>Ga0214542_1001668_pt1 | contig 45702 bp, 24 predicted proteins | sample CNSS1metaG_FD_160096 | JGI IMG/M metagenome (GOLD analysis project Ga0214542, IMG submission 160096) | Root nodule microbial communities from cowpea collected in UCLA plant growth center, Los Angeles, California, USA - CNSS1 | ecosystem: Host-associated > Plants > Roots > Nodule | place: USA... | reverse complement strand
GTTCACATGAAATTTTATTTGGTATTCTAATATAAAATGTAAACAATTATAATTTATTTTAAGGTATTTGACATCGAAGAAAATTCTCCTAATATTGAATATTTCATAATATTATGTTTTCTTTACCATAATTTTTTTTCTTTTATAAAAATTAATATTGAAGTAGTTAGAACACGGGTACGGGTATGGGTACGAGATTATACCCGTTACCCGGTGGGGATGAGGATGGGAAAAAAGTTTGATACCCGTTGGGTTTGGGTATGGAGATGGGGATGAATTTTTTATGCGGGAATGGGTATGGGATAGCGAAACCCGTCCCCGCTCCGCTCCGTTGCCATATGATATAGTTACATCCAACTTATTTGATAATTCTAATTCTTTTAATTAAAAAATACTTCGACTTTTTCTTTATGTACAAAAACCCATTTTTCTGCTGCCGACTGGTGTTCGATTAGTAAGATATAGTTTTTTATAATAATCTAGTTTTAAATTTGTTTCTAGGACATGTTGAGGTTTGTATATGTATATTAAAATAAATTTAGAAATAATAAATATTTTTGAGTTTATAACTATGTGTTTAATATAATTAACTTGAAAATTTATTTATATATTTTAAAAGTCAATATATTTATAGAAATATATAGTAGGCTTTGTAAAAATACACAACACAAAATATGTGCAAAAATAAAGTAGACATGTAGAATATAATTGTTAAAAGTACAAAACAGTGTACGAAAAGGTTAGTCTAACGTATATTGTTAGACTCGTCTAATCAATTGATTGACAACTTGTTTAATGTGTGTTATTAATCTTGTATAATCAATATATGACCTATTTTGTTTAATGTATATCATTAGACTCGTCTAATTAATATATAGACAAACTTGTCTAAGGAATATTGCAAGACTCGTCTGTCTAATAAGATAATAGATAGAATCATTTAATGTGTATTAGTATACGTATCTAATATGTGTATGAATATACTCATCTAACTTATATCGATAGATTCGTGTCTGATCAATATATAGACACACTCCTCTAGTGTTTATTCCAATACTCGTATGATCAGTGTATGGACATACTTGTATAATATGTATTCTTAGACTTATATAATCAATGTATGAAATTATCCGTTTAATGTTTTTTGTTATACACATCTAATAAATATATGGATAGACTTATCTAATATCGTCTAATGTTTTTCACTATATTCTTCTAATCAATATATGAATAGACCATCTAATGTGTATTACAATATTAATCTAATAAGTGAATAAACAAATTTGTCTAATGTGTATTGATATACTCATCTAATTTATACATGAAAAGAGTTATCTAATTAATATTTCTAGAATCCTCTAATCAATATATTAAATTATTTTTAAATTTAAAGAGTATGCTCTAAAATATTTTGATATAGTTTCAAGAATAAGTGAAATGGTGAAAGAGTGTTATACATTGTCTTAACAATATTTTATATAATCATTCTAAACAAAAATTAAAGAATAATTAATAAAAATACGTAAATAATAAAAAAAGTTATACATACCTTCCTCCTATCCAAATTTGGTGGGTTTAGTTTATTTTCTTTAATTATTCTCCTTTATCTAAATTGTTTAGTTTAAATTATGAAAAAAGTGACATTGTCTTAAAACATTATAATATAGTGCAAAATAAAAAACTATAAAAACTATAAAAGAATAACTTTAAATCAATACTTGAATGATATGTTACTAAATAATTTAAACAAAAGAAACATAAAAACTAGAATAGTATATAATTGAATAGCATATAATTGAAGAAAAAAATGATTAACAGAAATACAAATAAATTAAAGAATAAAGAAATCGTTATATAGTGAAAGTAAATTAAATATAAAGAACAAAAATAATTGAAATATCAAAAGAATAAATGAGTCAGTATACATCGCATACGTAAGTATTAAATATAGAAATAAATAGAAGAAAAAACTACTTTTAAAACTTTCATTTTTATTTAGATCAATTAACTTTTTATTTTTAAAATTATACAATTAAATTTTATAAATTAAATATAAAATATTGTCATATATTATAACATTAATAATGACACCTAACATTCTATGAATACGTGACATATGAGTTTGACACATGATACTTAGAGTGTCATAACACTTCAATAATATGTGACAATTTATTTTTTTATAAAAAATAAAAAATAATTAAAAATTTGAAAATATCAGAAATTGACTTATGACATATAAGACGTTATCGTTAATCTAATATAAATAATCAAACTAAACATTTGTAGAGCGGAGCGAACCGAATGAAAAATAAAAATTATGATGTAATTGAATTTAAAAAATTTTAGAAGACGATAAAATAATATTTAACCTAATTTTTATATTTTCCAATATGAATATATACATACACACTTTTTTTAAGATAACTTTTAATCTTTATATATATATATATATATATATATATATATATATATATATATATATATATAAGTAATGGATAGTGTTTAGAAAACAAGTAAAAAAATATGAAAACACCTGTAAGCATAATCATTTGTAAAAGTAGCAGCCCTTCAAAATCCAAAAACTTTCAATTTAGTTTCAAACCCTAATTCCCTCCGCTTTTCCCCAATTCAGAGCATGCTAGAGATGCTGGACAACAATGGCGTTCCCATCAGCTCGGTAAACGCCACACCCGCCCGCGTTTCCACCATAAGCGTGGTGGATCACTGCCTCCCCTACAACACCCACAACCTATACGATGTCACTTTCAACACCCACACCATCTACACCCTCCTCACCTCCGATCCCTCCCTCGTCCACTCCTGGATCTCCACCAATGTTCGCAGCCATCAAACTGGGCTCATGGTGGGTCTGGACATCGAATGGCGGCCCAACACGCAGCGGAACATGCAGAACCCCGTCGCCACGCTCCAACTCTGCCTGGGCCAACATTGCCTCGTCTTCCAGATCCTTCGCTCCCCTTCCATCCCTCCTTCCCTTGTTTCCTTCCTCGCCGATCCCAATGTCACCTTCTTTGGCGTTGGGATCCAAGAAGACGCCAAGAAGCTTCTAGGAGACTACAATATCCGAGTTGTTAATATTCGTGACCTTCGCTCTCTCGCTGCGGAGAAGCTTCGTGACACGACACTGAACCGGGCCGGGATTAAGTCGTTGGGCCTCCGCGTGCTGGATTTGGATGTTGAAAAGCCCAAACGGATCACGAGGAGTTGGTGGGACAATCCCAGGCTCACTCCACAGCAGGTTCAGTATGCTACGGTTGATGCCTTTCTGTCTTACGAGATTGGACGCAGTTTGAGTGTGTAAGTTAATAAGTCGCATTGTTCCTCTGATCCCATCTTTAGGAAAGAAAAATAAAAGATTTTTTTTTTTTACTTGTATTGTTAGAGACCAGAACAGAAGTTGTTGTGTTTCTGTTTTGCTTTGTTTTTATGGTTGTGATATGTGTTTGTTTAAAAGTTAAGAGTAGTTTCTGAGTTTTTCTTTATGTGAGACCAGATTGACTCCTACACCTGATGCCTCTTCCCAGCCTTATGAAATGTGTGGAATAGCAATGACTCCTAGACCTCCTATCTCTTCCCAGCCTTCTGAGATGTGTGGAATAGCAATGGCTCCTAAACCTCCTTTCTCTTCCCAGCCTTCTGAGATGTGTGGAATAGCAATGACTCCTAGACCTCCTGCCACTTTCCAACCTTCTGAGATGTGTGGAATAGCAAGGGCCATAGAGACAATGGCCGCTGCTATACAACATCAAAGTGCAGTGATAGTTGAAACTCATCGGACTTTCATGCAGCAGTGGGAAGCTGCCAGAGTAACTACTGCTGCATCTGTTCCCTGTGTTGGAGAGTTTTCTCCTCTGGAAGAGAGAGCAGAAATGGTGAAGAGGTCAGAAGTTGTGCCTAACGGGGTGGTTTGCCAACAGAAGGGAGAATCTTCAGGAGAGATGGCCAAGAGAAATCAGCATAAGCCAGGTGATAGATCTCCGTATCAGAGGACTGGGGCATCCTCTTCCCAACCTTTGCAGTCAGAATCCATGAGTATGAAGTGTTATCGATGTAAAAGGTCACATCTTCAAGGAAATTGTTCTAAACAATCGGCAGAAAAGAAGTGTTTTGTGTGTCAGAAGGAAGGCCATTATGCAAGAGTTTGTCCAGATAGGAAAGGACAAGTTGCTACAGGAGAAGTACAACAAAGAGGAGAAAATGGTGGCAGACCCCAAGTGGTGGAGAAGAGGTGTCGTCGTTGTGATGGACCTCATTTGGTAAAGGATTGTCATGCTGATAAAAAATCTGATAAGAAGTGTTATGTGTGTCAAAGTGGAGGGCATCTAGCCCGAGATTGCCCAACCAGGGGAGAACAACTTGATACAAAGGATTGTCATCAGCTTACTGATAAGAAGTGTTATGTGTGTCAAAGAGGAGGACATCTAGCCCGAGATTGTCCGAACAGGGGAGAACAACTTGATACAGGGAGAGTGCAACAAGGAAGGGTGGAGGGTGAAAGTGTTGAATGTATTTGATAAGAGTGTACTGACTTTCCATGATTAAAAATATGAAGGTAATATGCTTTAAATTCTTTGTATAGAATAGCTTAAGCAAAGGTATATGATGCATGGATATGAATAATGGGAAATAAATTGTTTTAGATTTTATATACATGTGATGGATTTGTTGAAATGAGAAATATGAAGAAAATAGTTTTCTATATGTATAAATAATTGCTTTACTATGGGAATTGAACTATATGATGTATGAAACTGTATGAAGTGATGAGAGTGTAGTTGCTTTCCAGGGAGAAAGTACTACACTAAGTGAATTTAGGGTGTATTGAAGGGGATTTAAGGAGATTATACTGACTTTGCTAGTATCCAACTCACGTGGAGGAATATATGTAGTTGTGAGAGTCGAGAGAGATTCCTATAATCTGATGTTTTGGTATGAAACATGATTGGATGACGCAGATAAAAAGAATTTATCCCCTCATACTTGAGGGGGACATTAGTCCTAGTTCATCGCTTTATAAGAGCGGACTCCTTGGGAGTATGATAGGACAAGTGCAAAATCTCTGAGTCTACTCAATATATGTGTCTTTAGGGTGTATTGAAGGGGATTTAAGGAGATTATACTGACTTTGCTAGTATCTAACTCAGATAGAGGAATATATGTAGTTGTGAGAGTTGAGAGAGATTTCTGGTGTTTTGGTATGAAACATGATTGAATGACGCAGATAAAAAGAATTTATCTCTTCATACTTGACGGGGACATTAGTCCTAGTTCATCGCTCTATAAGAGCGGACTCCTTGAGAGTGTGGTAGGACAAGTGCAAAATCTACTCAATATACATATCTTTTGGAAATGAAGTCAAATGTCTAGGTCATGATAGTCGTGTGGGCTATGGTTTTATATTGATGCCAGTGAGGGCATGTGTTGTATAAATTTTTTATTTTGTTATATGTGATTGACATGTCATAATGATGACAAATTACCTATGCTATAAGATGATTTATATCTTGTATGGTCTATTATAATAACACTAGCTTATCCCGCTTTCTGTGTTGGTTGTGGTTCGTCTACCTGCGCTGATCGTATATTATACCTAAGCAGAGGTTGGTATAGGTAGGAGTGGTGGGTTGCAGTGAGATTGTTAGAGGACTGTTAGGAGTTGTATCTACCTCTATTTATATAGTTGTGTTTTATACATTCCTTTGAGTATTAAAACAGGTTCTAAATTTTGAAAGACTGAATATTTTGTTCAGAGAATTGTAAAATACAATGTATACATTTCAGTGATGATCTATGCTTAATACCTAATTTGTAATGCTTTAATTAGTAGTGTTATGCTACTAAATCTGGGTGTTACATGTATAATTTTAAAATAATAATTACAAAAGAAAAAGTTAATTTTAATGCTTATTTTATTTTCTTATAAATGCTTAGAGAGAAACCATTATTAGCATATTTACTTTTTAATGACAATGTATGTGCTTAGCCACAGTTACTACAATTCACAACCAACTCATCTGTCACCATTTACATCGCTGGTCCTTTCACAAATCCAAAAAGACTTGAAATTCTCCAGTTGAAGGAAAACTTTCTACCCAATTGGTAGTATCTGGTTGCTGAGATTAAAATGTGGAGCACATAGAGGGCTAGCTAGTTTGTCTTTAGGTTCACAGGAGATTAGATCTCTGTCTGAACTCAGTTCATCCAGGCTCCTATATAATCTATCTATGCTGCTTACTGAAGCACTCCACCCAAGGGAAAAGTGAGAAAAACTCTTCCTCTGCTTCAGATAACACAATCTTCCCATTTGATTTTCTTATCTGTATTTTCACAACCATTTGCCTACCCTCAACAGATGGTATTTTTCCAATCTCAAGCATATTTGGGCTTATTGGGGTAAAATTACCAAGATATTGCTTCCTTCACAAAGCCATTTTCTAAACTCAGTTTGAATAAAGATCTCACCATCCTCTTCATTAATTCTCCACAACCACAGTTCAACAAGTTCTCACAAAAGTAGTAGCGTTTAGACTCAGTGTCATCAATATTCAGCATCAGTTTTTGGCAATAATCTTCCGTAGAGTTCCTTGGTTGCAGTAGCATTTCCTTGTACCTTTGTACACATAAAAAATTGTCTTCGAGATACAACACACTTTCATACAATGTGCTCAGGCTGCCAACTTTAACTGGTTGTACATTGGATTCCTTAGCCACGAGTCTAGCAATAGTTCCCAAAGGCAATGTTAAGAAACTCAGTAGAACATCCACAAAATATTTCCCTGCCTCAGCAAACACAACTTTGTTTTTCTCTTTGTCTACCGGAACTTTCAGGGAAACTGTGTGATCTTCATTCCCTGATTGAGTTGCATTTTCAGCCATCGTGGCTTCACAATCACAAGTCAGCTTTGCCAAACTCTACTCAGAGCATTATCGTTTGAAATTAGAAATTTTCATGTAATATTATAGATGATATATACTGTGTATATATAACCATATATGTATATACATAGTATTAGAAATCTTAAATGTCACTCTTTAATAAATATTACAAAAATTAATAAATATTTAAATAATATTTCCATTGTAATTAAAGCTTCTTAAACTCTTTATCTTCTATTTACTCCCGTCTTAACGTTTTCTTCACATTCCTCTTAAAAGACTCACAACAATAATTTTTTTTTTTTAAATTATCAATAATTTTTTTTTTAAACGCTTAAGTTTTCATTAATTTCCATTTTAAAGAAGTAAATTTCTATTATATGGGCATTGAAAATAAAAACTAAATTTGAAAAGCATCAATCATTATTAAAAAAATAGAGTTGTGATAAAATATTTTATCACTTAGTTTAATGGCTTATTATTTTAATATTAACATGCTAAAACACATTTAAATAATAAATCGCATTCGAGAACAGGTTAATAACCAAATTTTTGAAAATTCGAAATCATGAATACCTCTATGTATATAAATAATTTATCACTGATCTATCATATTTTCAAATGTTAGTTATGTTAATTTAGGATGAATATAATATTTACATAAATAATTATTTTTTTATCATGAATACAATTAAACAATTATCTTACAATAAAAAGTATCACGCTATTTTTTTATGGAGGTATTTAAGAGCCCTATGCATATATTACCAAAACCTACATTGTTAATGTTTCACACAATTTTTATAATATATCTCAACAAAATTTATAATCATAAATTATCATTTTATTAAAGGTTTTTCATCTTAAAATTTGTCATGCAATATTCAATTCATCATCATAGTTGTATTATATATATAATTACAAATAAAAAACTCAATCACTTCAAAAAGTTTGTCGTAAGATCTAAATTCAAAGACTAACAATTTTCATATTTATCGAATTTACTTGACAATTATATTATCATAATCTCGTTCCATTTGCTAACCATCATATTACAACAACCAGGAGAGTATTTCTCTTACTTCAAATTGATAATTAAAAGATTTTGTCTATTTCCTTCTTTTACAAAATTATTTATATCCTCTTTTTACAAAAGAAAAAAAATGTTTTTTTATGATCGATTTATCTTTCAAGATATGGTATAGTTAGCCCGCTGCTTGTCGAGATGTGTTGAGTCTTTGAGATTGAGACATCCTCACTTGATCTGATATTGTGAGTCAAAGGGACCTATAAGTACTCTGGGAAGCGAGTACCTGCAAGGACTTTTAGTACTTTGGCGTGTATCAAGTCACTGATAGAGAAGTATGTGATGCTTTTAGTAATAGCAAAGAAATCAAGATATAAATACATCTTAGTGATACTGACTCATCTTTATAAATCTGACTGATTAACTACCTTTAGGAACATTTAGATTCTTTCATAAATGCTAATGAATACTCTGTTGTAACTGTCACAAACGTTAATCACGTGTATTATCTCCTTGTGCAAGCTAGCAGGTCCTTGTCTAAGATGTTATAATCTCACACCCTTATTTTTCTTGGTTGAGATGTATTAGGTTACCTTGGTTGAGATGTATCAGGTTACCTTGGGTGAGATGGATCTAACCCTATATCTAAAACTCACCAAGTTATTGGTCGGGATGTATTAGACCCACCTTGATTGAGATGTATCAAACCTTTCATAGGAAAAAAGGGAAGGAGTTTGGGAAACAATCATCTATTTAGCCAAGATGGTACATCTTGGCTAAAAGGTGCAAGTCCAACATAATACATTATTAGGTCTTAGGACCCCCTGTATAATACATTAACTCCTTAGGGTCACAATAAATGAAATGCAACAAGAGTCTTGTATCCATACATTACCACGTCTTAGGACCCCTTAACTAGGTCCTTGTATAATACATTAACTCCTTAGGGTCACAATAAATGAAATGCAACAAGAGTCTTGTATCCATACATTACCACGTCTTAGGACCCCTTAACTAGGTCGAGATGAGTAAGTCCTGCACAATTCACAATTCGAGATGTGCAAGTCCTGCACAATAAACTAGCCCTAGGCTTGCAATAAATGAAATGCAACAAGAGTCTTGTATGTGGAATAGGTTAGGATGAGATGCTCCTACTTTTAGCTAGTAGATAATGATGTGTAGGTATGGTATCAAACTACTTGGCTGAGATATTCTGGGCCATGGTATTAAATATTATCATAAAATGCGTTTAAAATGTCAAATAAACTTAACAAAATTTGACAAGAAAGCCTAAATCCACGCATTTCTAAAGATGAATGACTAAATTGGTATAAAATTTCGAAGAGGGACTAATTCCAAATTTCACTGAAACTTGAGGGACCAAAAACATATTTAACCCTATTTTCTAACTCCTTATTAAAAATGTAATTTTATCACCGCAATTATATAAAGACATTTTATTACTATATTATAATAACTTGATATCTTTGTGATGAATCTTATTTATCATCATCCAACATAAATTGAAGTTCAAAAGATAAAATATTTATGTTAAATTTTAATTATGATTAGTTTAATACTTATTTTTTATGCAATTTCATTAAAGTGGTGTATTATAATTTATATTAATGTATGAAAAAAAAATTATTAGAATTTTGAGAAGAAAATTAAAGAGATATTTAAAATATTTTTAAGCTTGGATACTTACTTTTATTATAATTTTTTAAAAATAAATTTTAATTTTATGAATTCCATTTCATTAACATTTTGCAAAAGAATTTGTAAATATTTTTATTTTCATGATATATATATATATATATATATATATATTTCTTTTTTTCTAAATATTTAATATTAAAAAAATAAGAATACATAATTTGATATTAAATATTTCATAATATGATGTTTTTTGTCATGACTTTTTAATTTTTATAAACAATAATTAGATGGTATTAAAATAGTAAGAAATTGATACAGAAATGAATACAAATATATCATTATTCAATGAAGATGAGATAATATAGAAGTGTTATGTAAATATGTGAATGAATGTTTTACTAGAGAATGAATACAAAATGATGAAATTCGTTTTGTATCCCTTACAGTACCATCTCTACCCTTATTGTTTGAGACAAAACTTTACAAAAAGTTTTTAAATTTTTTAAAATAAAGCTAAACTAATAGTAAAAAAGTTAATCATAAAATAGAAATAAAAGAGAACTAAATCATCGCAGTATGATTTTTGAAATATTTTCTTCAATTAGTTGTTGTCATTATAAATTAATAAATATTTTAATACACAATGATTACTCATGACATTATTATTATATTTTTAATATTATTTTTTAAATATACTTTGTTAATAACTAACCAAAATACAGATATTATTGTGCATTTATATTCATATTTTTTAACTTTTATAAAATTTGAGTTATTATCATTAAAAAAATATATAATTAATTTTTAAAATAATTATTAATTATAAAATTAAAAATATATATATAACAGAAATTTTAAAATAATTGTTAAAACAATAAAGTTAAAAGTAAATTATTTATAAAATAATTAATTTTTAAAATAATAATTAAAATAAAACTGAAATAATTAGATATAAATACAAAAGTGAATATCCTTTTTATAATAACATAACGTGTGTAATTTTTAAAAATATTTTACAGTTCAAAATAATTAAAAAAAAACCGCATGAAGTAACATTAATTATATAAAATTTTCTAATTATTGACTGTGATATAGTAGTAATTTTCTAATTTAGTAATGGACCGTGTTTTCCTCCAAAAGACAAAAGATTTCACAATTCCAAGATACAAATTTAAAATATCATATATTCACGGGTAAAAAAATTATTTGATCCCCTTAAGTATAACTGTATAATCATTTGTATAAGTAGGGAATCAAAATCCAAATTCGCACTATCCAGCTTCAAACCCTATCTCTCTCCGCTTTTCCCCAACTCAGAGCATGTCAGAGATGCTGGACCACAACGGCGTTCCGATCAACTCAGTAATCCCCACCCCCACCCGCGTTGCCACCATAAGCGTGGTGGATCACTGCCTACCCTACGATACCCACAATCTATACGATGTTACTTTCCACACCCACACCATCCACACCCTCCTCACATCCGATCCCTCCCTTGTCCACTCCTGGATATCCAACAACATCCGCAGCCATCAAACTGGGCTCATGGTGGGCCTGGACATCGAGTGGCGGCCCAACACGCAGCGCAACATGCAGAACCCCGTCGCCACACTTCAACTCTGCCTCGGCCAACACTGCCTCGTCTTCCAGATCCTTCACTCCCCTTCCATTCCTCCTTCCCTAGTTTCCTTCCTCGCCGATCGCAATGTAACTTTCGTTGGTGTTGGAATCGAAGAAGATGCTGAGAAGCTTCTAGAAGACTACAATCTCCATGTAGTTAATATTCAGGATCTTCGCTCTCTCGCGGCAGAGAAGCTTCGTGACAGGGAGCTGAACCGAGCGGGGATTAAATCGTTGGGCCTCCGTGTGCTGGGTTTGGAGGTTGAGAAGCCCAAACGGATCACGAGGAGTAGGTGGGACAATCCCTGGCTCACTCCACAGCAGGTTCAGTATGCTACAGTGGATGCTTTTCTCTCTTACGAGATTGGACGCAGTCTGAGCGTGTAAGTTAATTAATTAATAGCATGGTTCCTCTGCTCGTATTTTTAGGAAAGAGAAGTAAAAGAAAACAATTGACTTTTGTATACATTGAAAACAACAATTACGAAAAAAAGTTAATTTTAATTCTTATTTTATTTTTCTTTTAAATGCTTACAGAGAAACCATTCCTAGCATATTTACTTATTAATGACAATTTATGTGCTTAGCCGCACTAATTACATTTCCATGCCTTTATATCCTGTGTTGTTATATATATATATATATATATTTATGTTGCTACTGGTTATGTTTATGTTGTTGATCCGATGAACTCGTGATAACAAGGTTTTATTTGATTTTGGATTGTGCTTTTTATGTGTGAAAAATAATTTAAATAGATTGCTTGGGTAGTATAGAATAATATCATTTATAGAATGAGTGAAATAAAAAAAAAAGGAAATAGGACAGTAAATTAGAAATATGACAAATGTGATCAGTAATTAGATGGGATGAAGAAAATTTACCTGAGTTTTGAGCAACCCATTCTTCTGTATTTGATAAAACCGAAATCTTGTTTTTAATAAAATTGTTATAACCCTAATCCCTAAACTGGTCGGTTCTTCATGGATTATTTGATTATATTATAATTTTTAAAATTATATATTGGCTTTTAATTTGAGAAAATTTAATACTTTTTTGTAATATTAGAATTGCTCAAATAGCATAAAGGGATCAATATTAAAAAAAAATGATAATTACAAGGTGAAATTTTGTTTACTAAAACGAAAAAAAAAAAATCATCTGAATATGTTACAACTCAAAACATTAAAAAATCTTTTAATTATCTGGTAACGATGCCCGTGACTAGCCATCTTGGCTCGGACCTGGAAAAAAGAATTCAGAAACTAAAGGAGTGAAGTTATAAAGAAAATTTGGTATATTCTTTGCTTCAATTTGTAGTGATGTTTATGAACTTCAAAATTCAGTTTGAATATTAAATTTAAAGTCATTTAGTCACAAATAAATGTTGTATTAAATATGAAAAAAACTCTTTTCGTGATCTTTTAGAGAGATCGTAGTGTCAATGGCCAATCTGTATTCTGAAAGGCTAAACATTTTAAATATCTTTAATATTAATGAATTAGTTAATTAATTAATACATCAAAATTACATATATTCAAGGTCTCAACGATACATATAACTTGAGTATTTTATTACGCCTTTTCTTTTCTTTAAAATTCTAAAATGTCACATTCTAATTTTCTTTTTCTCTTGAAACATATCTTGCTTAATTAATCCAACTGTTTTCTTCATCTATATCTAAAATGCATTTGCTTGTGAACGATAAAATCTTTCTAATAGTTGCATCAATCATGTTAGACAGAGAAAAAAATAAAATAAAAATATAACTAAATATCCAACAATTTTTTTATAAACTATTAATTTCTTTTCATCCAACAAAATCATTTTCAAAATTGTTATTCACTTAAACTTCTTGATTTCACTCTAAACCCAAATTATTATTAATGTTTTCTCGTTTTCTTATAGCCACTCTAAATATAATAGTTATAAATTTTCAATCTAACATAATAGTTATTAATGTTTTTTCTTCTTCTTCAATCTAACATAATGGTTATAAATTTTTATCAAAGAATAAACACATAACGGTTATGCATTTTCATCAAAGAATAAACATGGAAATTTAATTTAATAGTAAGTTATGCACTTTCAATTTTAATATTTTTATTATTATTACTACTATTTTATGTTTTGGTTGCTGCCGTAAGCTATGAAGAGGTCGAAAGAAATTAATTTATAAATGAAAGATGAAAAAGATATTTAACAAGTTCACTATCTCGAAGAGACTTGTTAATCCGGAAATTTAAATAATTAAACTTTTATTCTGAAAAAAAAAAGTAAAATTATAAAAATATGAATTTAGTATAAACTCAGTAGTTTTGAATTTCATTTTGCAAGCTTTTTTTTTTTTCTTTAATGTAAATATTTGATTTAGGTTTTAAAATACTAAAAAAGAATAACAGAAATGAAGGAATAAATTCTGGTAATGTAAAACAATTTTTTTTATGGAAGTAGGATTTAATTAATTATTAGGGTTACATTCTCTAATCATTTGTTTCATAAATTATTATTTTTATTATGTGAGAACGTAAAAGGACATGTTTAAAATATTATAAAAAAAGCTTTTATTTTTTAAGAGGTTTCAATCCTTAATTTTGCAAACGACTAAAACGACAAACATCACTTCAGAGAAATATATTTTATAACTCACTCTTTCCATTCAAACGTATCATCAATAAAACAGAACAGAATATTAGAGTCGTTAATAACATTAAATTTTTGACCAAACATGGCATAATATATATGATAAAACGGATTCCACCAAACACAAAGAACAGTAACATTATAAAGACTAGGGCTCTAATATATCTAGAATTGAATTCTGTAGAACTCAAATTCCATAACCCAAGATTTAAACTGGAAGTGATTGAACCGTTCTTCTAGTTAATGGGTCTTATCAAGTGTTTCAGACCTTCTGTCAACGCAAATGTTGAGGTCAATGAAGCTTTCAATATCCCAAGACCCTGCACAATTCAAACTGTCATATAATCTCATACAAAAAATAACATCATAAATGGATATAAGAAACAGTTTCTTACCTCCTTCACACCAATTGCAATGACCCTTTCCTCCAAGTCAAAGAGAGGTACTTTCAATGTTTTTAGACATGAAACAACAGAAATGGATGACATTGGTGTCACAACCAAGTCATCTGTGACCTTGTACATCCCTGGTCCTTTCACAAATCCAGGAACACTTTAAGATTGTCCAGAAGAAGATAAACTTTCTAACTCAATTGGTAATATATGGTTGCTGATCACAAGATTATAGCTAGTTTGTCTTTGAGATCATGTGACATAAGATATTTGTCTGAACTCAGTTCATTCAGGCTCTTATATAATCTATCCATGCACCATACCGATGAAAATCCTTCAAGCATGTGAAGTACTCCACCCAAGGGAAAACTCAGAAAACTTAAAAAGAAAGTTAACAAACTCTTCCTCTGCTTCAGAAAACAGAATCTTCCCATTTGATTTTCTTATTTGTATTTTCACAACCATTTTCCTACCCTCAGCATATGGTATATTTCCAATCCCAAACAGGTTTTGGCTTATAGTGGAAAAATTACCGAGATGTTGTTTATTTCTTAAGATTAAATCTGTCATAGGAGTCCTCGAGATCAATGAAAACTTGAGAAGTCCAATACCTGGAGTAAAAAAAATGAACAAACCAAAGAAAAGAAAGAATGAAAGTATAAAAACCAAGTTAAAAAATGACATACCTCCTTCTTGGTGATATCCACAATTTGTTCCTCAAGAGTCTCCATGTCTTCAATTCCAAGATCATGAAAAAGAGGTGAATACTCTTTATTAGCTGAAATTAAACAAAGAGGTGAAGAGTTTGGGGAAAAAAGTAATAAAAACTGAAAATAAATTTTGATTAAAATCAATTTTAATTGCAATAAAAGCATTACGTTATTTTTAAAGGAGGTATTTAAGAGCTCTATGCACATATTACCAAAACCTATATTGTAAATCAAGACTTGTAAAAATCACATGCATGGTTACTAGTAATACACGGTTCCTTGAAAATTTTGAACGGATGAATATGACTTAACGAGCATCCAAGAGACACTTACAACATATTGTAGCACAAACAAAGAGTAAAGATACTTAAAAAAAAAATGTATTAAATGTAATGAGATCTTTTCCAACCGATTGTAATTGCTTTATGACCATACTCATTCAAATACAGTGCAAGACTCTTCCTTGGGCACGAAATACTTTATATTAAATATTCAAATTTTATAACCAACCAACAGCCAAAGACTATCAAATTTTAAAAAAATGACAGATTCAATAACCTTTTATTGAAGGGAAAAACTATATATTTAATTATTATATTAAATTTCTCACGAAATATGTAAACGTAAACAAGTGTTATATTATACTGTTTGACCATATAAAAAGTAGATCATAAACATAAATGTTAACTTTTAAATTATGTGATATAACAAGCAATTTATAGGCACTAATAATATCTACTCGTTATTTTATCCTTAATAAAAAAATTAACTTTTATTTATCCACTTATCCGTTGAATACCTGTATAAGAAATATTCATGGATTTTTTAGAATTTATGGATGTCCACGACTATTCACACATATTTAAAAAAGGAAAGTTTATAAATTTTTAAAATAAAATCTAAATAATTTTAAATATATATATAATATAATATAATACAATATAATATAATATAATATAATATAATATAATATAATATAAGATAAGTTAAATGAAAGATAAATTAAATTTTAATTTTAATTAAATTAAATTTGATAAAATATAAATTAAATTTTATTCTTTTACGAGTAACGGATACTTTATAATATCCACATTTGATTCGTTTATAAGCAAGTATTAAATTACCTTTTACTCATTATGTGTAGGTATTCGTTTAAAATATCCACTTACACTCGAAGTAAATTTTATCTGCGAATATTTGCATGCATGGATAATTTTGTCATTTCTGTCGAAAACTTAATGAAACTTTTGTTAGTCAAACTCAATTCTTCCTTGCTGCTGCATGGAGGAATAATGATAAGTGTAAAGTAATTTTATCATGTTAATTCCATTAGAAAATGTATGCATCACAAATTGTGTTAAGGAAAATGAAGCCAAAGGTGAGTGGTAGATTTGTGGTAATATTAAATTGTTGAATATTTTTTGTTTTCTTAATTCATCAAGTTTTGGGGATTTCCTTTGAATAAAAAAATATTCATAACTTTGATTTGAGCTAACTCGTTTTGATCTTTCGATTCAGGCACTCAATTCAACTTTTAGCTTAGGCTAACTAGGTCCAAACTTCACACTACTAACTCGGCTTGACCTTCATCCTAAGTTTCCACATCTTGACCTTTATCCCAAGTCGACCAATATCAAATTTCTACTCGAGTTATCTCATTTGGATCGTCGGTCTGATCGACTCGTCTTGATCTTTAATCATGGACGATACATCTTGACATTCAGATTGAGTTGAACGATCTCTACCTTTAGCTTGGGCCTACCTATCCCTTGTACGATATGACATGTCTTTATCGTCTTCTTAAGATAATTCATCTTAACCTTTAACTTGGGTTGGCCAGTATGCACCTTTAGCATCCAACAACTTGTCTCGATCTTTAACTTTAGACGATTCGTCATGACCTTCGAGTTGTACCATATATACTATCTGTTAGAGAAATCATAATGACTATGAATTTGTATTCTTAAAGGCTAAACGTTTTAAATATTTTTAATATTTATGAGATGGTTAATTTAACTAATACATCAAAATTACATATATTCACGGTTTTAAGGATATATATAACTTGAGTATTTCTTTCACCTTTTCTTTTCTTTAAAATTCTAATATTCAAATATCACATTCTATTTTTCTTTTGAAAATTAATCCAATTGTTTTCTTCATCTATTTTATAAAAAATCTAAAATGCATTTGCTTGTGAACATTATTCTTGTTCAAATTGATTAATGAAAAATTTTCTAATAGTTGCATCGATCATATCGATCATGTTAGACCGAGAAAAAAAAATTAAAATATAACTAAATAATGATAACTAACCTAACTTTTTCATCGAACAAATTGTTGCTGAACTTTTAATTTCTTCTTTTCATCCAACAAAATCATTTTCAAAATTATTATTCGCCTATGTTTTGTTTTTTAATTCATTCTGAACCCAAATTGTTATTAGTGTTTTTTCTTCTTCTTATAGCCACTCTAAATATAATAGTTATAAATTTCCAATCTAACATAATAGTTATTAATATTTTTTCTTCTTCTTCTTCAATCTAACATAAAAGTTATGGATTTTTATCAAAGAATAAACATGGAAATTTAATTTAATGTAAGTTACGAAATTTTAATTTTAATTTTATTATTATTATTATTATTTCAAGTTTTGAACTGTGAAGATGTTGAAAGAAAAACGTTTAATTAATTAAACTTTTATTCTGAAAAAAAAATCTAAAATTATATAAATTTGAATTTAGTAAAAACTCAATAGTTTTGACACTACTAAAAACACTTATATTTTCTACTAATTTTGTTTTAAATTTTAATTTGGAGAAAATACTTATAGATTTTTTTATAAAAAATATTGTAGGAAATTGGTAACATTTTTACAAAATATTTTGTATTAAACACTTTTCACAACAAATTTTGTGAGAAATACTTACAAATTTTATAATTTTGTAAGAAATAATTGCTCACGAAAAAATTGATTATCAATTAAGATTCTTAGAATAAAATAGTTAAAAAAAGTCTTTTTTGTAATTTTTTTAACAATTTATAAGATAATCTCATGTAATAAAAGAAATTTTAATAGTGTGAATTTCATTTTGTCGGATTTTACATCATATTGATGTTTTTCTAAATAGAGCAAAGCTTTTTTCTCTCATTTTTCGATGTCTAAAACAGAAAAAAAAAAAACACTGAATACGAAAAACACATATATTTTTGATATAAAAAATAGATTCCAAAATGTTTTGTTCATTTAATACTTAACATATATCTGATTTTCCTTTCTTGTGAATATTTGATTTAGTTTTCAAAATACTCAAAAAGAATAAAAGAAAGGAAGGAATAAACTTCTGGTAGTGTAAAACAATTTATTTATTTTTTATTCAAGTAGGATTTAATTGATTATTAAGGTTACATCCTGTCTTTCACATAAATTCCCAAAAATAAGTATGACAAATTTGTTTCATAAAATTATTATTTTTATGATGTAAGAACGTAAAAGCACATATTTAAAATATTATAATTTTTTTTAAAGAGGTTTCAATCCCTTAATTTTTCAAATGACTAAAAATGTTTACTCATAACTTATGACCAACAACACTTCATAGAAGAGTGAGTGTAAAGAATGTTATAACACATTCCTTCTGTTCAAATGAAAGACTCCTTAATAGCATTATATTTTAGACCAAACATTGCATAACATATTTGATAAACGGTCTTCCACCAAACACAAAGCACAGAAACATTATAAAGTTTAGGTCTCTAATATTTCTAGAATTGAATTCTGTAGAACCCAAATTCCCTAACCCAAGATTTAAATTGCAAGTGAATGAACCGTTCTTCTATTCAATGGTCTTATCAAGTGTTTGAGACCTTCTGTCAAAGCAGATGTTGATGTCAATGAAGCTTTCAATATCCCAAGACCCTGCACAATTCAAACAAAGAGTTTAATGTAATCTCATACAGAAAATAACAGCATGCACAGTAAGAAGCCTCCACAATTTCCTACCTCTTTCACACCAATTGCGATCACCCTTTCCTCCAAGTCAAAGAGTGGTACTTTTAGTGTTTTTAGACATGAAACAGCATAAATGGATGACATTGGAGTCACAACCAAGTCATCTGTCACAAAGTACGTTGCTGGTCCTTTCACAAAACCAACAAGACTTGAAGGTTCTCCGGTAGAGGCTCTACAACCACAATATAAACAAGGAAAATTTCCTATCCCAATAGGTAATATCTGGTTGCTGAGATTCAAATGTTTAGAAAAAGGAGGGTTAACTAGTTTGTCTTTGAGTTCATGTGACATCAGATATTTTTCTGAACTCAGTTCACTCAGGCTCCTATATAATGTATCTATGCAGCTTACCGAAGAAGATCCTTCAAGCATGTGAAGCACTCCACCCAAGGGAAAAGTCAGAAAACTTAAAAGAAAGTCAACAAACTCTTCCTCTGCCTCAGCAAACATAATCTTCCCATTTGATTTTCTTATTCGAATTTTCACAACCACTTGCCTACCCTCAAAAGATGGTATTTTTCCAATCTCAAACAGGTTTTGGCTTATTGGGGTAAAATTATCAAGATATTGTTTCTTTCTTAGGATTAAATCTGTCATTGGGGTTCTTGAGATCAATGAAAACTTCAGCAAGTCCACTACCTACGACAAAAAAACAAACAAACCAATGAATAGAAAGAATGGAAGCATAAAAACCAAGTTAAAAAATGACATACCTCCTCCTTGGTGATATCCACAATTTGTTCCTCAAGAGTCTCCAAGTCTTCAATTCCAAGCATATGAAACAAATTTGCACTTGCTCCAAAATCATTGGGCATTATATAAAGATCATCACAAACTAAAAGAGAAGCAGATTCCTTCACAAAGCCCTTTTCTAACCACGTTCGCATTACAGCTTCCAAAAAGAATTCAGATTGTGGATCGTCACAAGCACAGTTCAAAAGGTTGCAGTAGCTTTTAAGCTCAGTATCATCAATATTCAGCATCAGCTGTTTGCAATAGTGTTCCATAGAGTTCCTTGGTTGCAGTAGCATTTCCTTGTACTCTTGAATGCATAAAAATTTTTCTTCAAGAAGCGACACACTTTCATACAATGTGCTCAGGCTACCAACTTTAACTGGTTGTACACTGGACTCCTTAGCCACGAGTCTAACAATAGTCCCCAAAGGCAATGTTAAGAAACTCAGTAGAACATCCGCAAAATCTTGCCCTGCTTCTGCAAACACGACTTTATTTTTCTCTTTGTCTATCAGAACTTTCAGGGAAACTGTGTCATCTCGAACCCCTGATCGAGTTGCATCTTTAACCATTGTGGCTTCACAATCACAAATCAGTTTTGTCAAACGCTACTTATAGAGAGCATCATCTTTTGAAATACAAGATGATAAATTAATTCAGATATTCTAAATTTTAGACGGTTTTGAAAAGGAAAATTTTGGTTTGCTACCCATGACGCATAGGATTAGACTTCTTAAATGTCACTCGTTTTTAATGAACAAAATATTACAAAAATTAATAAATATTTAAGTAATATTTCCATTGTAATTAAAGCTTCTTAAACTCTTAAGCTTCTTAACTTTTTGTTCACATTCCTCTTAAAAGACGCACCACAATATATATATATATATTTTAAATTCTCAATAATTTATTTTTTTAAAACGCCTACGGTTTCATTAATTTCTATTATATGGGCAGTTCAAATTTAATAAAAACCTAAATTTGAAGAAGTGTTACTGTATTAATCATTATTAAAAGGTTAATTTATACTCCATTCTCGTATCACAATATCAAATATATCTTTTTATTTTTATTTATTTCAATTTAATCTGTATTTTGAAAATTTTGATGTAATAAAATTCTCTCCCTTAGTGATGTAATAACAATATTAGAAGAGTGTTACTGGTTAGTTTTTGGACTTGATTACATCAAATTTCCTAAAATAAATACCAGATAGAGATAAATAAAATAAAGAGACAAAATCAATATTTTATTATGAATATGAGGAACAAAGACATGATTTAACCTTATTAAAAAATAGAGTTGTAATAAAATATTTTATTAGTTATATTTCAATAGCTTTTATTTTAAATATTAACTTGCTGAAAAATATTTAAATAAAAAAAAAAAGAATCAAGTACAGATTAATAACGAAAGTTTTGAAAGTTAGAAATCACGAATACCTCTATATGCATAAATAATTTATCACTGATCTATCATATTTCATATGTTAGGTATGTTAATTTAACATGAATATAATATATACAAATATGATTATTTTCTTACCATGAATAAAATTAAACAGCTATCTTGTTCTATCGTGTGTGTATATATATAATGTTTTTTATTATATTATACAGTATTCTCATCATGTTAACTTGTACGTATATTTTAAATGTTTTTAATGAATATTATTTATTAGCTGAAATTAAACAAAGAGCTGAAGAGTTTGTGAAAAAAATAATTAAAACTGAAAATAAAGTATGTTTAAAATCAATTTTAATTACGGTAAAAAACAATACGTTATTTTTAAAGAGGTATTTAAGAGCTCTATGTATATATTACCAAAACCTATGTTGTTAATCACAAAAAATCACATGCTTGGTTACCAGTAATATTACCCGTTTCCTTGAAAATTTTGAACCGATGAATATGAATTAACGAGCATCCAAGAGACACCTACAAAATATTGTAGCACAAAAAACGAGTAAAGATACTTAGAAAAAAAAAAATGTATTAAATGTAATGAAGTCTTTTTCAACCGATTGTAATTGCTTTATGACTACACACATTCAAATACAGTGCAAGACTCTTCCTTGGGCACGAAATACTTTATATTAAATATTCAAATTTTATAACCAACCAACAACCAAAAAGACTATCAAATTTTGAAAAATGACAGATTCAATAACCTTTTATTGAAGAAACAATTATATATTTAATTATTATATTAAATTTCTCACCGAAATATGTAAACGTAAATAAGTGTTATATTATACTGTTTTACTATATAAAAAATAGATCATAAATATAAATGTTAAGTTTTAATATGTGATATAACAAGCAATTTATACAAACTGAAGTTGAGGTCCAAAACTAGGATGACATCATGTCGGGGGCTAGACAGCGATAATGTTTACTCGTTATTTTATCCTTAATAGAAAATTCAACTAAATATCGATGGAAGATCTTCAAAATTTTGGAAAGAGCGAAAATAATATATTTAATTATTATTACTAATATAATAAAAATATATATAATTTAATATTAAAATATCTTTGTATGCTTTTTTTTTTTAAAATGATAGTTTTGAGGTTGGATTTGATATGAAATCTATTTTAAATAATTTTTTCTAATTTCATCTATTTTTCTAGATATTTTTATATTTGAGAACATTTTCTTATAATGGGTTCCAAAGAATTAATACGAAAATTTTCGCATATAATTCAAAAGAATTAATATGAAACTTTCCATCCCTATAATTCTTTGAATCGTAAGTGTTCCCTTCAAAAAAAGTGTAGAATAGCCTTCGGCCGAAAACAAAATGAAAGATATATTTTAACTTCAGCTAGTGACCCACTCAGACCAAAATCAATTTGTTTCTTGACCATGGGAGTAAAGTTCTTATTTATAGGTGAATCGATTACAACTTGAGAAGATTTACATAATCAATTGCTAGAAGATTTACATAATCAATTGCTGTAAAATAATACCTCTACAAGATAACTACCAAATCACAACCAACATATCTTTTCCTAACAATAAACTAAAAGAATCTCTTTAAATACCTAAAATATTTTTTAAAATATCTAACTTACTAAACTAACTAAGTGTTTCTGTTCATATTCTCACATAATTCACGATCTACAATCTTGAACCAATATTGATGAGTTATCCTCGACTTTGTGGAGATGTAGAATCCTGGAGAGTACATAGCTCTCCAACTTTTGAGTTATTTTCGGCTTCGTTGAATACCTATTTAAGAAATATTCGTAAAATTTGTAGAACTTATGGGTGTCTATGAATATCCACGGAAATTTAAAAAACAAAGTTTATAAATTTTTAAAATGAAATCTAAATAATATTTTTAAATATATATATAATATAATATAAGGTAAGTTAAATGAAAGATAAATTAAATTTAAGTAATAAATATAAATTATATTTTAATTCTAATTAAATTTAACTTAATAAAATATATATTAAATTTTTTAATTTTTTACGAGTAACGGATACTTGCGGATACAAGTAGTATGATATCTGCATCTAATTCGTGTATATGTCAGTATCAAATTACCCTTTACTCGTTACTTGTAAGATTCCATTTAAAGTATGCACTTACTACCTATAGCGGATACTCGCCTACATGGGTAATTTTTTCATCCTTGTCAAAAACTCAATGAAACTTTTGTTAGTCAAACTCAATTCTTCCTTGTTGTTGCATGGAGGAATAATGATAAGTGTAAAGTGATTTTATCATGTTAACAATTCCATTAGAAAATGTATGCATCACAAGTTGTGTTAAGGAAAATGAAGCCAAAGGTGAGTGGTAGGTTCGTGGTAATATTAAATTGTTGAGTATTTGTTGTTTTCACTCAATTCATCGAGTTTTGGGGGTTTCCTTTGAATAAAAAATATTCATAACTTTCATCTGGGCTAACTCGTCTTGATCTTTGGATTGGGTTAATAACTAGGCTTGACCTTCGTCCTAAGTTTACACGTATTAACCTTTATCCCGAGTCAACCTATATCAAACTTCTACTCAGATTATGCCATCTCGACCATCGGTCTGGTCGACTTGTCTTGACCTTCAATTCTAGACGATACATCTTGACATTCAATTTTAGTTGAACGATCTCTACCTTTGGCTTGGGCTTACCTGTCCTTACCTATGGTTTGATATGATAGGTCTCTATCTTTTTCTTAAGACAATTCGTCTTAACCTTTAACTCGATTTGATCAGTATCCACCTTTGACATCGAACGATTTGTCTCGACCTTTGACTCTAAACAACCCGTCATGACCTTCTACTTGTATCATAATGTCCACCGATCAATATTATTAAAGGCTAAACGTTTTAAATATCTTTAATATTCATGAGTTACTAATACATCAAAATTACATATATTCAAGGTTTCAAGGATACATATAACTTGAGTATTTTCTTTCACCTTTTCTTTTCTTTAAAGTTCTAATATTCAAATATCACATTCTATTTTTCTTTTGAAAATTAATCCAACTGTTTTCTTCGTCTATTTGATAAAATCTAAAATGCATTTGCTTGTGAACATTATTCTTGTTCAAATTGATTCATGAAAAATTTTCTAATAGTTGCATCGATCATATCGATCAAGTTAGACCGAGAAAAAAAAATCAAAATATAACTAAATAATGATAACTAACCTACCTTTTTAATCCAACAAATTGTTGCTAAACTATTAATTTCATTTCATCCAACAAAATCATTTTCAAAATTATTATTCACCTAAACTTTTTGAATTCAATCTGAACCCAAATTATTATTTGGGTGTTTTTTCTTCTTCTTATAGCCACTCTAAATATAATAGTTATAAATTTCCAATCTAACATAATAGTTATTAATGTTTTTTTCTTCTTCAATCTAACATAAAGGTTATGAATTTTTATCAAAGAACAATGTAAGACTCTTCCTTGGCCACGAAATACTTGATATTAAATATTCAAATTTTATAACCAACAAAAGAGTATCATATTCTGTAAAATGACTGATTTAATAACCTTTTATTGAAGGAAACAATTATCTATTTAATTTTCTCACAAAAATATGTATAAATAAATAAGTGTTATATTATACTGTTTTAAAATTTAAAAATTACATAATATAAATAAATGTTAACATTTAAATTCTGTGATATAACAAGTAATTTATACACACTCAAGTCGAGGTCTATAACTCAATGAAACTTTTGTTAGTCAGACAAGCACACTTCCTTGTTGCTACATGGAGGAATGATGATAATGTAAAGTGATTTCATCGTGTTAGCAATTCCATTAGAAAATGTACATCGCAAATTGTATTAGAAAAATGTTAATTTTGGACTATTCTCGTACATACTAACTTAAAATAAAGTACATGTGCAGAATTTCCATTTTATCTCGTCTTATATGTCTCGGTTGGCCAGGAACCGAAGCATATAATGACGCAGTGACATTTTTACAATTAGAACCAAGTTTTAGGCCTCGCGGTTCTCCAAATACCCGAAGCCAAAGAGGGGTATAGGCCCCAGTTCGCTCAAAATCAGTGCCAAATAAAAGTATAGGCCTCGGTCCAGTAGGACCCGAAGCCAAAAAGTGGTTGGACGTCAGGGGTATAGACCTCAGTCCAAGGAGACTCGATCCAAAAAGTGTCACCAATCATTATATATAGTTATATGATATATTTATCTATTTACTTATATCAAATCAATTTTATGTTTAGGTATTTGTCTGGTGTCACTGAAACTATGGACTGAATGATGTATATGGGTTTGTAGACCCCCAACTCACTCATGAAGGCAACAAGCTTGATGACATTCAATCATATGTCACTGGATGTTTTCAACACGGAAAAGAAATTTATTTTGTCCCTTATATTGCTGGGTAAGTCACTTTTGTTAACTTATAAATATAATCTATCGCTTCTTTTGACAAGTGCTTACTAAGACGATAATACTATATAGGCAGTGGCGGATCTTGACCAACATTGTTGGGAAAGCCAAAATAATACATCCAAAATTTATACATTTAATTATTGGCATTAATACCGTAAAAATGAATATATAACTTAGTATAACAATAAGCTACATCATTAGCGGGGAATCAAACTACACTTAAAATCCAAAAGAAAAATCAATGATAATCAAACCACACTTAAAATCCAATTATAAAAAACACAGAGTACAATCCATTTTCTTCTATGTTCATAAAATAAAAAATTAATATACAATAGACTCATTAAATAAATTATTAAACTAATATTTCACTATCAAGTGAGACAAAAGATAATTATCTTCTTCTTTATTTCTTCAAGAATAGAAAAGAACAACTAAGATATGAAAGCAAAAATAATAGATCTTTTTCTCTTGAGAAACAAAAGAAAATAGACATATAATGGAACCACAGTTAAAATCTGATTATAAAAAACACATGGTACAATACTTTTTCTTCTATGTTCATAAAATAAAAATAATATAAAAGAGATTCATTAAATAAATTATTAAACTAATATTTCACCATTAAATGAGACGAAAAAATTACCTTATTCTTTACTTCCTCGAGAATGGAAGAGAACAAAGGAGAAATAAGAACAAAAATAAAATATTTTTTTCTTTTCAGATACAAAAGAAAACGAAAACAGGTAAGAATGAAAGATAAGAACAATTTGCGAGAAACTCAAACTATAATGAAAAATAATGATAAAAATATCTTGATAAATCTTTTTATTCTTTATTATGTATGGTTTTATATTTTATTATTTATTACCATTAATTATTATTTTTATAAAAGAAAAAAATATTTGATTTAATATTTATAATAAAAAAATCAAAATACATAATATCTATTATAAAAAAACATTAAAATACTTATCATAATTGGGTGGGGGGGGGGGGGGGGGGGGGGGGGCATGGCCCTCCCACACACGTGAAACAAAGTGTGCTTTGGTATGGTCATAATAACATTCACGTACCTAATAAGAATCATAACACTAACAATCAACCATAACAAGGACGCAATAGAGAGAGTTTGAGCAGAGTGTTGATAGTAGTAGCGCAAAAGCATAGTGCTGAGAGCACGAAAGCAGAGCGTGAGAACACAATAACGAGAAGAAGAGGGAGATGTAAATAATTTTAAAATTTATGAGTACAAGAAACTTGGAAAAAATTTCCCGCAAAATTTTAAATAATAATGCTAACTTCCATGCAAATATAATTTGTAGAAAATTTTCCAAGAAAAGAGTTTGCTGTGAATTTAAATTATGAAAAAAGTTATTAAATAAAAAAAGATTCAATATAATTTTTATATCAAGTTCTTACAAAATAAATTTAGTAAAATTCTACAAGAAATTTATATTTTTCTCAGTAGTTTCCTGCTAAAATTTAAAATATATTTAACATATTCTTACTAATTTAAATTTGTAAAAGAAATAGCAATAAATACAAAAAAATTTATGTTGAATTTCTGGAGGTCAATTTTTTTAATAAAAGATCATATAATAATAAGTAAATCTTTTACGATAAGCTTTCAGAAAATATTTTGGCAACAAATTTTATAGCTAAATCATAAATTTATAGTAGTGATATATAAATTTTCAGGAAATTTTAAATTCTTTTTTTTTCGAATAACTTTACATAAGAAATTTTACAGATATTTTATACAAAAATTTATTAGCAAGAAAAAGATATAATTGACATATATATAAATAAATTTGCTGGTAATTTTAAATTATATTTTTGTAAATAATTTAACATAAGAAAATTTGCAGTATTTCATTGCAGAAAACTTTTACTACAAAATTTCTAAATATTTTCTGCCAATTACATTTTTTTATCAAATATCAATCGAATTACATGCGAAAAAAAAAAATGCATGAATATCTTGCTAACATATTTTCATAAAAATTCACAAGTAATGAATAATTCTTTAGTAGTGATTTTACACTTGACTAAAATTGCTAACTCGTAACTTACACCAAACACTTAATAGACTTCTGAAATATTGATCGAAGAGTGTTAAGAATATTTTATAACACACTCTTTACATTAAAATCTATTAGAAAAACAGAATAAGAAACTAAACTTCTTAATAGCATTATATTTTATAAAGGGGTCTCTAATATAAAAGCTAGGTCTCTAATATATCTAGAAGAATTTGTAGCACACAAATTCCGTCACTCAATATTTAAACTGCGTTTGAAATAATTTTGTTGTAATCTTTTACATGGAAGAGAACTTTGGACAAATGTAGTCAATGCCACCTTGACTTGCATGTTGACCTAGGCTTATCCCTTTTCTACCTCTAATTATGATTGTTTTGTTAGTAAAAATTTTAGATAAAATATAGGTTTTTTAATTTTATTAAATCTAACTACTTTGATGAAATTTTAAAATTTAAAACTTTGAAATTTTTATATATAAATAACATATTTTATTATAAAATATTTTAAAACAAATATAAAATATGAAATATCAAAACAATGCAATGTAAAAATATTAAATCTCGTATACCAAACATCTTTACTTTGAATTCTATAACAACTATAAACGATCGTTGTTAATAAAATTTTTAGATAGAATTTAAAACTTATTGATTTAAATAAATTTTAATCATAACAATCATTTTGATTAAATTTTAAAATTTTAATTTGTTAAATTTTTCATCTAAACAACATATTTATTATAAAATATTTTAAATTCTCTAAAAAAATTTATTGACAAAATTTAAGATGCAAACAATATTAAAACAAATATAATCCCTTTCAAATCAAATATTAATTTGATATACCAAACAACTTTACTTTGAACTCCATAACACCTATCAGAGAAATTGCATTGTGATTAAATTCATTGTAATGATTTTGGATTCGATTAGACTGTTACAAAAACTAAAATTCTATTAATCCATAGTTTTGTGGTTAAAAAACGAATAAACCATAAAAGGAAAACTAATATCTGCACAAAGTTTTCCATGAACACAATTAAACCCAGTGTCAAACATTAATCATAATAAATAAGCAACAAAATCCGTGGAATCATAGCAAACAGCAGAGAATCAGAGAATCACAGACATAGGTAATTGAAGGTCCTCAATTAAGAAACATAAAAGCAAACCTAACATAACACGCAAAAGTAACAGTGAGAAATGACAGATAGAGCAGAAGCTAGCGAAGGTAACAGCGAGAAATGCAGAAACTGCAGAGGCTAATTACCTCGAGCAAAGTTAACAAAAAGAAATGACAGCAACTGCAGAAGCTACTCATCTAGCAACGGTAGAAATGACAGAAGCTACTACTCACCTCGCAAAGGTGGCAGCGAGAAGCGATAGGAGAAGAGAGCTACAGATACGAGCGTTCATTCAACACGCGTCCAATCTCATAGGAGAGGAAGGCATCAATGACAGCATACTGAACCTGTTCGGTGGTGAGCTGGGGAGTATCCCAGAAACTCCTGGTCACACTCAGCGGCTTCTCAACCTCCACTTCGAGAACATGGCGGCACAGAGTCTTCAGCCCAGCCCGCTTCAGATGAGGGTAACGCCAAAGCAAATCCGCAGCCAGAGAACGAAGTTCACACACGTTCCCCACGTAGAGGCCATAGTCTTGAAGAAGCTTCTTGGCGTCAGCGCGTATCCCAACGCCGAAGAAAGTAACGTTAGGGTCTAGGAAGAAGGAAACGAGAGAGTGGGGAATGTAAGGAGAATGGATAATCTGGAAGACGAGTCAAGCGTGACCCACGCAGAGTTGGAGGGTGGCTACGGGGTTTTGCGTGTTGGGCTGAGTGTTAGGCCGCCACTCAATGTCCAGGCCCACCATGAGGTCCTGGCGACGGCCGGTGTTGCTGGAGAGCCACCTCTCGACTTGGAAGGGGTGGTGGGTGACGAGGGTGTGGATGTTGTGATTTTCGAAAGTGACGTCGTATAGGTTGTAGGTGTTGTTGCGGATGTTGTAGACCACTACGTTTCTATTCATCATTACTAAAATGCAGAGACTCACAGAGGGAGAGAGGATTTTGATTTTGGAGTGGTATATATGGGTGGTGATAAAAAGGAGAAGAGGAATCGTCTTTATACATTTTCTCTTTTTTTAGGGTTGTATATCTTTCGGTTTTCGTTTTTCAACTTTGGACGTTAAAGACACACTTTTCCTAAATTACAGTTCTAATTTTCATTTTTATTTATATCCTTTTAGATACTAAGTCTTTTATTAATTTGTTTTTATAAATATGGGAGTGATGAAAAAGTAAAATTTAGATAGAGATGTCCAATGAATAAGAAGAATTTTATTATTATTTGAATTGATCGTTTATTATAACTTATTTTTAGTTGTTGATATCTATTACAATGAAACATAATTAAATATTATAAATATGCTATATAACTAGTTATTTACTTTTTTAACTAAATAATGGTTATATATATATATATATATATATATATATATATATATATATATATATATATGTTTCGGTCTGGGAGTGATGGTCAAATCAAAACAGTGATTTTTTCTCTCGTCCCCCTTATCTCCCTTTTGCCTGCGTATATATCCTTTTTCAACAAAAACCATTATTTATTTCCCACTTTCTTTGCCAACTAACTCGCGTTTCGTTCCCACTATCTTCCTGAAATCCCGCACAGTGGAGGTAGTTTATCCCAAATATCCCGGGATATTTACTTTATTTGTTTATTTCATACACCCTTTTTTTCTGAGATTGCTTGGGCCTTACCAATGGGCCTCCAATACGCATGCCAATCCGAGCTCGCCGAGCCTTCCGAGCTCTCCGAGCTTTCCGAGCTAGATGGGCATCCAATTGACCTATGAAGTTGGCGTCCGAGCTGATACCGCGCGGAGAGTACATAGCCCTCCAACTTTGCATAGTGTTGGCACTGTGAAAAGTTGCAACCTCTACTCTCCTTTATATTTTGCATACTTATTATCATGGGATATTTTTATGGTAGTCTATATTTTCTATTATCATGAGATATTTTTTATGGTAGTTAATATATCTTAGTTTATCTGATCTGAATCATGATTGGTTGAAGCTTCATAAAACAGAACCACTTTAGGGATGTAAAGAAATAAGAGTCTGTTATTAGACGAAAGGTTTTCGCCAAATAATGAATGCTATAGATGAGCTCGGGCCGAGATTATAACAAACATGTTAAAAAAATATTCGTAATATATAAATGTAACTGTTCCGGTCTGGAATTAAGAACCGAACCAGAATTGAGAATTAACTTTGCCGTCCTAGAATCTCCTCCTTCTTTCACTCGTCCTTCATGTATATATAGGGTCTTTGAGTCTTAAAACTGCTATCTTACTATCAGATCTTTAGCTAACCAACCTACCCACTTCTCCACTATTCTCTCCTGAAATCTCGCATGGGGGTGGTTATTCTTAAAATCCAGGGATATTTGTTTGTCACCTCGGCCCAAATGCTTCTCACCTCGGCCTGTGACTGAAACTCGTTGTTTTATGATAAATATTTATCGAGTCGGAATACAAATGAGCATGTTGGGGTCGGCCATTCCCTGGACGGTACACAATCCTCCAACCTTGAGTCCTCAACTAATGAGAGGTTGTCATAAACCGTCCACATATTCTAGTATAGGACAAGTAAATATATAACATGATAAAGCTGAGCTCAGTCCGAGGGAGACCTTGACATAAGATAAGTAAAACGATCAAGCTGAGGTCGGCTTGAGGGAAACCTCAACATATGAAGTCGGCTTGATGGAGACCTTGACATAAAATAAGTTAAACGATCAAGATGAGGTCGGCCCGAGGGAGACCTCGACATACAAAAGATAAACTGATTGAGTTGAGGTCAGTCTACTAAAACTCTCAACGTACTGTGGTATTCTCACGCTTGTAGCGAGGTTGGATCCAAATTTAGCCCTCAATGTACTAAGGTATTCTCTCGCTTGTAGCGAGGTCGAAACCGAGTTTAGTCCTCAGCGTACTGAGGTATTCTCTCGCACATAGTGAGGTCGAATCCGAGTTTAGTCCTCAGCGTACTGAGTTATTTTCTCGCACGTAGCGAGGTCGGATCAGAGTTTAGTCCTCAGCGTACTGTGGTATTCTCGCACGTAGCAAGGTCAGATCCGAGTTTAGTCCTCAGCGTACTGAGGTATTCTCTCGCACATAGCGAGGTCGGATCCGAGTTTAGTCCTCAGCGTACTGAGATATTCTCTCGCACGTAACGAGGTCGAATCTGAGTTTAGTCCTCAGCGTACTGAGGTATTCTCTTGCACGTAGCAAGGTCGAATCCGAGTTTAGTCCTCAGCGTACTGAGTTATTTTCTCGCACGTAGCGAGGTCGGATCCGAGTTTAGTCCTCAGCGTACTGAGTTTTTCTCGCACGTAGCGAAGTTGGATCTGAGTTTAGTCCTCAGCGACTGAGGTATTCTCTCACACGTAGCGAGGTCGGATCTGAGTTTAATCCTCGGCATACTGAGGTATTCTCTCGCACGTAGCGAGGTCGGATCCGAATTTAGTCCTCAGCGTTCTGAGATATTCTCTCACACGTAGCGAGGTCGAATCTGAATTTAGTCCTCAGCGTACTGAGGTATTCTCTCGCACGTAGCGAGGTTGGATCTGAGTTTAGTCCTTAGCGTACTGAGGTATTCTCTTGCGCGTAGCGAGGTCAGATCCGAGTTTAGTCCTCAGCGTACTGAGGTATTCTCTCGCACGTAGCGAGGTCGGATCTGAGTTTAGTCCTCAGTACTGAGATATTCTCTCGCACGTAGCGAGGTCGGATCTGAGTTTAGTCCTCAGCGTACTGAGATATTCTCTCGCACGTAGCGAGGTCGGCCTCGAGTTGAGCTCGAGGTTTGTCGTTTTAACGGTTTTGCACCGTCCCCGAGCCGAGCTCGAGGTTTGTCGAATTGATATGAAGAATGAACTTTGAACATAACTACCAAATCAAGATTTAGTAATCAAAAAACATGTACATTCATTAAGAATTATAATATATCTTGAAATAAATTCATTTCTAATAAAAAATAAAAAATAAAAAAGTTATAAATATTTTAATTTTAATTAAATAATTTTTATAGGTGAAAGAAGGAATTAACTAGAAAATAATAATTTATATAAAATTTCACCCAAATATTTAATTTCGTAACGTATTATTGTTTGTTAAAGTAATTAATTACTCTAAAATATTCAAGTCATTTAATAATATAAAATATTTAAGGTGGGTGAAAAAACTTATTAATTTAAAGCATTTATATTTGTTAAAATTATATTAAATATCTTAAATTTTGTAATACGTTACCACCGCTCTGCGTTGAGGCTTTCACGTGATTCTTTTTGCGTTTTCTTCTCCACTTCCCTTAATTTTCGCAGCCATGATCACGAACCCTACGATGTTTTAGGGATTTGGTCGATTGCACGAATTCCTGATTCAACTTCCCATCCATCCGAACACAAAATCTACTGGTTTAAAGCCCCTTCGCCTTCGACCATGGTCACAGTGGCATCCCCGATGTTGTGCGATGTTGGTCGTGTGGAGCCCCAGCTGTCGACGTCGCCACCAGACGAAGTTCATCGGAATTTGAGATGGACGATGAAGTGGGTGCTGTAGTAGGTGTTACAGTGAGTACTATTGTTGCTACTGATTCAAAGCCCCTTCCTCTCATGTAGTGGTTGGAGCGGAGAAGAATGATGCAGTGTTCATAAAGCTATTTTGCGGTGCAATGGCGAGAGGATCTGCAGCGAAGACCCAACAATTGATGCTTATGACCATGGTGAATGTGGGCTTCGGCGTCCAAAAAACGAGCTCCGGGCAGACTTTGCAAAGGTTGCTGTGTAAGAGGATTTGTGTTGACGGTGACAGGTCTCAAAAGTAGTTTGACAAGCATCAAGAATGGCCAACACGATTGGAAGTGTTGGGAAAATTTTATGGTCCACATGCTTGTGATCGATTTGTGTTTTGGTGTCGCAATTTGGGGTTTGCTGGCGCGTTTTGCGGTGGACGAAACTCCATCAGTGGTAGTGGTCGTTGAACGGCGACATGGGGGCGGTGATGCAAATCTGCTTTCATGGTCGATGAGGTTGTATCAATTCCTTGGTGATGGGTTCTGGTGGAACGTCTTCTCGAGTGTGATTTCTCGCCTCTGGATCAGGGTTTTCTTGCCATCGTGTGATCGCTTTGTTTGTTGATAGGCCTGGGAATCTGTTTTACCGAGGTCCCACGGTGGACGCCAATGTTCCGGTCTGGAATTAAGGACCGAATCAGAACTGAGAATCAACTTTGCCGTCCTAGAATCTCCTCCTTCTTTCACCCATCCTTCATGTATATATAGGGTCTTTGAGTCTTAAAACTGCTATCTTGCTGTCAGATCTTTAGCTAACCAACCTACCCACTTCTTCACTATTCTCTCCTGAAATCTCGCATGGGGGTGGTTATTCCTAAAATTCAGGGATATTTGCTTGTCACCTCGGCAACCTCGGCCCAAATGCTTCTCACCTCGGCCTGTGACTGAAACTCGTTGTTTTATGATAAATATTTATCGAGTCGGAATACAAATGAGCATGTTGGGGTCGGCCATTCCCTGGACGGTACAGTAACAAATATATATATACATGACTTGACAAATTCACGTTAAAAATATACGTAATGTTTAATACATATAAATGTGACAAATATATATATGACTTGAGAAATATACATATAAATGTTTAAATAATACATAATAAATGTAAGATAATAAAGGTAAGAAAAGTAACAAATGTATTAGCCCGGGCCAAGATCCTAATAAGCAATACGTATATAACTTCAGAAAAAAATAAATATAGCAGCTCGGACCGAGCTATACTAGACATATTCAAGCATATATATAACTTTAAGAAAAGGTAATAAATATATAAGCTAGGATTGAGCTCAACTAAACACGTTTAAGCATATATATAACTTTGATAAAAAATAATAAATATATGAGGTCGGACCGAGATCTAATAGCCATATTAAGCGATATATACAAATTTGAGAAAAGTTATAAGTAGCGTAACCAAGCTTGGATCCAGATTGTTCTTTTAACGGGAAGTTCTACCTAGTGTGATGGAATCAAGATAGCCCTCCGCGTTGTTTTTTGTTTTTTTTTACCTAGCGCGTAACGAGGTCGGATCGAGATAGCCCTCAGTGTACTGAGGTTTGTACCAAGCGCGTAGCGAGGTCGGACCGAGATAGCACTCAGCGTACTGAGGTTTGTACCAAGCGCGTAGCGAGGTCGGATCGAGATAGCCCTTAGCGTACTGAGGTTTGTACCAAGCGCGTAGCGAGGTCGGACCGAGATAGCCCTCAGCGTACTGAGGTTTGCACCGTCTTTCTACCCGCCTTTTTGTAGCTTCACTTGTTATTCATGCCAACTCGCGGACTTCTTCCACCACATCTAAATTTGCGCGAAGTCCTTCTTCACCATCGTCTCTCGGAGCCGGGGAATTTCCGAGCTCTATAGGAAGGAGAGCATCTGTTCCATAGTGGGCGGTCTCCTCCATTGTTTCCAGGAGTAGTTATCGCCATATCGTTTTATGTGGGCAGGGATGCTAGTTTTACCTTGCCCCACGGTGGGCGCCAATGTTCCGGTCTGGGAGTGATGGCCAAACCAAAATAGTGATTTTTTCTCTCGTCCCCCCTTATCTCCCTCTTGCCTGCGTATATATCCTTTTTCAACAAAAATCGTTATTTATTTCCCACTTTCTTTGCCAACCAACTCGTGTTTCGTTCCCACTATCTTCCTGAAATCCCGCACAGTGGAGGTAGTTTATCCCAAATATCCCAGGATATTTACTTTATTTGTTTATTTCATACACCCTTTTCTCTGAGATTGCCTGGGCCTTACCAATGGGCCTCCAATACGCATGCCAATCCGAGCTCGCCGAGCCTTCCGAGCTCTCTGAGCTTTCCGAGCTAGATGGGCATCCAATTAACCTGTGAAGTTGGCGTTCGAGCTGATACCGCGCGGAGAGTACAATATATATATATATATATATGTATATATATATATATATAATATTTAATTATATTGCATTCTAATAATATGAATAAAAAGATATATATTATTATGTATGGATGTTGGAATTTTTAAAACCAAGAAAATATGAGTTATTATTAAATATTATAACTAGGGATGTAAAAAAATTTTGTATTTGTGGATATTCGCGGATAAAACCTGCAACGAGTAGGAAATGAATTTTAAAAATGGATATCCGCGGATAACAGATACAAATATTTTTTTATACCCGCATATTAATGGTGCATATATAGGTATCATAATATCCGTACCAGTGAATACATGTACTTGCTATACTCTAACTTAAATTAAAAAAATTATTAAAACATTAATACATTGATTTTGAATGGGTTATTTTTTATCAATTGGTTTTAAAAAAATTTCATTTATTTGTAAATTGTCATTTAATATTATTTAAACGAGTTATTTTCACTTTGTTTGAAATTTATGAAGGTTATGCATTGTATTTTTATTTGGATTTATGGTTAATTTTTTTTAGATACCTACGGGTACCCATGAATATCCGTGGATATTAAAAAAAATATATGGGTATCCGCATAACGGATACCCGCATGGATATAGGTAGGGGTATGAGGCGGATATTTATCCAGCGGGTAGGGTACGGGAGAGCTACTAATCGTATCCTACCCGCCTGTTGACATCCCTAATTATAACCAGATGTTGTTGATGAGAACAAATGTTCTTTATTAGAAGTTCCAACCCATAAGTCTTTCCTCGCCATTGATTTTCTTCTCCTACCAAAGGTCTAACCCATGCATGTAGGCCTGAGCACTGGTCGGGTTGGGTCAGATTTGGGTTCAATAAGTCCAATCCAGTACAATCTGAATTTGATATTTTTGAATCCACAACCGACCGTTTAACTTCTCAGATTAGGCAGATTCAGGTTATCGGAGTAACGGTTTGATTTGGATGGATTTAGATTATCCGAATCTTAGAGATAAAAAAATGGAGTTGAAAGAAGATGAGACATAAGTTGTAAAGTCCAGCCAAGATGAATGAAAAACTCAAAATAATGAACGAAAAACCCAAAGCATACAATCACGTAAACGAACCAAATGGACATGACTCGACAAAAAGCACCAACAACCGACATCGAAAGCAATAAAGTCGCAACACCATGGCATCCGAAGCAAGGCTTAAGGGCCACCAACTGGCTTGAGAGAAACATGGGAGAAAGTTGGGGGAAAAAGAAATGACTTGTGGCGACCCCAATAGATTAGGTTAACAGGGAAGAAAGTTGGGGAAGACAACAAATGGGCTGCGGGAACTAATTAGGTTAAACAAAAGTGATTCGGGTCGGGTTGGATATCCGCGGATTTAAATTTTAATATCCATATTCGACCACCCAAACCCATTTTTACCCGAATTTCGTGATCCATTTAGACCTGACTCGTATAAAACCACCCGAATAACATATTGTTTTTACGGTTCGGACGGGTTCAGATGGATCCACATTATTTACTCAGCCTTACATGCATGCAACTCTGCAGCCGCAAATATTAAAAATCATATGCATGTAGTAAAATTGTGTGAATGATAAGAATAATATATGTGTCAATGCAATAAAAGGAGAAATAAAGGCTTATAAAAGCATGAATACTAACTTTATAGTATTTGTGATTATCAAGCATCGATAATAAAACAACATGTCCAACAACAAATTCATTTTTAGATTATTGACACACAAAAAACTTCATGATTATCACACGTTTATCATCATTTCTGTGTATGTAATCCGATAAAGAATTACTCTTTTTTTGGACTGATCAATACTCGTATGGATAAAAATAAACACAAATATTTAACATTTTTCACAATCAATCTACTCAAAAGAGACCACTTTGACAACTTCTTGATTCAATTAGCTCTTTTAAAATGTTAAACTATTATAATTTGAAGTTTTATGTACCAAATCCAAAGAAAAATTAATAATAAAAATAATAAAAACTTCAAAAAGAATTCCAATATGAATTTGGAAACCATCAATTTTAAGCAACAAATTATGCATATTCAAATAATATTGACAAGCATAAAAAAAAAATCCAAATTTTAAAATTTTCAAAATCACACATGAATACATAATAGAGTATGTGTTGGCTGTGATATCAATTGAAGGAAAATTCTAAGAAATAATAATTGTTCCTAAACACATACTTTTACCAATACAAATTCAAAATGCATATCACAATTGTAACACCTTAGATGGATATTACTTGATAAAATAAAATTTTATTGAAATTTAAGATAGTAAATAAAATTCCCAAACACAGGAAAATTTAAAACTTTATCGCCGCATTTATATTACGCTGTGACATCATTATTACAAGCTCATAGTATAGAAAAGCTTCATAAAGTTTATTACAATGTCAGAAATTAAAATATAAAGTAAATCATCCCTTAGTGTGCCCCGCTCAGTCCCTACTCATCAGCACACTCACTTGGATTCACATCTGCTCCCATGTGACAAATCACATGATCATCGCCAAACACAAACAGAAAGGGTGAGCTGAGAAAGAAAAATAATTCAATCAATAAAATAATAAGAATTAACCCTCACCCAATCTATCTTAGACAATTTTAGTTTATTGACTTCTTTATAACGTTCCACCCCAATCTTATAATCTATATGAGAAAGATCCATTCACAACCTTGGTCCTTAGGGATTATCATGCTCCCACGAACCTACCCGCTCGTGGTCCAACTCTACGGACCTCCTCGCCAGTAGTCCAACTCTATGAACATGCCCGCTCATAGTCCAACATGCGTGAACACCTACTATGAACCTCCCCGCTCATAGCAGCCCTAAGTGTGAGCACAGAACATACGAACCTCCACGCTCGTATCCCCACACAAGAGTACAACAGATACGAACCTTCCCGCCCGCATCAATCACGCATTTCCAACCTCCGTTACGGACCTCTCCGCTCGTAACTAGTCCAGCATATCCCTGACCAAACCCTCAAGACCATCAATGTAAAACGCTACAAAACAATACATTGTTTGCCACGCTATTGCCTAGTGTTGCCTAGGCACTGCTAGACGAAGTTGCGTTGCAGACTGCTTGGCAAAAAATCTCGTCGCTAGGCGCTAGGCACTCCCAGAAACAATAAATAGCACATATCCCATACATCAATTATTCATACATATATGTATACATTCACAATTGAGATTGGGTTGAAACTTGAGTTTATCCAAGAGTTAATCATACTCTTAGGAGCTCTAAAACAACAACACAATAATGCATATTTTAATACCAAATCCAAGATTCATCTCAAACAGTACCTACAAAAGCTCTTTCCAACCAAACCCTCATATCAACCCAAAATTAACATCAACACATAGTCATATAATCTCACATTATACAATCCAAAATCAGAAACCATATTCTGCAACATGTTTCTTTATAATATATACACATGTATATATTAGAATCATATTTTTTTTTAAAAGCGCTGCACCATCTACATAATTCTACTACACCTTCATTAATCACATCGTCATTTTTTTTATTCTTATTTATTTATTTGTTTATTTTTATAATATAACTCATGAAAAAACCTTTACACCTCGCAACCATTCTTCTTTATGATGATCTCCAATTCTTTGTCAATTACGAGACTGCACCCATTTTATAAACTTATTTCACACTTAATAAATCACTATTTTACACTGCTACCAATACGTATTAACCTTTTATTATTCCAACGATCAACACCTAATAAAACTTCATACTTACAATTTCAACCCCTGACTTAATCGTTGCGCAAACATAATAATAATTCAACTACAAAAGTCTTTAATATATCTTTACCATATCATATACATTACTATGCAATATATTATATATACACAAAACATGCTGCCACTGACTTTTGATACCAAAACGTAATATCAACCTACCATTATTCATATTAGATTAGTTTTATTTGATACAATGCCTAATATAATATTATATATATATATATATATATATATATATACACACACACGTTGTCTATATTCCTGTTTAGATTTTTCCATCACTTAGCAAAAATATAAAAATATAAAGGGTTTACTTACTCTAGCCAAGATTCAAACCCATAACCTTCCAACACATCCTACACATGCACACCAACAAACCATCATATTGTCAATTCACACATTCATACAAACTTAAACCATGCTTCCACATTCATAATATTTTGGTAAAATAAAACACAATTAAAATTACACTAATGGTACACACCAAACTTGAACCCAAGTCCTCTCAACCACTTAAGTTGACTTTATTCCTTACCAAAGACTTGTTAGTAAATTTTCTTAAGGTACTTCCAACCCACATTTGTTGTAATTTATTTATTATTCTTTATTCCAATTTCCCGGGTCTTACAACAATCATATATTAATTTTTAATGAACTCATAATCTAATTGATGATGAAAAGAATGCGTGTTTGTCTTTGAGAATGATGTGGATAATGAAATTAACCGTGAGTATGTAATATTTCAAATGTAGAGAGTCTTAAACACTGCTCTTATTTTCTCTCCGGGTAAGGATGAAAAGAAAAGAAAACCCCTAGTGTAGTACATAATGTTACCCCTTTTACACATGGGACCCCTGATTTTAATAATTCTAATTCGACTCTCTTCAAATCAGAATATTATGTTAGGGTGTCTACATAAAAACTTTTCATAACACTTATACCCTTAATTATAAACATTACATTAACATACCATTATATTATTTTTACTAACCATATAATAATACTAACACATTTAAATAATATATATGTAACCCAAAAATTCTAAACAAAAAATAACTTTAAAATTGTCACGATCCATGGACCGACTTTTATAAGATTAAGATAGATAAGGTTGAATTATAATTGGGATGATTTGACCTTCTGTCAAACTAACAAGACATGTAAAACTAAAACTAAGGATATGATATTTTGACTCTTTTTTTGACCTAATTTTAACTCACCACTCTAATCACCCTTACATTATCTATTTTGACTTTTTGTAGTTATGTGATAATCCAAGGATCATTGAAGTAATGAGTTAAAAGTGAGTCAAAAAGAGTGGATCAAAATATCATTATCCTAAAATTTATTATCTTTTTTAAAAATGTGAAATTAATAGAAGTTTTGTATATTCTTAGTTTTTTATTTAGCGATGTTTTGTGAATGTGGAATTATAAGGTCAGTATAGTGATAAAAATTGAAAGGAAGGATGAGAAAATTCATGGGATTCATCAACTCTTCATACTAATATATTTGTCAATAAAATAAACTATAAAATATAATGTCAACTCGTAATTTATAGCAAACAACACTTCATAGACTTCTGAAATATTAATAGAAGAGTGTTGATAATATTTTTTTAACAAACTCTTACAAAAAGAAATAAAAAACTTGTTAATAGCATTATATTTGACACCAAACATTGCATAATATATTTGATACCATAGGTTCCACCAAACACAGCACAATAACATTATAAAATCTCGGTCTCTAATATATCTAGAACTGATTTTTTTTGCACCCAAATTCCGTCACGCAATACTTAAACTGCTTTTGAAATAATTTTGTTGTGATATTTGACATGGAAGAGAACTTTGGACAAATGCAGTGAATGTCACCCCAATTTCGGTGATAAAACCATAGAAAGTTCAAAAACATTGTGGCCAAAATTGCACTCGATGAACCACTTCTAGAATCTTGTTTACAGCTTCAAACAAGATGAGAGTGATTGAATCTTCTCTTCAATAGGTCTTGTCAAGTGTTTGAGACCTTCTGTCAAAGCAAATGTTGATGTCAATGAAGCTTTCAATATCCCAAGACCCTGCACAATTCAAACAAAGAGTGTGATATAATCTCATACAAAAAGTAACAGCAACAAAGCAAGATCCTCACTGTTTCTTACCTCCTTCACACCAATTGCAATGACCCTTTCCTCCAAGTCAAATAGTGGTACTTTTAGTGTATTGATATATGAAACAGCATAAGTGGATGACATAGGAGACACAACCAAGTCATCTGTTACCATGTACATTACTGGTCCTTTCACAAAACCAAGAATACTTGAAGACTCTCCAGTAGAGGATTTAGGATCAACAATATTATATGATGTTCCACAATATGAATAAATAGAAGGAAAGCTTTCTACACCAATTGGTAATATCTGGTTGCTGAGGTTAAAATGTGAAGCACATAGAGGGTTGGCTAGTCTGTCTTTGAGCTCTTGTGAGATTAAATATCTTTCTGAACTCAGTTCATTCATGCTCTTATATAAACTATCTATGCAGCTTACTGAAGAAAATCCTTCAAGCATGTGAAGTACTCCACCCAAGGGAAAAGTAAGAAAACTAAGAAGAAAATCTACAAACTCTTCCTCTGCTTCCGCAAACAGAATCTTCCCATTTGATTTTCTTATTTGTATTTTCACAACCATTTTCCTACCCTCAACAGATGCTATATTTCCAATCTCAAACAGGTTTTGGCTTATAGGGCTAAAATTACCAAGATGTTGTTTATTTCTTAAGATTAAATCTGTCATAGGAGTCCTTGAGATCAATGAAAACTTGAGCAAGTCCACTACCTGCAATAAAAAGTGAAGGAACCAATGATATGAAAGAATGGATGTACAAAAACAAAGTTAACAAATGGCATACCTCCTTCTTGGTGACAACCACAATTTGTTCCTCAAGAGTATTCATGTCTTCAATTCCAAGCTTATGAAACAGATCTGCACTTGCTCCAAAAACATTAGGCATTATATAAAGATCATCAGAAACTAAAAAAGACGCAGATTCCTTGACAAAGCCATTTTCTAAGCTCGGTATGTCTAAAGGTTGCACCACCCTGTTCATTAGTTTTCCACAACCACATCTTTGATTCCTAAAAGTGCTCACAAGGGACGGCTTTATAACACATTCCAACAAGTTCTCACAAAAGTAGTAATTTTAGGCTCAGAATCATCAATATTCAGCTTCAGATTTTTGCAATAATCTTCCATAGAGTTCCTTGGTTGAAGCAGCATTTCCTTGCACGTTTGAATCCATAGAAATTTTTCTTCAAGATGCGACACGCTTTCGTATAATGTGCTCAGGCTTCCAATTTTAACTGGCTGTACATTAGACTCCTTAGCCACGAGTCTAGCAATAGTCCCCAAAGGCAATGTTATGAAACTGAGTAGAACATCCACAAAATCTTTCCCTGCTTCAGCAAACACAACTTTATTGTTCTCTTTGTTTACCAAAACTTTCAGAGAAATTGTGTGATCTTCATCCCCTGATTGAGTTGCAATTCCTGCCATTGTGGCTTCACTATCACAAGTCAGCTTTGCCAAACTCTATATATAGAGAGAGCACAATCGTTTGAAATTATAACTTTTTATGTTTAATTCGATTCACCTGTTACCGATAAAAGAAGATCAGAAATTCACTTGTTCTAGTTTTAATGAACAAAATATTAGATCAGAAATTCACTTGTTCTAGTTTTAATGAACAAAATATTACAAAAATTAATAAATATTTAAATAATATTTCCATTGTAATTAAAGCTTCTTAAACTCTTTATCTTCTTTTTACTACAGTTTTAACTTTTTCTTCACATTGGCACAATATTTTTTTTAAAACTATTGATATTTTTTTTTTAAAAGCTTACGTTTTCATTAATTTCCATTTTAAAGAAGAAAAATTCTGTTATACGGGCAGTAGAAAGTCAAAATAAAAACTAAATTTACAAAAGTGTGAGTGTATTAATCATGAGTATAGAAAAGATTTGACAAAGTATTTTATTATTTATTTTAATGGCATAGAGTATGAGATATTTTGTGAGCATTTGAGTACCTATAATAACATTTATAAATTTTTTTGGTCTATTAACATGCAAGATATAATAACAAACTTAAAACATAATAACAAATAAAATAACACACCTACGTAAATACAGGTAACTCAGTTTAAAAAAACATTTTATATATTATAGACATCATATAACTAGATATAACAAAATCTTTCCTGCTTCATCAAACACAGATCTATTGATTAACCCGATACTGATAAAGAATCTTTTTAATTAACGAAATATTACAAAATTAATAAATATTTAAATAATATTTCCATTGTAATTAAAGCTTCTTAAACTCTTCATCTTTATTTTAATCCCGTTTTAACTTTTTTTCACATCCCTCATAAAAGAGGCGGCACAATATTTTTTTAAAATTATCAATAATTTCATTTTTAATTTATTTTTTTGTAAACGCTTACGTTTTCATTAATTTCCATTTTAAAGAAGTAAAATTCTATTATATAGGCAGTGAAAAGTCAAAATAAAAACTAAATTTGAAAATATAATCGTAAAAATTGGTAGAGTATTTTATCCTTTATTTTAATGACTTATTATGTTGAATATTAAAAAGTATTTAAATAATATATATATATATATATATAATAATAATAATAATAATAATAATAATAATAATAATAATAATGATAATGATAACAAACTTAGAGCATAATAACCGTAATTACAAATAAAATAACAAATCCTACACAGTTATGTGTAAAGTATCATATTCGTCTATAGACAATGCATTAGTGCAAAAAGGTCATATTACATAGGTTCTGAAGCGTGTATTAGATCGGTTCTGGAACTAATCTAATATTAGTCAATGTAATATGTCTTTCACATATTAGATCGGTTGTAATGAACCAATCTAATAATTCTATATTAGATTGGTTTCAAATAACCGATCTAAAGATACCCACCCAGAGAAACATCAGATAAGCTATATTAGATCGATTATGGACGAAACCGATCTAATATAGCTGAGATCACTTAAAGAAGAAATAGGCAATATTAAATCAGTTTTAACCTTAACCGATCTAATATCTTTAACTACCACTCTAGCCAAATCATCCGGCATTTGCACAATGTGCATGGTTGATGCCCCTGGATACAATCTCCCAATGGCAACAAAATGAGGAGGGACCTCTCCAACATACAACATACACTTGTACGAGAGTTCCATCTCTGTGACCTCCTCTTCATCGTCTTCTTGTTCCATATTATGTTGCTGAGACATGGACTCTCATCGTTGATCAAATTCATGCCTTAATTCATCAGTTACTTGTGCCTTTATCGTCTAAGTTAATTGCTCCATCATCTTAGGTGTGATAGGAGCTGTCTGTGTGGTGTTTTGCCGCTGATAATTTCCAAAGTATTGTCTCACACCCACACCATAACCAGCAGTACGTACACGACCAGGGTGCTCTTCAGTACCTAAAGCAATGGTCAATATATCTTGACGACCCTGGGGAACAAAACTTCCTTGGGTACTTTGCTCTACAAGAGAATCCTGTAAAAACAATATTGAATTATGCTCTACAAGTCAATCATGTTACTCATACGACAAATTGAATAACTAGTTAAGGCAAAATATGTTACTAACTTACAATTCTTTCAGCAATAACTTGTGATTTCTTAGATGTCATTTTCTCTCCCGGTTTAGTACGAGCCAACTTCCATTTCTCATGTCGGCTAGGAGGGGATGGAGGATTTAGAGGTCCTTCATTTGAACCTGTTGAGTCCATTTGTTGTTTTAGCTTTTCTTCCATTATTCTCTACTCCAGCAAATCATATCCTCCACGAGAAAGCATGTGTGGTGTTTCATTATTTTCTTTGTATAACTTGTGCTTTCTTTCTCTTTTCCTGTTAAAATAGTAATATATATAAATGGTTAATCAGATGACATATAATTAATATTTAAACGGTAATATATATATATATATATATATATAAATATACCGCCCAAGCGGGATCTGTAACATCCCTAGGGAATATTACTTAAAAATAAATAATAAAAGAAAATAATTATATTCGTAGTCGTCTCGATAAAAATCCCAACGCGGGAAAATTTCAATTTATTAAGATAGCGCGCCAAAACTCATAATTGAATCCATAAAAGGTTACAAGTTACCAAAATTTGTATTTAAAA
>Ga0214542_1001664_pt1 | contig 45756 bp, 20 predicted proteins | sample CNSS1metaG_FD_160096 | JGI IMG/M metagenome (GOLD analysis project Ga0214542, IMG submission 160096) | Root nodule microbial communities from cowpea collected in UCLA plant growth center, Los Angeles, California, USA - CNSS1 | ecosystem: Host-associated > Plants > Roots > Nodule | place: USA... | reverse complement strand
TGAGATATCCCAATACCATTCCAAATACCCCTCCACAACCATATCCAATAGCTACGGGTTTCCAACCAAACCCAAATTGTTCTTCTTGCTGAGATTGAGAGGTTGCTAAATCTATCCAATAGCATGGTTTTGACAATGGTAACCCACATAGCCCTGAATTCCCCTGATAGGAATCACTTTGGAATGTGTTGAATTGTTTACCTGTTGGAATCTTTCCTTCCAGCTGGTTTTGTGAAAGGTTTAAGAAAGAGAGGAAGGGAAGATTGGCCAATGCAGTTCGAATCTCACCCGTCAGCATGTTTGAGGAGAGGTCTAACCATTCTAAATTTTCCAAACCGTTGAGGCTTTGTGGAATTAAACCACTGAGTCTGTTATTAGAAAGGTTAAGGCCTATTAATGACTTCAAATCTCCAATGATTGTTGGAATCTCTCCCTCAAAATTGTTATTCGCTAAATCAACAACTGTGAAAGTAGTTAAGATCCTCTCTAGCTCAAAGTTGTTGCCTTTCATTGTGACTTCAATTGAATCATTGTATGTAGACTCAGTAGGACGTATATACTGCAAAACACTATGGACATTGATCATCATTCCCTTGAAATTTTTTATGAAAGCTATTGGCAAGTTGCCACGAAAATTATTGTTGGAGATGTCAAAAACCGTCAGCTTGGAAAATGTATCGTTCTTGGATTGGAAACAATTGACGGTACCATTGAACCTATTAGCACGTAAAACAAGGATTCGCAGCTCTTGAAGTGAGTCTAACCAACTTGGAAATGTATCTTGTATGTCATTCTCTCCAAGGTTCAGAACTCTTAGTCGTTTGCATTTTATCACAGGCCGAGGTAATGGTCCCTCCAAGTGATTGCCATTAAAATTCATAGTTTCCAATGTTTCTATCTCAAGATAGCTCTTGGGTATGATCCCTCGAAGGTTGTTCTTTTGCAGATCCAAAACTAAAAGTTTACTCAAGTTTCCAACGCATTGTGGGATTTTGCCTGTCAAGTTGTTGTGAGACAAGTCGAGTATCATAAGGGAGCTTGCGTTGCAAAGAGATGAAGAGATGTCTCCGGTCACTTTATTGTGTGAGATAGAAAAGAATTTAGCGGTAGATGGAGGAACAGGAATATCTCCTTCCAACATATTGAAGCGTAGGTCAATGTAACCAATATTCTTCCACGAGATTGAGAGGTTCCCAACCGATGTTAGAAAGTTATGAGAAAGATCCAAATAACCCAAAGTATCTGCCAAATGATTAAATCCTTCTGGAATCCTTCCATGAATTTGGTTCATAGAAAGATCTAATTCAACAAGATTGAATGGGTCAAGGGATATTGGAAAACTTTTAACATTGCCACCAGTAAAACCAAGAGACTGAAAATTGTTGTCAGAAAGATCAAGAGCCTTTAGCCTTTGAAGATTTGAAAACTTATGAAAATCTAGGACGCCACTCAGGTTATTTGATGATAGTATCAAGTAAGAGAGATTTTGGTGAAGAAATATTGACTCAGGGATATCACCTTGTAGCTTGTTATAAGAAAGGTCACAATCATACAATGAAAAGGCAGAGAATTCGCCAATTGGGCCAGTAAGCTGGTTCCCACAAAGGCGTAAGTTAAGTAACGATGACAAAGAAAAACACCAATGCGGAATTGTTCCGTTCAACGAATTATCAGACAAATCCATAAGTTCTAAATTAGAAAGTCCACTGGTTTTATCAGGTATTTCTCCAACCAGTTTATTCTTCGAAAGACATAAACCACTAAGCTGAGTGAGCTCAAACAACGATGATGGCAATCGGCCCACTAGGTTGTTTCGAGTAACATCTAAACCTTCTAATTTGCTTAGCTTGCTAAACAAATTGGGGATCTCACCATCAAAATTATTATATGAAAGATCTAAGTAAATAAGATGCTGAAGGTCGAAAAGAGATGATGGAATCTCACCACTGAAGTTATTCGTACGAAGGTACAGATAGTTTAATTGTGAGATGCTGTCCATGCATTGAGGAATGGGTCCTGTGAAATTATTATATGAAAGATCAATGTGAGTGAGATGTTGAAGATTTGAAAGTGATAATGGAATCTCACCACTGAATTTGTTTTGACGAAGGTCCAAGTGTTTTAGTTGCGTGAGATTAGATAAAAACTGAATATGTCCTGAAAAAGCATTACCACCGAGATCCAAGAGTCTAAGAGGACTTCTCGGATTCAGCTGGGAAAGCTCACCTTCCAGATTCAAATTCCAAGACAAACTAAGTTGTTGAAGATTGGGTAAATAGAATATGTTATTTGGTAACTTCCCTTGCAAGATGGTATTTGAAAGTCCAAGAGAGACCAAGGAGGATGAAAAATTGAGCAACAAAGACAGAGAACGGGGTTTAATCAAAGACATATCTAGGCCATCAAGAGTGAGCTCCCTTAAATGAGTTGCATTTACAATTAATTTTTCCAGAGATGCTGGTTGAATCCTCATCCAACCTTGGGACAGTGAGAGGTCAAGTGAAACTAATTTTGAGAGATGAGATATTTTGGAAGGAATGACACCACTAAATGCAACGTTAGATAGGTTGAGATGAGTAAGAGCTAGAAGATGACCAAACCCAGAAGGCATTGGAGAAGAGGAAAAGTTATTGAGAGCAAGGTTGAGTTTTTGAAGGTGAGAGAGTTTGAAGAGAGTGTTGTTGGGATGAAATGGACCTTGAAGGCAACTGCTGCTGAGGTCTAAGCCAATGACGTGCCCTGAGTTAGTTTCACAACTCACTCCATCCCACAAACAGCAATGAGAACCATTTTTCCAAGATTCTGTCTTTGGATAAGAGCCATCATCTCCACACCAGCTGTTGAAGGAGGTCTTGAAGCCAAGCAAGGCAGAGGCTTCATCATGGTTGCATAATGGCACCAATGAAGACGTGCATGAAGGAAAATCAGAAACCAACAAACTCAGAACAACAAACACGAACCACCCCATACTTTTCTAAAAGCTTTTGCTCAATACATTCCAACTTCCAACCCTTGCTTCACTCTGATTTTCTTATTACAATTTCTTGACTTGCACTATTACCTTATTCCAAAACATCTTTTTGCAGAAAATGTACAGGATGAGAAACAGACCGAAGAAAAGAAAAATTAGAACAAAAGCAATCACGTTCATGACTTAAAGGCTCCAATAATACTACAATTATTCTAAGGATGTATTTAAAACATTTAGTGGCAGACCAACTTTTACCACGTCTAAGTCACGGTCTCTTTTATAAGATGGGTTCACAACTCTAGTCAAAATTTAAAATTGATTCAGAAAATTCCAGAAAAAATGAATTGAACAATAAAAGAATCATATAATTCTTACTATTCCTTACATATTCACAACCTAAGGTACTTAATTACCTGTCAATTTTAAACCAAAGTTTTCTGTTGTTTTGTATGTTGATTTAACTTTTTTACTCTGGATTATGTTATAAGAATTCTTATCAAGGTTTTTGGAATTATAACAAGAATCTTAATTAGACGTGAATACGATAAATGTTTTGTGCTATCCTGGATTTGCTTTTGAAATAAGGTTTTATTATTATATTTGCATGTTTTATATTTTCACTGATTAATTAACAATACCACTAGAAGGTGCTTAACATTCCACATCCAACATCCTTCTGTCCTTCTTATATCACATTTTGGATTCGAAATGCATTTTGAAGTTGTAGAATCCAAAATACAAATATAATATTTTAACTTTTAGATCATTCAATCCCAAGCTTTTCGAATTACTCAATCTAAAGTTTTATAGATGAACGTAAAAAGCCTATATTAAAGCATGTGATGAGAACAAATAATTGTATGGTAGGCTCAAGTTTTGCTTTAAAGTAAAATTAAGCTCAAATTAAGTTTGCGTAAACTTACCCTAAATAAGGGTTAAATCAAAACTTTTTTTTAAAACTAATTAGTTAAATAGACGAGTTTTCTACAAATATTAACAATTTATAAACTTTATATTATGACTTATTAATATATTTGTTCTTTATATTCTAATTTTATAAAGTATGTGTCAGTTAAAAGTATATCCTATTTAAAGGATTAAAAAATATATATTGCCCGTTCTTTGTTTTTTTTTTCTTAAAAAGTCTCAAGATAAAAAAATTTAATGTCTCTTTATTTGTAAGAGATAAGGTGTAGTTATAACAACATGGTCAATAATATCAAGAAGAGTTATGCAAAATGTCAGATTAGAGAGCTTGCTTGAGGAGAATAATGAAATCTTTTAGCTTTCTGGAGGAGTCATGCAAAAAAGATTAATACATAGGAAGACGCAATAAATGAAAATGCATAGAATTACAATTACTTACTACATTTTTTTCTAACAAATTATTGGGTATTGGGCTCCCTTCCTAAGTAGAGAAAAGTCCCAAAACTTGAGAAACCAATGTCTCACTTAACCTAATGGAGAGAGGGGGCTGCAAAATAAATAGAGAAGCAAAACAATAGAGTCAGAATACACTGAAAATCCTAACACATAGAGGGAGAGATAGAGAGAAAAATATGTTCACATTTTTTATAGAGCTGCCACCCTAAAATCGACACTACAGATTCGTTTACCATTGGATCGGGCTTAAACTTTTACAGCAGGTTCGGAACACATTATTCTCCATTCTAAGTCGGATCGTTGATACGAGGTCTAAGTTGGGAGATATTAATTTCGCACTGCAGCAATGATTTTATAGGTTTTTCTTCTCTTGTTCTTCTCTATTTGAAAGCTTTGTTGCTTTGCTATTTGGTTGGGTATTGGCATTAATTTATGCTATTGATTGAGACTCTTTTGTACTTTTGTTGATCATAGTGTAGCTATTTCTTTGGTCTGAACGACTTGTGCTTTTTATCCTTGATTTGAAGGGTTTTCCACGTTAAAAATCTTGGTGCCTTTATTTGTGATTGTGGTGGTTTATTGTTGCTGCTCTTTGATTATTGCTCCTCATATATTCTTGAAAGTTATGGCAAATTATATCCACTGCATTCTCTCGTATATTGTTTATGTTGTTGTTTTCACCATCAGAGTGGCATCAGAGCTCTTGGTTCAGTTATATTTACTTGCTTGAATGATGGAGGCAAATGCAAAGATGGTTGCATTGAATGGTTCAAATTATCACTTGTGGAAGGTCAAGATAAAAGACTTGTTTTTTATGAAGAAGTTGTATCGTCCCATATTTGTTACACAAAAGCGAGATTTTATGTCTAATGAAGAATATGACTTTGAGCACCAACAGGTACGTGGTTTTATTCGGCAATATGTTGAAGATAATGTTTATAATCACATTTCTAATGAGACACGTGCTAGACCTTTGTGGGAGAAGATTGAGTCTTTGTATGCTTCTAAGTCGAGCAATAATAAACTATATTTGTTGAATTGCTTGATGAATTTGAGGTACAGGGAGAATTCTCCTATTTCTGATCATTTAAATGAGTTCCTAGGGGTCCTAGATCAAGTATCAGGAATGGGTATAAACTTTCATGATGAAGTCTTGGGACTATGGCTATTGAATACTCTACCAAAGTCTTGGGAAATATTTCGGGTTTCAATTACAAACTCTGCACCGAATGGCATTGTTTCTTTACAGATGGCAAAGAGCGGTACTCTTAATGAAGAGATGAGAAGGAAGGCACATGGTTTTTCATCTCAATATGATATGCTTGTTACAGAAATTAGGGGATAGAGAGAAAAGCAGGAGCAAGTACAAGTCAAGATACAAGAATATATAGTGCCATTATTGTAATAAAATAGGGCACATTCAGAAATACTATTTTAAGTGGAAAAAGGACAATGCAGACAAGAAAGGCAAGTAGAAAAAGAATGATCGTGTCGCTACTACTACATGTGGTAATCTTGTTCTTCTTCGTGACTTTGAGTCCGTTAATCTTGTATCTGATGAGAGCATGTGGATTATTGATAGTGGTGCTACACTTGTTATACCTAGGAAGGAGTTCCTCACATCTTACGCTTCTGGTGATTTTGGAGTGTTGAAGATGGGTAATAATGGTGAGTCTAAAGTGATTGGTGTTGGTGATGTTTGTCTGTAAACCAACATAGGAGTGCATTTGTTGCTTAAAAGAGTCAAACATGCTCCGGATGTCCGTTTAATTTAATCTTTGTGCAGATGCTTGGTAATGGTGGTTATGATAGTCACTTTGGTTCTGGAAAGTGGAAACTCACCAAAGGTAACTTGGTTAGGGCTAGAGGAGAAAAATCAGCCAAACTATATTGGACAAAAGCTTTGGTTGCTAAAGACACTGTGAATGCCATGGATATGGAGGCATCTTTGTGGCACCGGAGGCTTAATCATATAAGTGAAAAAGGGCTGAATTGTTTAGCTAAAAAGGATGTTCTTCAAGGGCTAAAAAGTGTAGAATTGGAGAGATGTTCTCATTGCATGGATGACAAGCAAACCAGAGTGTCCTTCAAGAAGTATCCTACCTCAAGGAAGTCAGAGTTGTTACAATTGGTGCATTCTGATGTTTGTGGCCCATTGAAGGTAAAGTCATTTAGTGGTGCACTTTACTTTGTTACCTTTATTGATGATTGTTCCAAGAAGCTATGGGTTTATGCACTTAAGCGAAAGGATCAAGTACTTGATAAGTTCAAGGAATTTCATGACTTGGTTAAGAGGCAATCAAGGAAGAAGCTAAAATGTATCTATTATGACAATGGTGGTGAGTATTGTGGACCCTTCGATGCTTATTGCAAACAGCATGGTGTTGCACATGAGAAGACTCCTCCTAAAACTCCTCAATTGAATGGTTTAGTTGAGAGGATGAATAGGACATTACTTAAGAAGGTGAGATGTATGCTCTCAAATGCTAAATTACCCAAGCATTTTTGGGGTGAGGCATTATACACGGCGATGCACGTTATCAATCTCACTCCTACTGTGATTCTGGACAGTGAAGTGCCAAATAAAATTTGGTTTGGCAAGAATGTAAGTTATGATCATTTGCATGTCTTCGGTTGCAAGGCATTTTTTCATATTCCAAGGGATGAAAGATCCAAGTTGGATGCGAAGACAAGGCAATGTCTCTTTATTGGGTATGGTGAAGATGAATTTGGCTACATGTTTTATGATCTTGTTGAGAAGAAGCTTGTTAGAAGTCGTGATATACAATTCATGGAAGACCATACCATTGAAGACATTGATAAGGTGGAGAAGACCACACCAGAGAAAGATAGTAATCTCACTTATGGTAATCCGATGAGGTTTCCCGCTCACAATCTAGAGAATGTTGAAACGGAAGCTCAAGATGATGAGCAACATGGTGATGTTGATGATCAACAGGTTGGAAGTGGAATAGAGGTTCCAATTGATGATGCTCAAGATGAACATGATGATGATCTTGGTGATATACCTGAACCACCTCAAGTCCAACTCAGGACGTCTAATAGATAAAAACAACCTTCTATAAGGTATTCTTGTGATGAGTACATAACCTTAACTGACAATGGAGAACCTAAGTGTTTTAAAGAGGCTTTGGAGAGTGAAGAAAAACAAAAGTGGTTGGATGGAATGCAAGATGAAATGAAATCTTTGCATGATAATCACACTTATGGTTAGAAAACGGGTGGATCTTCAAGATGAAACAAGATGCTAATTCTACATTTCCAAAGTACAAGGCTAGATTGGTGGTGAAAGGTTTCAGACAAAAAAAGGGTGTTGATTTCAATGAGATTTTCTCACTTGTGGTGAAAATGTCATGCATTAGAACTGTGCTAATTTTAGCTACTACTCTTGATTTAGAGGTTGAGCATATGGATCTTAAGACAACTTTCCTTCATGGTAATTTGGAGGAAAAGATATACATGAAGCAACCTAGTGGTTTTCTTGTTGAAGGCAAGGAAGATTATGTGTCTAGGCTAAGGAATAGTCTATATGGTTTGAAGCAGGCTCCAAGGCAGTGGTATAAGAAGTTTGAGTCTTTTATGTGTCAGCAAGGCTACAAGAAGACTACTTTTATCATTGTGTCTTTGTTAAAAGTTTTTCTAATGATGACTTTATTATCCTGTTATTATATGTTCATGACATGCTTATTGTTGGGAGAGAAATTTCCAAAATTAACAGGTTGAAGAAGCAATTGGGCGAGTCATTTGCTATGAAGGACTTAGGAGCTGTTAAATAGATTCTTGGAATAAGAATCATTCGAGAAAGAAAAGAAAGGAAGCTTTAGCTGTCATAAAAGGGTGTTGTAGAGATTTCAGATGGAAAATGCGAAAGTCGTAAGCACTCCTCTTGCTACTCATTTTAAACTGGGTGTTAAATATAGTCCTTCAAATGAAGCTAAGAAGGCATATATGAGTAGAGTTCCTTATGCGTCTGTGGTGGGCAATTTGATGTATGCAATGGTGTGCACAAGACCAGATCTTGCACATGTTGTTCGTACAATCAGTCAATTTTTGTCAAACCCAGGTAGAGAGCATTGAAATGTTGTGAAGTGGATTTTGAGATATATTCATGGTACTGTTGATATGAAGCTTTGTTTTGTAGGTGATAAGCCTAATTTGGTGGGATACTCAAATTCAGATATGGCTGCAGACATTGATTCCAGGAAGTCCACCTCAGGCTATTTGATTAATTTTGTAGGGGGAGCTGTGGCTTGGGAATCAAGACTACAAAGGTGTGTAGCATTGTATACTACAAAGGCGGAGTTCATTGTCATCACTAAAGCATGCAAGGAGTTGCTATGATTGAAGAAATTCTTTCAGGAGCTTGGTTTTAGGCAAGATAACTATTCATTGCTCATTGATAGCCAGAGTGTTTTCCATCTTGGTAAATATCCAACTTTCCATTCTAGATCCAAACATATTGATGTGAGGTATCATTGGACACGTGATGCTTTGGATGCTAAGTTGTTGGCGTTAGAAAAAGTTCATATAGATGATAATGGTGCTGATATGATGACTGAAGTGTTGCCAAGAGAGAAGTTTGAAGTTTGTTGTGAGATCGCCGGTTTGGCAAGTATCTCGACATAGTTGTGAAGGCGAAATTTGTTAGGTATTGGGCTCCCTTCCTATGTGGAGAAAAGGCCCAAAACTTGAGAAGCTCATGTCTCACTTAACCTAGTGGAGAGGGGACTGCAAAATAAATAGAGAGGCAAATCAATAGAGTCAAAATACATTGAAAACCCTAACACATAGAGGGAGAGATAGAGAGAAAAATCTGTTCACATTTTTCACAGAGCTGCCACCGTAAACTCGACACTGTCGATTCGTTCACCGTTGGATCGGGTTGAAACCTTTACAGCAGGTTCAGAACACATTGCTCTTCATTCTAATCAGTTAGATCATTGATACGAGGCCTGAGTTGGGAGATATTAATTTCGCATTGTAGCAGTGATTTTACAAGTTTTTCTTCTCTTGTTCTTCTCTATTTGAAAGGTTTGTTGCTTTTCTATTTGGTTGGGTGTTGGCACTAATTTGTGCTATTAATTGAGACTCTTTTTTACTCTTGTTGATCATAGTGGAGCTATTTCTTTGGTCTGAATGACTCGTGGTTTTTATTCTTGATTTGAGGGTTTTCCACGTTAAAAATCTTGCTGCCTTTATTTGTGATTGTGGTGATTTATTATTGCTGCTCTTTGATTATTGCTCCTCATAGATTCTTGCAAGTTAGGGGAAATTATATCCCCTGCATTCTCTGGAATATTATTTGTGTTGTTGTTTTCCCCTTCACAAATTGAATACTTAGATAGTCATAGTCCCTTTGAAATGCTTGGTTGGCTACATCTCGTTGCATTAGCAACAACAAAATCCCCACACTTTTGGTGGGTTTGGTGGAGTGTTACACAGTAAAGATCAATTGTGTTTAAATAAATAGTATCTTTGCAATTCCTTCATATTAATTAATGATTACACCGTTGAAATTTTATTAAATTTTAGAAACTACACATAATTAAAAGGTTTACAAATTTGAGACAACAGTGTGTTCATAGTCTAAATATAGCAAACACAAGTAAAAATATATACTTCTTTGACTAGTAGTTTACTTGAACGTCAATTGTTGACTATCAGTTAAAAAATTATGCTTGATATTGAAATGAATATTTTATGTGATATTGTATAGAGTTTGAAATGTCTGTGATCCAAATCCAATGAGTTTCAAATGCTAATGATTTATTGAGCAAACAAAAATCAAGATGCTTTCATTAAATAAAGATAGAGAGTTTATTTATCAATATGATTTGGAAATATTACAACTTTGTTTTGGAAAAGGTATGCCAACAAACAATTAAAATACTTGTTCAAAAAGTGTAGCGCAGGTCCCCAATTAATTACACGTTGCTTTCCACTTATTTATGAAAGCAGAAACCAATTCATTTTTAGTAAAGACTAATCACGGCAAAGTAAATGTTTCTTTTATGTTGAAGCTGAAGTTTGAATGAAACAAAAAACAATGGAAGTATGTTGTCAAAAATATTTGTGTAGCAAAACTTGAAAAACTTTTTCAAAAAGTGTAGCGCAGGTCCCCCCTTAGTTACACGACTATATCTAAGTTTGAATTGTTCGAGTTTTTGGAAGCAGTGATGAAATAAAAGTACTTCATGCATTTTAGTTACGGTATCCAAGTTTCTTAAATAGTAGTCTTAGTTATGGTTTACATTCATAGAAAATAAGCACACACAAAAATACATAAAAGCATAAAGATAATTAGATAAGTTTCCAACCACAAAACAATATAACAGTGTCATTGTTAAATTCAATTGTCTTCATCATAAAGATAATTATACAAAGATTTTTGACAACACACATGCACAATTTTTTGTTTCATTCAAAGTTCAGCTTCAACATAAAAGCACCAATTCAAACTTCACCTCAATTGTTTGCTGGTTCCATCAAAGTTGAATTGCAACATAAACCACCATTAACTTTGCCTTCAGCAATCATTACCATAAATGAACTAGTTTTTGCTGTCATAATTAAGTGGAACGCACAGTGTAATTAAACGGGGAGCTACATTAGACTTTTCCAACAAGTTTTGAACTTTGTAAACCCAAAGTTTTTCACAATACAATTACATATTAAACAACACAGAACTAATTGTACAGTTGCACCAAAAAGGTAGTAATACCCTACAAAATCTCTAGGAAGCCAAAGGAATGAAAGCAGGAATGAAAAATGAGTTCTCTGTGTTCGTAAAAATGAGTTCTCTCAACCAAAGGTTTAAACTTTGGGTGGTTCTCTCTACCGAAACCTTTTGTCACTTTTCCCTTTTTTTTCCCACACATGTGACAGTTTCTCAAAGAAAAAAAAACTTTTTAAATAAAAAATAGGGGACACATCATCGATGTCAAATGTAAGTCAAAAAAATATGTTAATAAATCGTTTTAGTTGTCTTAAATGCTAATAACAAAGAACCAAATTGAAGTTAAGTTTTACATATGCACCAAAAGCTAAAATAAGATAAGAAACTTTGTGCATAGACCTCATCACGTAAGTTAATTCATGGAATCAAATAACTTGATGCATGGTCTAGGCAAAGAAATAAGGCTGCCATAAGAAAGCGAGAAATGGCTAGGGTAAAAATGTGCATAAATGTCCCATCAAAGTGAAATGCACTAGACCTTTAGTTAATACCTATGGCCCCCACAACAATCATAATTTTGTTTCATATCTTCATGTAACTCGTGGTCCCTTCCAAGCACCCTAACATGGTATATAAAACACAATATTTTTTTCTAAACTAGGCATATCTGCCTCCATAATTACAAAAATGGATAAATTTTAAAAACAATTCAAAATTGGGCAAATTGTGCGCCCTTACACGATTTCATATGAAGAAATGGTGTCCCTCCTAACCGATTTTCCTATGTCAAATGGTCAACTCTGAAATCGTGTGGGGCTAAGATGATTTTCGACTTAAAATCGTGTGGGGCTCAGACGATTTTCATTGTAATTGATTACATAGGGGCGTAATCGATTACAAAAGGCTATGGTATGCCTTTGAGATTATGTAATCAACTACAGATTCCATGTAATCGATTACCATAGAGGTCAATTTTTAAAGCATCTATAAATCTCACTTTCTTTATCTCTACCTTTACCTTTATCTTTCTTTTATTCTTTTTCCCTCCCACCTTAACTGCATACCACATACTTTTGCATATTTATCACCTTTCCATGCCTTTATCTCACACACTCACAATCTATTAAAGCTTTATTATTGTCTTTCATTCAAAATTGAAATAAGAAAAATAAAAGTCTTAACTAAATTGTCACTTGATTATCATAGATCTTTCTTTTAACTAATTACATCTCTAAATTTTTTATTACCTTTTGATAAATCATTTTTATTCTTAAACTTTTTTTAAATAATTATTTTTATTCTTAAACATTCTTTTAATTAGGTATATAGATAAATGATAAAAAAAAAAGGATTCATTTATTTAGATATTTATCACAACTAAAACACGAAATAGAAGAGAACATATTATTTTGACCCCTCCAAAATTTACAATCAACCACTGCACATAACATGAAAGAGAAGTGTGAAAGAGAAGCGTGAAAGAGAAGCGTAGGTTATGATCGTAGAGTTCATTGTCAATGATGTCCCTTCAACATCAAAACACTCAGTCTCAATAGATGCAGTTACAGTAAATGCTTTAGCTATTGGGTTGTCTGGTAATCGATTACATGGAGTCTATACTCGATTACAAAATGTCAGGAGCACATCATAGCCTTTTGTAATCAATTACACTCCCTTAGTAATCGATTACAATGAAAATCTTTTGATCCCTAAATGATTTCAAATTGAAAATCGTCATGGCCCCCACGATTTCAGAACTGACCATTTGACATAGGAAAATCGACTAGGGGGACACAATTTCTTCATATGAAATCGTGTGGGGGCGGCATTATTTGCCCAATTTCGAAATTTTTTTAAAATTTGCCTATTTTTGTAATTATGGAGGCAGGTTTGCCTAGGTTAGAAAAAAATCTAAAACACAAAAATAATGATGAAGGAAGAACTACATCACAATCCATTCTAACTACTGCACCACATAAAACATAATACTAAAAACATAAAAGCTTATTTGTAATATGCAAACAAAGTGGGTCATGACAAGCTTCAAGCACTCCCACACAAGTGATATAATAAGCCAATGAAAGTAGAGAGCTACACCATCCCTTTACGTAAAGCTAAACGTCCCACTATAAAACAAAGTGGCGAATGCACAAGCCTAAGATAAGGGAACGAATGAAGAAAAAGGATTCAAGAGTGCACTACTTCAACAAAACAAATGAAAAATGATACTTTGACAAAGTATCTTTTGACAAACAACATTTTTTTGTAAAAAAGAAACCATAAAACTTTATTATTTTATTCTCTTAACTGATATAAAAAAAGATATATTCTATTTGGTAACTTTGTCAACTTTGTCAACCAAATGTTTGTCAAAAAATTATTTTCCAAAACAAAACTCTATGCTAACCATGAATCTTCTGCAAGGTAACGTGGCTTAGTATAATAAGGAAAACCCACATTCATAACTATACATAACCCATGCAGACCACGAGAACCCATGTTGAGTGGGAAAATGTGAAAATTGCACCTATTTTGGTTCACTCAACTAGCAAAGAATTAGATAAAGACTTAAGAGAGAACCAACCCAAACCACTCCAACGCTGCAACCTCGGTGGAAAGGAACCCACAACCAACCCCAACCTCACGGATGGAAATTTCTGTACTCCTAACTATGCCCATTAATAACCAATGAAAACTTGAAAAAAGGTTAAACATGAAGCAAATCCTCAAACCTCGCTGCAAGACAACCTCCGACAAAGCAAAACGAGAAAGTAGGCCATACTAACAGAAAAACGAGCACAATAGAAATTCAGCAGGGATGCAAACAACACTCATCATCACTTCATACACTTCTGCATACTCTTCCAAACCTAATTCATCGAACAACAAAAGAAGACAAGAAGAAAAACAAGGTCAAACTTCCCCTACGTCTTATAGCAGCCCTTTAAGGTCTTACCACCTATGTTTTGATGCCCACTTCATTGCTCTCCACCTTTACTCACTACGCTCTCTCTCGATTCCCTTTTTACCTTGTCGTTTTCTCTCTTTTCTACACTTAAAGAACCTATAACTAAGGGTTTTATCTTCCCTACCCAAACCCTAGAATCAAAACCAACTAGAAAATATCTCTTTTTTCTCTTTTTCTCTTTTTTTTCTAAGATTTGGAAAGGAAAAATAAAAACGGATTTGAGTGGCTACAACGAAAAGACAAAACAAATGCACTATTGTGCTAACTGCAATAACGGAAAAACTAAAATATAAAACTGATATGGCCTCTTTAAATCTTCTAAGATTTGTGGCAATAAGGAAAACAAAATAAAAATTACATGTTCAAGCAACCAAAAGAGAGAGAAATTAACCTTGTGTTTGGATGAAGCATTTCAACAATGCTAAGAAATTGAAATGCATTGTATTTGAATTGTTTGTAATTAAATTCTCTTCATTTTCTAAATAACTTGTTTGGATAAAGAAATTAAAATACCTTACATTTCAATTTCTTGTTTAGATAAAACAATTGAATTTCTTGTGAGATAAAATTTCATTTTAACAAAATTTCTTTTAGGTTTAATTATGTTTTGATTTCATGAGAAATTTAGAAATGGGCTCGATTAGCCAAACGAGCTACGCCGACCAGGAAATCCAGACGGGTTGGTCAGTACCCCTCAAATCGTTAGGCCAATTGGTACCCTTGACATGGCTAGGTCATCGGGCTAGTCGATAGCTCCTAGGTTGTTGGGCTGGTTGGTACCTCCTAACACAACCAGGTCATCGGGCCAGTAATACCCCTCAGGTCGTTAGGCCGGTAAATACTTGACAGGTCGTCAAAAAGTCAGGCTCGTCTAGGTAATTTATCGGTAATTTGTCGGTCGGGTTCATCTGGGTTGTCGGGACGGTCAGGCCCATATATGTCATCGGACCCGCCCGACACCTCTAAGTCGTCTGACCCGTGTGGGTCGTCAAGCCTGTCGGGCCTTTATGGATCATCGGTTACGCTTGGTCCGTCTTGGTCGTTAGGTCTGTCCGACCCATCTTATTCGTCAAAACTGCCTGACCCATCTAGGTCGTCGGGTCCGTCTAGGTCGTTGGCCAATCAGGCTTGTGGGATCAACGGGCCAATCAAGTCTGTTTGAGTTATCAGGCCGGACAAACCCGTACAGGTCTTTAGCCCTACCCGACACCTCTACATCGTCAGCCTTGCCTAGACCGTTTGGGTTATCGAACCCGCTCGATCTACTTTGATCGTCGAGCACATCTGGCCCATCTTAGTCGTTGAGCCTGCCTGATCCGTCTTAATCGTTGAGCACATTCAACCCATGTGGGTTATCATGCCCACCTAACCTATTTATCTCATTGGGCCCTCACAATCTGTCTTTGTCCTCGAACCGTTTGAGCCATCTTAGTTGTCGAGCTCGTCCGACCCCTCTAAATCATCGAGCCCATTTGGGTCATCGTGTACATATAACCCGTTTGTGTCGTCGGGTCAGCCTAGCATGTATAGGTCATCAAACTCGCCCAACACATATGGTATCGAGCTTGCTCGACTCGTTTTGGGTGATTGGGCCTCCCTGACCTGTTTTGGTCATTGGAACCGCTTGACTTATTTGTGTCGTCGGGCCCATCTGACCCATTTGGCTCATCTGACCCATTTGGCTCATCTGACCCGTTGGCTTGAGTGTATTTGGGTCGTTTGACTAAGGTGCACGCCTGGATCGTTGGGTCCTCTTGGTCGTCAAGTCGGTTAGGCCCGACAATCTTAGTAGGTTCGCTCGAAGACCTAGTCCCATGTTCACAATCGAGACAGCCCGACCTTGGATGCTGGTCGAGTTTGGCCGGGGCGAGACCACCTTGGTGTTGGTGAGACTGTTTAATAACATATTTTTTATGTTTAAATAGAAAGTGTATGGGTTAGCCTTGGCCTACAAGACTTTTGAGGGGTTTTTGGCCTTGTGGGCTTCTTTAATGTGGGGTTTGTGGCCCTAACCCATGTAGGTCAAGGCCAAACCCTATGGATTGGGTGAAATTGACAATTCTACCAAAGGGTCTAGAGTGTGAGGTTGAGTGAGAAGAATTCCAAATTCCACCTATTTTGAGGGTATTTGGATTTCTACTAATTAAGCTAATTGAAATAATTCAAAAAAATATTTTCATTTTAAATGATTTTTAATTTCTCTATCCAAACAAAACATTTCATTACAAAGAAATATAAATACTTCAAAAAATGAATTGTTTCATTAAAATACTCTATCCAAACACACCATAAAGGAATTTACGTAAATGCTGCAACATAAATCCTTGTGCATGGCTTTTGAAAAAAAAAAGATATAGAAAGTACACGACCTACTAACCAGAAGAGAGAGAAATAAAAATTTAACATGCACCTTCATATGCAAAACACACACGAACCACTAAGCCATACAATTTCTAATATTATAATGCACACTATATTTATAAAGACACATATATTCAATATTTTAGAATCAAATATAATAATTAAATAAAACAACAACTTAAATCACTCAAATAATTTTTTCATATGTCATAATTTAATAAAATAATTAACTAAATGAAAAATCAACAATCTAAATTAAACAATCATTTTTTTCATGTGTTAATCTTTATTCTAATTTTTCTTGGGTCTTACAGTAGAGGCCAACGAGATCATTCGAACAACTCAGGAGTTGCGTACTCCAAATATGAGAAGTATGGTCATTTTGCTAAGGATTGCTACTGAAGAATCAAATGTTATAATTGTGGAAAGGTCGAGCATTTTGCGAAGGACTGTTGATCTGAGGGAAAAAAGGAAAACAAACTTCCTTTCTAAAGATGTTGAAGAAGATGCCGAGTAGTGATTTGAGTTGATAACAATTCAACCATTGAATTGGGGAGGAACTCGATCAATCATGAGAGATGTAAGCATATTGATGTTCTAATGAATCCACTTTATACCCAATCCATGGCCCACATGCAAATCAAGGCCTAAGAGCAATCAAAGGCCCAATACCAAGAAGCATGTTAAAGATTAAAATGGGCTTCTCTCAAGATGGCCAAAGCAATAGTGTAGACTTTAAAATTGGGCCAATTTTTTAGGCCTTGCTTTCATAAATAGTAGGATAAAAAAACTTGTTCCTTAGATTTTAATTGGGTTAATCCAAGCCCAATAGGGAGCCTTGGCCAAGACACTCCAATTACCACAAGGAAGGTGTGACTCTAGCTTGCAAAGGAGTGCCATGCCACAAGGTGCGGCTCTAGCTTGCAAAGGAGTGCCATGCCACATGTCACACATCCAAGGGCCAAGAGAGAGACTTCTTCTCCAAGCTTGCATTGCATTTCAAACGCAATTTCATGTGCATGTGATTTAGTGAACTTCTCTTCTATAAAAGAGAGTCCTATGGCACTTTGTAGATTTTACTCTTGAATTTTCTAATAGAATGCTTGTGTTGAGATCGCTCTACTCTTCTATTATTTTAATAGCACCTAAGCTAGAGATTTACAACATTTCCCCTCGGCACCTTCCACTAGTCTAGCTTCTAGTCTAGTTCTCCTTTCACCACTCCAAATACCATTGCTACAAGAGTCTTAAACATTTGTCTCCATTCCATTTTCGCTACCTATGGAGTTTCTACCATCCACCACACGTTGGATCTCCATCAAATTGGTATCAAGTGTCACCCATGCTTGGAGTCTCAAGTTTGAGTAAGGTTTTCGATCTCCTCTCTTTTTTTCTTGCAATTTCCATGTTGTTTGCTTCATTTTCATAACTTTTTTAAGTTTTCTTCCATTTCAACCGAACATCTATGAGTCTACATAAATTCTATGGATTCAAATTGTAGATCTCCATGATTTTTGGTTCATATTTGTTCTTAAGTTCCATTTAATTTTCCAATAACATCTTCTTTGATTCCTAGTGTTTGTTCTTCATTTTCATTCGGTGGTTTCCATTTATTTTCCGTTGAATCTTTGTAGTTTTGTCTTATGTTATGATTCATGCTTCGTTTATGCTTTCATCTGCAATTTGCATCGTTTAAATTTCCATTTTCTACAATTACTTGATGAGAACCAAGTCCTACAATTGTGATTTATTCTGAAGGAATGGTTCGACCAAAATTGTCTCTAATGTTTGCCTCTTGAAGCTAAGAGATAGACGAAAATAACAAAAAAAGAATCACTTAAAAATTTTGAGAAAAAAAGATATGAAAAATCTGTGAAGTTGAGGCATCAATCAGCGTTTTTGGATTGCCTGTTTCTGGAAAATTCATTTTTAGTGTTCGTTTTGTGTTCGTTTTGTAGTGTTTTTAAATGCTCTTTGTTGCTCTAATTCTTGACTTAGGTGTGTGCTCTATATTGCCTTGAGTTGCCTTACTTTAAAGTGGATTCTTTCCTTCATTTGACACAATTGCAATGAGTACTATAAACTTCATGTTTGAGCACTTCTTTTTCTGTTTCTAATCAACTCTAGTGTCATTATAAGTTCCTTTTGCTTGTGCTTTCTTTATTTCCAGCACTTAATTTCTTGATTGTCATTCCTTCATTACTCTTTCAGTCATGTTACATATTCATTCACTTTGGTTTAGCACTTCTAATTAGCTTTTCTTGCTTTCTTTTTGCCTTCTTTCAAGTATATCGGTCTCGGGTTTTGTGGTCTAATTTGGTGCTTGGTATGAATTTTAACTCGGTTGCTATTCTAGTGGTAGCATCTTAGGTGGTGGATGGAGTAAACTTTAGGATTTGTGCTTTCATTATAATTTCTTCCTCTTCCTCACCTTTGAGAGACTTGACCCTACAACCTTTGAGAGTGTGTGTACTAACAATTTTATTTTGGCATAGTTTTCTTGTTGTTTTTCTTCATTGTTTTGCAGATGTTGGGTGCTATTTTGGTACTCAATGAATGTCCAAATAATTGGGTGTGGTGCCTCCAAGTTGCCCCAATTGGTGCTCGAGGTTTTGGCCATCAACTAAGGCCTTAAAAGCTTCCAACAAAGCTCTCGACATTGGGTGTTTTGGCAGCACATTCTCCATTGTTCTTTACATTCTAAATATAGTGGCCATCAACTTTGCATGATAATTTTTAGGATCAAAATAGTTTGCATTCTAAATATAGTGAGCATTATTTACATCATAGGGTTATGCATGACATTCCCCAATTTGGTAGCAAAGTTAACACAATGTCATTGGGAGAAAAAGATTGAACAACTATGTTCGTTCATTATTAGGAGTAGTAAATATTCTATAGTTGACTTGTGTACTTCTAGGTTTATAGAACATGCATTTGAGTGGTGGCGTTCTAGGCAGTTTCGGGTTCAAATTGGTAGAAAATATGCCATTCGAAATTTGGAGGAATTAATGACATGCATGAGGTGACAATTTGTTCCAACTAATGTTGAGCGATATGAAGTTCTTAAACCTGAGTATAAAGAGCCACGTGACATGCTCTTGGGGGAGAAGAGAGAAAAAGAAAAGCTTGAAAAACTTAGATCATTTGAAAAACAAAAAGCAATTAGAAAGCTAAGAGAGTAAGCGGAAAAAGAGAAAAGAGAGCAAGGGAAAGAGAAAAATTTGAGAAAGAACTTAAAGAAGAACAGGAACAAAAGATAGAGGAGAAGTTAACAGAAGAGAATGAGGAAAAAGAGAGAAAAGAATATGAAGAAAAGGAGAGAGTAACACAAGAGGAAGAATTAAAACAAAAAGAGGAAGACTTAAAAAGAAACGTCAAAGAGATTAAGAGAAACGAAGCAACAAAACTAACACTACAAAAGTAATGGAATTATCAATGAAATTTTAACGACGGATATATTTTAGTCAGTAAAATTCGTCGGTAAAAGGAGCGAGAAATTTCCCATCCAAGTATGCAATATCGTCGAATTTTTCCATCGGTAAAATCCGTCGATACTTACATAACTTAAAATCCATCAGTAAAAGGTGGGGGAAATTTCCCGTCCAAAACTTACCTTAAGAGGTTGTGCCAACAGTAAATAAAAAGAAAAAAGAAGACTGTGACGGCGAGGAAAAGAAGAAGACGAAAAAAAATGAAAGAGGGAGGAGGAAGAATATGAACAGTGTGCATTATTTACAGACAGATTTTTTGGTAATTACCAACAGATTTATTGGTAACTACCGACGGATTTTTTGGTCGGTAACTACCTTTAGTCGGTAATTATCGACAAATTTTACTGACAAATTTTTCTGTCAGCAATTATCGATAGATTATACGATAAATTTTTTCGTCGATAATTACCAACAAAACATGATTTCGATTGTTAAAATTTTACCGACAAATTTTTTATCATCAGTAATCCGTCGATAATTCTGATTTAGTGATGGATTTTGACCATTACCAAGGGATTTTGACCATCGGTAATATCAATTTTTCTTATAGTGTAATGTTTAGGGAAGCAGAGATATAACATCCTTGCAATATACAAATCAAGCTTCCAAAAGAAGTGATCCCATCTTTACACTCTACCTCATATTCCATTAATTCTTTTGTCTTAGTTCTTCCTAAAAATGTTTTTCTACCTTTACCCATTATTTCAAACTCCTCAACATATCTTGCATCAACACACTTTGACTTAAATATTTTTTTTCAACAATCACTTAAGTCAAAGTGTAAGACACTCCTTTTGTGAAGTGGGTCGAATATGACATTTTTCAAAATTTAAAATCACATCTTCACACATCTCACATCCATCTTTACTGCATGGTCCCTATCATTTTAATGCAATTATGGATGATGATTTTTGCATATATATTTTTTACCCTGGTGGAACCAAGCTTTAGTTGTTGTGGGCCTTAAAGAACTTTTTTTATTTGAGGACAGATCCTCTTTAAGAGGGAATGGATGATGAATCCATTCTAGGCCCAATCAATGGCCCACATGCACTTCAAGGCCCAAGACCAATCAAAGGCCCAATACCAAGAAGCATGTTAAAGATTCAAATGGGCTTCTCTCAAGATGGTCAAAGCATTAACGTAGACTTCAAAATTGGGCTAATTGTTTAGGCCTTGCTTTCATAAATAGTAGGCAAAATAAACTTGTTCCTTGGAGTTTAATTGGGCTAATCCAAGCCCAATAGGGAGCCTTGGTCGAGACACTCCAATTACCACAAGGAAGGTGCGACTCTAGCTTGCAAATGAGTGTCATGCCACTTTTCACACATCCAAGCCATCATAAGCATCCAAGGGCTGAGAGAGAGACTTCTTCTCCAAGCTTGCATTGCATTTCAAACGCAATTTCATGTGCATGTGCATGTGCATTAGTGACCTTATCTTCTATAAAAGAGAGTCCTATGGCACGTTGTAGAGTTTACTCTTAAATTTTTCTAATAGAATGCTTGTGTTGAGATCACTCCACTCTTCTATTATTTTGAGAGCACCTAAGCTAGAGGTTTACAACATTTCCTCTAGCTACCTTCCACTAGCCTAGCTTCTAGTCTACTTCTCCTTTACCACTCCAAATACCATTGCTACAAGAGTCTTAAACACTTGTCTCTATTCCATTTTTGTTGCCTATGGAATTTCTACCATCCACCACACATTGGAGCTCCATCATAATTGATTTCACTTCATCCGAGACCAAGTGAAAGAAGGTAATGCGAAGTTAGAGCAAGTAGGATGTCAAGCACAAGCTGCATATATGTTCATAAAGTCATTACCAACTACTTTGTTCGAGAATAGCAAGAATATTATTGGAATGAAAGACAAAAAAAATCATTTAAGTTTACAGGAGGATTTTGTTAGCTAAACTTAAATGTTTGTAGTTGTATTTAATAATATTGGTAGAAGTGTCTTAGAAAATTACAAAGGTCAAGAGTCTTTCTAGAATGATTATGATATGCAATGGAGTTTATTAATTATGGTTTAGGTAAAGGTTGTATTATGGATGTAGTTGAAAGACATTCTGAAAAGTGCTTATAAATAGTCATTTTATTGTTCATTGTAAAATAGAACAAGTTATAATAGAGAGTTTTAACCAAAAAGACTTGTTTGTTAACCGTAGCTACAAAGTACTTCGAAATGTTTAATCTAAAAAAGACTTGTTTGTCAACCGTAGCTACAATGTGCTTCGAATGTTTTTAACACGTAGTTGCATGCTTTGAATTATTAAAGAAAACATTGTACTAGACATTGTAAATTATTAACTGCTTCATGATTGTAAACTTTAGAAGTTACATTTCCAATGAGATTCCCTATTGAAATAGCTTGACAGAATGGCATGGCTTTTACCATCACCTTTATTCCTTGTGTACTGTTTTAAATAGAATGTATTGGCCTGTTTAGGACAAAATTGTGGAGCTTGAATCCGTAATTGTTGATTTACATATTAATAGTAATTATTGAACTCGAAAAGGGCAATTATTAAACTCGTTAAATATTTCAACTACATCTCATCCATGAACTGTTATTTCACCTTAAACACTTGGATTTGTTGTCAGAGTTATTCTCATGGTTGATACATTTCTATTCTAGCTTTAATTAAATTGTCCCAAAAATTTTGATAAGCAATAAAACCACTCTTAAGCAACATTAATCGTAATTCATATGCCTGAGCATGATTTGCACAAACCTCATATGTAGCCAGAATTTGCACAAATCGTCGAGATGCATTAGAATCATTGCTTGAGTCAATGATGTCGGGGTTGTGAATGATACAAAGATGTCGGGGCCAATTAAGACTTCCATATACCAATGAAGTTCTTTGTGGAATCCTAGATCCAGAGCATTTCATCCCAATAATATGTGGAATAGCTTTGAAGCACTAGTCATATGAGCTATGGAAAAAAAAAACGAAAGGGAGAAAAGAAATACAAAGGTCAAAGGCAGCGGTAATGAAGAAGCTCAAAAATCTATTTGCTATAAAAAAAAAATTTAGAACAGAAAATGCTTATAAAAAATTTGTGACGGTTAATGTAGTGAAGTGAACTCAAGCGTGATTAAGTCTTCTGCCTCTGTCAAAGTTGTTTCTGTCATACCACGAGTCCTCTATATGATAGTACATTATTTCCTATTCCATTCTTCATTAACCAGAGAAATTTATATTTTTAACATATTGTTTGAAGCTTTTAACGTATCCATTTTAATATTTATCACTAAATATTATTAATTTAGTATGAAAATTAAAAAAAATTTAAGATAATTAAATTACTTCTAACTATATAAGTCAATTAAGTATTATTTTTATTAATTTATTTAATAAGTTAATTATATATATTATTCTTAGTATAATTTTATTCATTATTTTACTTTTAATATGTATTTTTATTAAAAATATTATAATTTACTTATATGATTATTATTTATTTTCTATATATTACTTTATATGATAATTTCTAATGATGGTAATATAATTTATTTGTTAGTATATATAAGAAATAATTTTATCAGCAAAAATAAAAATTAAAAAAAAAGTAAAAGGTATGTTTTATACGTTCAGAATTACGGATTAAAATACATAAAAAAAATTATGTAATACAAAAAAATAATTACGAATTTTTATTTTTCTATCTTTACACAATTCAAAACTAGGATTAAATATTTTTTTATAATATATTAAATACATTTTGTCACTAATAATTATCACTTATAAAATGATAAATATATACAATTATCAAATAAAAATTAAATGCAATTACTTTATATAAAAAAATATTTTGGGAAAAAAGTTGTTATTATTCTGAAAAATAAAGGTTATTCTTCATACTATGACATCTCATTTCTAATAGAGTAATCTACTAAAATTTTGCATCACATAATTATAATATAAAAGAGCACACGACATGAAGCATACATGTTATAACTATTACAGTTATCCATCATATACTCGGAAAGAAAGTTTAGGCACACCACGATGGCATAAAGAATACAAAAGTACTATTGTCTTGTAAAAGACTGCTCATAGAGTAAAGAATTTAAAACTAAACACAGAGTTCTTCAAAAGGGACTGGACAATGAGTCACAACCCAGACCATGGGAACCACCCTACATCGCAGCATTGTCACCACCCTAAGAACCTCCAAGGGTTTCCACATATGCTCACACCAATAGTAATGGTGATCATTGCAAAAAGGAAAACCAAGCAAAGAAACATACACTAAGAGAAAGGGTAAGCTAGAGTAAAAATTGTTTTAACCATGTTATAGAGCAAATCAATAGTCAGATCATATTATGCACAGACAAAGTAGTAGGCACCCAAATCATGTGAAAGCAAACAATTTCAAAACTCTATGACTCAATATCCGGATCATACTCTTGATATAGAATTCTAAAGGAAGTATCCGCCTATGTTGGCTTTTAAACTCTACAGAGTCTAAACGCAAGGGGTTATCACCTAACCATACACAAGGTTAATCCTCTAATGTCTTGGGCCTAATATGTCCCAAGACTAGGATCTTCCGCCACTCTGACCACATAAATTATTCTACTCTATGTGAGCATGAATAATTTTTAGAGTTTAGGATACCTTCCTTTATCTAGACGTCTCCTATATCAAGGTATACATTAACCACCATCACCAAGAGTTTCCCTTGAAACTTTTTTACCAACAAAATCCACATGTCATATCAAGCATTCAATTCTCATGCCAAACCACCACCACCCATAGAATCATGTTTTCCATTTCATACACAACATAACAAGATCCCATTCAATCTCATGCTTTATAAATGCATACCAATGTCCACTAGTGTAGGAAGGGCTTTTGGCAACAATTATTTTTGTCATTTTGCCCTGGTTCTAGAACCGAAGCATATTAGGACGAGGCCAAAAAGGTTAAGTTTTTGCCTTGGGTCTCAACCGAAGCAAAAGTTCCATATTCTGCCTCGATTTTGTTGAGAATCGAGGCCATATGTGCCTCTCTGCATTTTCAATATCCCATCTTCTCCACCAAAAAGCCTAGGCAGCCACCATGGTTCCACCACAACTTCGTCAAGCACCGCCACATCCGAAACTCAGAACCAAAGATCCACAACCACTACAATATTCTCCTTCATCGTAAGATCAATTTGTGAATCGTGCCACACCATGGAACCTCCATGTTCTTCATACATGAAAATGTAAACATCACACTTGCATAAATGCAAACAAAAATCAACCATCTGCAGCACATCACAAACCCTAAATCGCATCTCCTCCCCCAAATTGCGAAACCACTTCCGTCGCAACCAAAAGTTTCTTCATGTTGCCGCCACCTACACGTCTCGCCACCATCAACGACAAATCTCCATCCACGCACAAAATCAGTCTGCAACGCACCTGCAACACAATGAACTGATGCCCACTTCGCGAGCCCCAAATCACACTTCGCCAAGCCAGAACACGAATAAGCCAAATGTCAAGTAGTCGCGAGTGGTCGGAGCGCAACAACAATAGTGGAGGTGGGTGGCTGAGAGAGAGTACGCGCACGCGAGGAAGAAGAAAAAAAGTGATTCGCGATTTTTGAACCCTAACGAACCTTTGGCCTCGGTTCAATTTTTAACCGAGGCATAAAACAGTTTTTGGCACCGGTTCAATTACACCTGAGGCAAAAATAATTTTTGGCCTCGATTCAATTTTTAACCGAGGCAGAAAACAGTTTTGGCAGCAGTTCAATTCCAACCGAGGCCAAATATCACTACTATAGTGGCATTTTTGAAATATTAGCCAACGTCTAGGCTTCGAGTCTTCAAAACTGAGGCATATCAGACCTTTTGGCATCGATTTTCTAAGAACCGAAGAAGAAAGGCGTTTTCTGCCTCGCGTATATAATGAACTGAGGCATAAAAGTTAGAAAATATTGCAAAAGTGCCACCGCGCCATTTTATGCTTCGGTTAAGCGACAACTGAGGCCTATAATGCGAGTTAAAAGGCCAAAATTGCACTAGTGGTCCAACCCAACCAAGTCATGGTTGATTACATAATAACACATTATGCAAAAAACGATTTGAGATTTTAGAAATAAAATTGCAACTTGTGTAAAGCTCCAAAAATTTTGTATTTATATTCAAATTAAAGATGATTGAATCAAGAACCAAATGCAACAAGAACCAACTTAATTGAATAACTATAGAGAAAGATATTCACCAAACAAGCAACGAAGGTCAATATTGTCAAAAACCAAACTACAAGGACCTTGCGATAAAAACTGCTCTCACTATAGAGCTCTGATTCAAGATCCGACCAGTCGAAGTCAAGAGCTAGGTGTTAGCGATCAACTGTTAAAATTTCAGCTTGATCCAACGGTTAACGAATTGGGAAAATCAATTTTACTAAAACTGCGCATATAAGAAAAAAGACATAGTCGCCCAGCGACCAAGGCACTCGCCTAGTGACCACCCGACACTTCCAGAATACGAAAAATAACGTCAAATATCACAGTTTCATGAATATTTGAACCTCTAACTTAGAAATACACCAAAAATTAACAATTTTCCCAATCTTATCTCATATTCCACAAAACACTAATCGCATAAAATAGAAAAAACGTGAATACAAGGTGTAAATCCCTTTACCTTGATAAAACTTAGCCAAACGAAAGAGGAACAAGCAAAACAACTTAAAAAAAGTGAAGCCCTAACTTCCCTTATCAGGAAAAGAGGACAAAAGAGGAAGAGAGTCCTAACAAAAGCTCACCACAGTTCAACAACGACTTAAGGTGGTAGAAGGAGGCTTCAACTGTTGGAATCGAGGAACTTGTGCAAGCCCTAGCAGAGCTACTGCTCAAGAGTTGAAGGGAGGAGAGGGAACTATTTTTCTGTAAAGGTGACACAATGAAGAGTAAGTGACTGTGAGAGGAGTCTTGGGAGTCCAAAGTGGGCTGATTTTTGGGCCCTCGAAAAGGCGAGGCCCAACCGCTCTTTAGGACAAGGTTTAAAATAAAAGGGGTCTCACACACTATGTTAGAAAAATAAATTATATGCAATTGTCTTATTTGTAGAATATATTAAGTGCATTACTTAATTATCTTAATTTAAAACATGTTACATTTTTTTATCTCAAGTGATGTTTTCTGCTCTTGTTTTAGTTCTGAATTAAAGATTTGTAATTATAAGAGGTAATAAAAACCAATAAAAAAGGTTGGAGATTTATATGTAACAAAAAAGAATATAGAAACTAAAACAAGATTAATACTAATTAATATGTCATACTAATATCTTTTTGAGATCAATATACTACTATTAATATAACATAAATAAATATTAATGCATTTTTTTCGTTTTTATTCAAGTATATATATATATATATATATATATATATATATATATATATATATATATATATATATATATATATATATATATATATATATAATGTTATACTTTTATCAATTTTAATGTAGGACGGTAAAACAATAAAAATATTATATAAGTAGAATTATAGTTTTATAATCTTGTTATGAGTTGAAAGACAATTAATTTATCTGTGGTGTGTGGTCTATTTTTGTGGCAATTAACCAAGTCATAAATTACAAATAAGAGAAGGTGGAATCTAAGTAAATGTAGGAACTAGTTAATTGGTTACACTTTTTATAACACCTTAACCAACTGTGTTTAAATTATGTAGGTTTTTTAAATACTTTTTTTGTTCTTTTGGGTGGTGAATCGATTCATTACTTTGCTCAGAAGGAGGTATTTATTCCTCAAACGTAGATTATGAAGGCTACATAATGTATAAAGAAAGTTCTACTAAAATGATGCTGAATTTTTTATTAAATTTGGATCCTCTCATTTGATACAAAAAGTTCAACTACATAGTAACCGAGTTGCTAATTATAAATGAGCAATAACTAACAACTGATAGTTGGCAGAAAGAAGATTACGTTTATGCATAACTGAAGAACACTCTGATCCTTTAGTCACTGGCAAGAACAATCTTCAAAAAACCAATTGCAAAAATATACTGTAATATCAGAATTGCGATAATTGGATTAAGGATTAATGGAAATTTTATATAATGTAAAATTTCACTTACCCTGCAATAGAAGGGGTGGACCGAGTCTAGTTTCTCAAAGGATCCTTATTGTGATTTGAATTGGATTTGTAGCTGTTGTTTCTCATTCTTTGATTAAGAATGCCTTCGATCAAATGGATTGACCATTCTGGTTTTCGAATGAAGAATGTGAAATATCCCAACACCATTCCGTATACCCCTCCACAACCATATCCTATAGCTACGGCTTTCCAACCAAACCCAAATTGTTCTTCTTGATGAGATTGAAAGGTTGCTAATTCTGTCCGCTTCTTTTTATCCTTGTGGCATGGTTTTGACAATGGCAACCCACATAGCCCGGGATTTCCCTGATAGGAATCGTTCTGAAATGTGTTGAACTGTTTACCTGTTGGTATCATACCCACCAGCTGGTTTTGTGAAAGGTTAAAGACAGAGAGAAAGTGAAGGTTGGTCAATGCATTCGGAATCTCACCCATAAGCATGTTTGAGGAGATGTCTAACCATTCCAGATTTTCCAAACCACCCAAGGTTTGTGGAATAAGACCAGTGATATTGTTGTGGGAAAGGTTAAGTCCTTTCAGTGACTTTAACTCTCCAATGATTGATGGAATCACTCCTTCAAATCCATTATTCGACAAATCAATAGTTGTGAAAGTGGTCAAGATTCTCTCCATGTGAATGGCATTTTTTTTCACCGTGACCACAACAGAATCGTTGTACATAAATGAATTTTGAAGAACTTCTACATATTCCAAATCATCATTCTCACCCTCTTTCATTGCCTTGAAGTTTTTTATGCATGTTGTTGGCAAAGTGCCACGAAAGCTGTTGTTGGAGACATCAAAAATCTTCAATTGGAGAAAGGTGCGCTTGGCTTTCAAACAATTGATAGTACCGTTGAAGTTATTGGCGCGTAAAACGAGGACTTGCAGCTCTGGAAGGGAGTGTAGCCAACTTGGAAATCCACCGCCTATGTTGTTTTGTCCAACATCAAAAACTCTCAATTGTTTGCACATGACCTTAGCCCCAGGCCAATCTAATGGTCCCTCCAGTTGATTGTCATTAAGATTCATCGTATGCAATGATTGTATCAGAAGATAGGTTGCGGGTATGGTTCCACAAAGGTTGTTCATTTGCACATCCAAAACTGAGAGGTATGTCAAGGTTCCGAGGCATTGTGGAAGCTTACCTGTCAAATTGTTGTGAGACAAAATGAGTAACTGGAGGAAGGTCGCATTGCAAAAAGCTGAAGAAAAGCCTCCAGTGAATTTGTTGTTTGAGACAGAAAAGAATTCAATGCCTTGTGGGGGAGCGGGGATATCTCCTTCAAGCATGTTGAAGCTAAGGTCAATGTAGTTTATGTTTCCCTGTGAGGGCGAGAGATAATGAACTGATGTGAAAAGGTTATGTGAAAGGTCCAACTTATCCAAAGACTTGTTTGCGATCTCGTTAAACCATTTTGGTATCCTTCCACTAATTTGGTTCCAAGATAGATCTAAATACTTAATAGATTTGAGCGGACTTCGGAATGTTTGGAAGGAAAAGGTGGACTCATCCCCATCATCAAAGAATCTAAGAGCCAGAAAATTGTTGTGAGAAAGATCAAGATTATATAGCACTTGAAGATTTGAAAATGTATAAAAATCGAGGGTGCCACTCAGGTTATTTGATGATAGTCTCAAATCAGAGAGATTTTGGAGAAGAGACATTGACTCCGGGATAGTACCTTGCAGCTTGTTATAAGAGAGATCACAAATTTCCAATGAAAAGGAAGAGAATTCACCAATTGGCCCGGTAAGTTGGTTCCCACCAAGGAGTAATTTAGTTAACGATGACAAAGAAAAACACCAACACGGAATTGTTCCGTTCAACGAGTTATCAGACAAATCCAGATAAGCTAAATTAGAAAGTTCAGTGTTGTTCTCTGGTATTGCTCCAACTAATTTATTCTTCGGAAATCTTAAATCACTAAGCTGAGTGAGCCCAAACAACGATGGTGGCAATTGGCCCACTAGGTTGTTTATAGAAAGATCTAAAACTTCTAATTTGCTTAACTTACCAAACAAATTGGGGATCTCACCGTCAAAATTATTATATGAAAGATCTATGTGAATAAGATGCTGAAGGTCAAAAAGAGATGATGGAATCTCACCAATGAAGTTATTTGAACCGAGGTCTAGATAATTTAATTGTGAGATGTTGGCCATGCATTGCGGAATGGGTCCTGTGAAATTATTGTATGAAAGATAAATATAAGTGAGATGTTTTGAAAGTGATAATGGAATCTCGCCACTGAATTCGTTATAAGCAAGGGCCAGGTATTTTAGTTGCGTAAGATTAGATAAAATCCGAATATTTCCCGACAAAGAAGTTGAAGTGAGATCCAAGTATCTAAGAGGAGTGCTGCAATTATATTGTGGAAGCTCACCTTCCAACTTCCCATTCTCCGACAGATCAAGTTGTTGAAGATTGGGTAAACAGAATATGTTATTTGCTAACTTCCCTTGCAAATTGGAATCTCCAAGTGCAAGAGAGACCAAGGAGGATGAAAAATTAAGCAACAAAGACAGAGAACGGGGTTTAATCAAAGACATATCTAGGCCATCAAGAGTGAGCTCCCTTAAATGAGTTGCATTTACAATGAGCTTTTCAAGGGTTGCTGGTTCAACTCTCATATCTTGTAACTTTGAGAGATCAAGTGAAACTAATTTTGAGAGGTGAGATATTTTGGAAGGAATGACACCACTAAATCCAACATCAGATAGGTTGAGATGAGTAAGAGCGATAAGATGACCAAACCCAGAAGGCATTGGAGAACCGGAAAAGTAATTGAAAGCAAGGTTGAGTTTTTGAAGGTGAGAGAGTTTGAAGAGAGTGTTGTTGGGATGAAATGGACCTTGAAGGCAACTGCTGCTGAGGTCTAAACCAGTGACGCGGCCTGAGTTTTTGTCACAACTCACCCCATCCCACAAACACCAATCAGTACCTTTTTTCCAAGATTCTGTCTTTGGATAATAACCACCATATCCACACCAGCTATCGAGACTGAAGGAGGTCTTGAAGTTAAGTAAGGCAGAGGCTTCATCATGGTTGCATAAGGGCACCAATGAAGACGTGCATGAAGGAAAATCAGAAACCAACAAACTCAGGACAACAAACACAAACCACCCCATACTTTTTTTTTTTTTTTCTAAATGCCTTTGCTCAACGGATTCAAATTACAATGATAATGATAATGTAATGTAAGACGTTAATTTAAGTCCTATTGAAATTGATGTACCAAAGCTAAATTTGCGGATTGGACTGGGAGCCAATCACGTCAATGACTGAAAGACTGCAACAATAATACAATTATTGCCTAAGTCACGGTCTTTTTTAAAAAAATAGGTTTACAACTCAAGTCAAAATTTAAAACTGATTCAGAAAAAATCCTGAGAAAATAAATTAAACAATAAAAAAAATCATATAAACAGTGATCATCTCCTTTATTCAATATCATGTTATTATTCCTTACATATTCACAACCTAAGGTACTTAATCACCTCTCAATTTTAAATCACAGTTTTCCGTTGTTTTGTATGTTGACTTAGCTTTTTACTCTGGATTATGTTATAAGAATTCTTATCAAGGTTTTTCGAATTATAACAAGAATCTAAGTTTTGCTTCAAAGTAGAAATTAAGCTCAAATTAAGTTTGCCAAACTTGAACTTAATATAGTAAACACGAGTAAAAATATATATTTCTTTGACCAGTAGTTTACTTGAACGCCAACTGTTGACCATCAGTTAAAAAATCATGCTTGGTATTGAAATGGATATTCTATGTGAGGATTGGATAGAGTTTGAAATGTCTGTGATCAAAATTCAATGAGTTTCAAGTGCTAATGATTTATTGGGCAAACAAAAATCAAGATGCTTTCATTAAATAAAGATAGAGAACTTATTTATCAACATGCCACTAACTCCTTTGCAATGAACTATTTAATGAGCCTCTGCTTTGGAGACAGTGGAAAAAGAATGCGTTTGTAGGGTTTGTTTCATATTTTGGGGTTTGAAGTCAAAGGATAGGATTATTGTTGTTTTGTACATTTGAAGGTGAGACCTCTGGAGGTAGCTGGAAATTCAAGAGAAAAGAGTTGAAGATGTTGAAGAACTCATTGGGCTTCTCCGCACAGAAAGCATGCCCTGCCTTCTTAATGACAACTAGTTGAGCATTGTGCCCTAAATGCCTGTCATCCAAATCCAATGAGTTCTAAATTCAAAACTGATGCAAACAACTACAGTGAGAGTGTTATTAACCTTTTCAATCTGTGTCCCAGTTCTAAAGGAAATACTTGATCATGCTCTCCCCAGATTATTAATGTTGGCTGCATGCAAAATTAAATGAAGCCTTTTAATGTAACTACTAGCACACAGAGACAGATTGAAGCCAACACACTCTTATTGATATAAATCTATTGAAACACACAAAATCATGAGTGAAGTACATTAAGAACCTGAGATATCTTGGGGATGTCAAAAAGTTTGCGGTCCTTTACAAGGGCTTTGATCAGTTCTCTCTTTTCTTGTTCATAGTCCCTGCACATTGTCTATCCAAAATCACCCATTTAAGCCCATTCTGGCTCCTTTACATTCACAAATATACACCGTTACATTCTAGTTAGCTAAAATGGTAGCTGAAACATCATCGTTTTTTGAATCATTACATAGACAACAACAACATGCTATTATTTCTCTTTTAAGTAAGCTTGAAGTCACATTGCTAGACTAAACCACTTATCACAGCCAAAACTAAACTGATAAGTTATATAAATGGTTTAACTATGATAAATTAATCAAATTGCTAAGTAATACTCTTAACTCATGATCAAAGAGGGTGGCCAAGTAGAAATTCAGCACATAAGATTTTAATAAATGTACATCAAATGTATGATAAAACTTTTATACTCGAACTAGTCTATCAACCCTGCACTATTTTCTACTATAAAATTACAAAGAGTTAAATATGTTTGTACGTAGCGCGGCCATGCCTCACAAATTATGTGTCTCGGTGTCCAACACCAAACACCAATATGCATATGACACTCATACGACAAATCATCTAATTGAAAGATATTTTTTTTCTTTTAACACAATTTTTATATGTCTCTACTTTAGAGCAGTGTTAATAAGGACAAATACAATGAGTTTTTAAAAACCCTATAAACTTACAAATTTATTTTATAAATTTCTATTATGATTAAATAAGGAACAAATATGATTACTACTTTTCACTTTTTAGATATTAGATAGATGGATTAAATTCATTTTTTCATTAAGTGACAATATGTTTTATATTTCACTAACCTTGTTTATAAATGATTTTGAGTATATAAATATTGTTTGTTAAATTAAATAATCATAATGATATAATATATAGATGTCCCATGTCCTACATTTTGGAGACTACACGTATCAAAGTGTTCGTGTCCATGTCGTATGTCGTATCCGTGTGAGTACTTGTGCTACATAGGTTTGTAGTCCCTAAACTTGGATGAGAAATTAAAATTTATTCATGTCTCAAACTTTGATATATTTTGGTTTCCAAATTTTAAAAATGAATTAGTATATTCATCTTAACCCATCGACATTATTTTCTTTTTCATATTACACAGTATTTTAAACCAGCATTTGAACTGGAACATGTCAAACAATATAAATAATTAAATGTTAGCTTGAAATGTCATTTCAAACGCTAAAAATATTTAACACAGTTAAGTTAGAAATACTATATCTATTCATTTCAAAATTTGAAAATCAAATTATATCAAAAATAAAAATAAATTTCAATTTCGTACTAAAATTTAGAAATTAAAAATATATTTAAACTAGTTAAAAATAATAATGATGACGGAAGAAAGAGCTTCCTAGAATTACAAAACTAAACCACCCCAATTTTTGAGCTATGAATAGAGCTAAAACTAAGTACATAATACTCGCAATAAATTAGCTAGATTGATCAAGTACTGTACAAGTCAAATCTTGGAAGTGACTAACAGGGGAAGCAGTGTCGGATTTACGTTATGACTGAGGAAGGTCGTCACTCTCCCAAATTTTTTTATACTTATATAATTTAAATATATTTTTTAAAAATTTAATATTTTTAATATATTTTATACATTTGATATTTCAAAACAATATTAAATATTTATTTTAATAAATAAGAAAAAGATTTTTTTATTCAAATTTATATTTTAATTTGACATTTTAAATTATTTTTTAAATAAAAATGATTATTTTCTTAATATTCTTTTAAATAATTATTTATTTAATTTAACCATCTTTTTATTTAATTATTTTTTAAACTTGATCGCTATAAATAAAAATTAATTAATAAAATTATAAAAATTATTTATATTTAATTTTGTAATTATAATAATAACAATAATTATAATTTTATTATTTTTTATTATCATAAAAAATACAATATTTTACTAGTTTATATAAAAAAATTGGAATTATTATTTTGGTTTTTATTTTAGTCCAAAAATATCAAGTTGGTCATCTAGTTTTTTTAGTTTAAATTTGATCCTAATTTTCAAAAAAAAAATAATGTAATTTATTTTATTAAATTCATTAAATTGGATCATGATTTTTTCATAAACATTGAAATTGTGAATAATGATGGATTTTTTTGTTGATATAATTAACATAATTTTAGTGTCAATTTTGATGAAAAATTATTACTTCACTTCAAAAAATTTAACTAAAAAAATCAAATTGTACTAATTTTTAAAAATTCGAAATTAATTTAAAACTTAAAAAACTAAATAAACAATCTGAAGATCCGCCATTGAGAGGAAGGATAGAGTCCCAAAGACGCTACCATCATCTCTAATCACAGAGTTGTATTATTGATACTATAATCTTTTAACATTTTTTTCCATATTATTTCTTTGTTTTCTCTTCGTCTCATCGCTCGTCAAGTATCCAATAATTTGTACTCAAATCTATCATTAATATATGTCATTGTATTTTCCATTTCTTTCTTCTAATCACAATATATTGCAGATAGTTTTCTCTCACTTTTCTCTGCTTTTCTTTTATTAAATTAAAATATCAATGGACAACCAAATGTTATTCAAACACTTTAGAGAAAGGGCCGAAAAGAGAGAAATATAAATATGAAGGTGAAATGGAAGAACTGAAAAAAATATATAAATATTGATAAAAGTGTTTGTATATAAAGGTTTTTATATATTTATCAGGGTTAAATATATTTTTGGTCCTCAAATTTCAACGAAATTTAAAATTAGTCCCTCATCAAAACTTTTGACCAATTTAGTTCTTTATCTTTAAAAATGCGTGAATTTAATCTTTTTAACTAAATTTTGTTAAATTTATCGGACGTTTCAAGTACATTTCATGATAGTATTTAAATTATTTACACCGTTTAAAATATTTTTACTTCAATGTTAACTCAAATATTATCACAAAATATGTTTAAAATGTCAAATAAACTTTATAAAATTTGATAAAAATGACTAAATTCACGCATTTCTAAAGATGAAGGACTAAATTGGTATAAAATTTCAAAAAATGACTAATTCCAAAATTTACTGAGGACAAAAACATATTTAATCACATTTATTACTATTCTATCATACACTTTTCTCGTTATTCTTCATATCTCTCACTTCTTTATATAAATATTCAAAATTAATGTACAACAGCGGCAATATTTTCATCTATTTTAAGATTGGCCCTTTTAACAAAAAAAGCCTGAGTTTGTATAAGACAAAAAGTATGATAGAACTAAAGTTTTTTTTCCCTGTTTTCTCATCAAAATTTAAATTATCACAAACGTTCAACTGTAATACGTAAACTATCAAGAGAGATATCTAATTAAGGGAAAGAACATCATCAAAACTACCAAACTATTCTATTTTCTTTTAAAATACATAAATGTAAACTAAAAGATATATGCTATATACACAAAACATAAAATATAGTTTTGAGACGGATTACTCTCAAGCTGGGAAACCAAACATAAGTTGCTGTCTTTTTAAGTATAATATCAATATGAAGTATCTATCAACTTTATTCATAACTAACTTTATTGATTCCCAAGGACTTGTTGGTTATCTATTTTAAAACAATATATTTCCTTTATCTCGATAGTTATTTTTAGTTTTAGTATTTATGCCATAAAATTCCGAGGTTTTATTATTTTATATATATTTCACTATTATAAGAAAACTTATTTTATTTCTCCATTTCTGTAAAAACAATTCTAAAATACAGATTTAAAAAAGTAATACTTTCACTTTATTTATAATTCCTCCCCTTCTTTCACAAACTAATTTTCATTCTTTTTTTCTATTTTCTTCTTCACTAATTGAATGATAAGATTAAAGAGACGAAAACATGTACCTTCTAGACACAAAGAGTAAAACATGAAAATGATTGGATCTTACATTGAAACATGGAGAGTTGAGAAGGATTTTCTTACCTCGATGAAATCATGGAGGAAGCAAGAAGGCAACCAGCTGAAGAGAGTTGGTTTGAAAAAAGTGTAGCCAACAAGCTCCTTCAGTTTATTGGGCGTTTGCGGCACCAAAATACTCGCAGCCTCATCCAAATCCGTCACAGGGAAAAGCCCTTCCTTAACGTCTCTCTCCTCCATACACACCCCTGACCCACACACCACAACCTTCTCCACCACCACCGTCTCTCTCTCCATCGCCGCCATGCAGTACGCCACGAACCCGCCGTAGCTCAGCCCCGCTACACTCACCCGCCGCACCCCTTGCGCCTCCATCACCCGCATCACACACTCCGCCTGGAACCGCTCGCTGCGCTCGGGCCGGGTCGTGTAGGACCCGCCGAAGAAGACGAGGTCCGGCACGTATACGTTGAAGAGCGGCGCCAGGTGGCGTATGAAGTCCCCCCACTGCCACATCGCGTTGGCTCCGAGCCCGTGGATGAGGAGCAGGTTGGGCTTGGCCTCGGTTCGGGCCTTGGGGACCCAGCAATGCATTATGGTTCCGTCTTTTAAGTCTGTGATAGTGGACCGGAGGCCCGACCCGGTGAACGCTGACCGGTAGCAGCGGTTCCGGGTCTCCGTGAAGCTGAACAAACAGTGAGTCATGATTGAAGAAAAGGAGAATGGAAACAGAGGAATGAATGGATGGTGGTGACTGTTGTGTCATAAAAGTGTGTGGCCGGTAAAACTACATTTTGCAAATTCGTGTGGCACGTGCGGAAAATGATTGGAGGAAAATAAAATTATCCAGAAAGTAGGTAGGCGGGGGAATAAATCTGTTTCCAACGACACTCAACGTGCATCATCTATTCTCATCATGTGTAATGTTATGTGGTTGAATACATTGTTAAATAGTTGTTGGTTTTTTTTAATATCTGCCTATTTATTCAATCTAATTATTGAACAAATATATTAAGTTTTGTTTTTATTTACTTTTTATTCAATACTATATTTTATGAAATATTGATACAGATTAGATTTGTGTTAAAATTTTATCTCAAAACTATTTTCTGACAGTCGTGTTGCCTTGGACTCTCTTGTTTACGTTTAATATTGAATATAATATTAATAAGGTTTAAATCTTTTGTCGATCTTTATTTGTGTTTAGAGATCTCAATTAACTCTTTAGATTTTAAGTTATCTTAATTTTTAAGTTAATTGGGTTCTTTTGAAAGTATGTATCAAATAGGTCCAAATTGTTAATATTGTTTAAATTGTTAATGGTAGTGTACAGTAAATATGGTTATGTGGATTTTTTTTTCTGACTAGGAATATTAATTTTGGTATAGGTAAAATTAGGTAAAAATTTGATAGTACATTGCACTGCATTAGGTTAAAATTAAAGCATAAGTAAAGAATAAATTTAGGGCTTTGAAGCATATGCGAACGTTGACCGAAGGAGCAGTCGTAGGACTAGGGAAGGAGATTTAACTGAAAATTACATGGTCATGGTAGTGGTATGCTTTAATGTAACTGGCATGCTTATTGTGCTTACATGTTTGTTGTCAAGTCATGGCAGTTAAGAAAAATAATTGATGTTCATACTTGTAATAGAGATTTTAACGTCAAATTAATAAATGTCAAATGGTTAAGTAAGAACATAGAGAAAATTATCAGAGAAAACTCACAAATGACACTTACAGACTATCGAGACAAAGTTATCAATTTTGAGAAGCTAGTAGCATCGGGTTTTAGAAGCTGGTAGCACCAGGTTTCAGAAGTCGGGACTTATATGATGTTTCACCCTCCCTTACCGATTTTCAAAATTCGGTGTTTACGTCTTTTAGAATCCGTTAACACCAACTTCCACAAGGTGGTGAACCTAGTTTTCACAAGCCTAGTCATATCGGATGATTCTACACCCTTTCTTTCCTGGTTTTCAAAAGTCGATCATTACAACTTTTAGAATCCGATGTGGACAGTAGGAGTGAGCGGTGGTTGGGTTGGATTGGGTTCGGGTTCAATATGCTCAATCCAACATAACCCAAATTTAATATTTTAAAATTCAATCCGACCATTTTAGTTTTCGGATTTTGGATATGGATAATACCGATTACGGTTAAATACAGTCGGATTGTTCGAATTTAATTTTAATTTCAACAAATAATAAAAAAGATATCGAATTTAAATAAATATATTGACTGAATTTATAAAATTTAATAGTTTTTGTAAGTATATCAACCATTGTTGGAATAATGAATCTACAGTTACAAAAGAAAGAACATACATGCTTCGATCTAACCCTACACCTCCTCGCTTGGTTATGGCACATATATACCCTTGCCTATTAACTAAGATGGAAACTACAAAGCTCATTTTTTATTCCTCTACTTATATTTGCAACCACGAATAGTGCCTCCTAATCTGGAAAGCATAAATGATAAGAAATTATCACATGCATAGTCAATAAAAGAAGATAGAACATACTACCTTAGTGATTCTAATTATGGCAAGGACTCCAGATGTGTGATATACTTACTAATACTCTATAAACATCAAACAAAAATACCTATTCTTAATAGCTTAATTTAATGCACTTTCTTCCTAGAACATAAGTGGTGAACAAATAAATCACAAGGATGATTACTTGTTGAATGCACTTGTTGATCCAATATTAACACAGTTCACTTTTAAATCAACTTATTATCTAAAACTTTCCATGAATAGACCAAACAAATAGATTTTCACTTAGTACATTGTAACAGAGAAGGTGCTTTAAAAGGAAATCACAATTGACTTTGCCAACTCAGGCCAACATGTTTATTAAATACCTTAGAGGCTTTGATATTGACTATAAAGAGAAACATTTAAATACATCTCATAACATTCAAATATATTTCGTCTTTTTACAAATCAATAATCTCATAATTTAGTATTGAAAACCATGTGGACAAACGTTTTTCCTAATACAAAGTGCAAGTGACAACCCAATTAATTATTAGCAAGTTTTACTTTTGTAACTAGGATTGTATCAGATTGACAGACATGAGTTTGACCTACATCACAATTACTTAGCATGAGTCTTGTGCATTTATCTATAGTAAACTAATTTGAAAACCTTGACCTACTTGTTTTAAAGATTGGTCTAGCCTGAAAGTCTATTTTCGAGACTTGTTCTATAGAAGGCCAATGGTCCTTCATCATCTAAATCGTTTCATTTTGTTTAAGACTAATGTTAACATAATAAAAAAGAATAATAAGTCATTCAATTAAAGATAGACACGTTAGTTGTAGTCCTCTCCAAAAACTAAATAATTAAATTATATGAAGAGATCATCAGTACTACCAAACATATGAGAAAATTAAAAACCCCATAACTACTATTAATTAGAAATAGAAATCAAACAACCATTCCAACCTCAAAATTAAAAAACCCATAACTATACCATTAATTAGAAGATAGAACATGATACCTTAGTGATTGTAATTATGATAGGGACTCCAGATATATCACATTCCAGCCTCACACTTCATTAGTATTTAGAGTTTTGCTTCCAATTCCAATTCCAAAACCTAAAAATCATCTAATTATCATATTTCTTGAGTATGGTTTCCTTGCAATTTGTCTTTAATAATAAAAAAGAGAGTAACTTCTTCAAGCCAAAACAAGATGTTGCTCCAGGTCCTATAGACAGAGGAAGATGATAAAAACATGTCACTAAACTAAATCTTTCTCTTTTGTATATAATATCTCACCTTTAGAGTTTTCTTCACTACCAATGCTATTTTAATCCAAAAAAAGTAACTTCTTCAAGCCAAAATATAGCTCCTACAAGCAGAGGAAGATGATCAGAACATGTCACCAAACTAAATCTTTCTCTTTTATATATACTAGCTCACCTTTAGAGTTTTTTTTTTCACTGTCAATGCTATTTTAATGCAAAAAAAGTAACTTCTTCAAGCCAAAATATAGCTTCTACAAGTAGAGGAAGACGATTAGAACATGTCACCAAACTAAATCTTTCTCTTTTATATATATAATAGCTCACCTTTACAATTTTCTTCACTGCCAATGCTATTTTAATCCAAAAAAAAGTAACTTCTTCAAGCCAAAATATAGCTCCTACAAGTAGATGAAGATGCATTTAACATCATATATGTGGAATTCCACCTTATGGGAACATCAAGACACAACAATTTTTTGCATTCAATTTTTGAAAACTCTATGCACTCTCTAAACTTAGCAAATCTTTATGGTGAAGACCTTGCAAATCTTACAGCATTCCTAATACTTGTGATTGAATTGTGCAACTCTTTTAAGCCATCACTCACAACTAAGTTTAGTATATGAGCACAACACCTCATATGGAAATATTGTCCATCCATTACTAATCCACCCATATTCTTCATCCTTTTTTTTTTTTTAAATATGTAACAGCCACATTATTAGATGATGCATTATCAACAGTGAGTGTTGACACATTCCTAATTCTCCATTCCCTTAAAATTTCTTCAACTTTTCTTCCAATGGTTTCCCCTTTATGATTAGGTATGACTGAAAAATTGATTATCCTTTTTTGATACCTCCAATCATTGTCTATGAAATGTGCAGTGAGTGTTAGGTAGCCTATGTTCTGAATTAATGTCCAATAATCGGTAGTGAGTGCTTCTCTAACACAATTTAACTTAAATAACTCCTTTAACCTAACTCTTTCATCCATATGCAACTGAAAAAAATCTCTAGCTATGGTGAATCTTGATAGGACAACAAACAAAGGTTGTAATTGTCTGCATAAGATCTTAAGACCCTCACCCTCCACCACCTTGAATGGTTGTTCATCCACAATAACAAACATAGCAATTTCCTTTCGACAAGCTTTAACATTATACTTTTTGGGTGTTGCAAGGAGACTGTTATTGTCACCACTTTTAAAGGTGAGACTTGTTTGGTTGGCGTCATTAATGGCAACAAATGGATATTTAGGACACACCCTTTTAAGGTGATTAAGAAGGTTAGATGTTCCTTGTATCTTTGGATCACATCTAAATCGCTTACCACAATGCTTACATGTTGCAATTGAATCTATGGATTCAAGAGATCTTGTCAAGTGGTCCCAAACAACAGAGGTTGTTTTCTTACCACTATCATTTGGTTTTCTCTTTTTTGTATTTTGGGAATGAGGAACATCATGTTCCCCTCCTACAGGTTCGGTTGTAGGGTTTGGCAGGTTAGATTGTTGTGAACTTGGAGGCAATTCTTAGCTATGTCTTTCCATTACAACTATAATGAAAAAATCATAATCAATAACTACCAATCATATATGTGTAATTTATTTTAGGAGACACGTATCAATTAGCAAAATAGAGAACACCACAAAAGCAACATGCTCTTTTTATTCAGAAAAAAAAAATTATATTCAATCAATCATGAGAAAGATAATAAAAAAATGTTTCACATTATAAAGGAAACGAAAAAATCATTAAAAAATAGTAACACATACATTAAAACTTCTTAAAATACATAATAACATCACATTAATTCTTAAAAATATTATTATTAAATATATCTAAACTTTCTCTTAAAACCGTATACTTTTATAACCGTATGCAAGCTATAATTTATTAAATAGAGATCTAAACTTTCTTAAATAAATAACTCTTAACATTATATTATCATTCAAGCTATAATTTATTAAATATGATCTAAACTTTCTTAAAATCATAAACTCTTCTCGGTGATAGCAATACATTTTAAAAATTTTACAAAAGATTTTAGCTTTAAAATAGAATTTTAGGATTAAAGTAATAATATAGTTGTTTAAAATAGAATTTTAGGATTAAAGTAATAATATAGTTGAAGAAAAGAGTGAGATTGATACCGTGAAAAATGCTGAAATGATGGAAACAATTGAGGAGCTGCAAAGTGCATAATAACAATATTATAGAATTGCAAGATATGAAAGTGAGGAAATGAATGAAAGCAATGTATAATTTACTCACCTGAAACCCTCAGTTTTTTCAAATGTTACAATTTTGTAGAGCAAGAAAAAAGAAAAAAACCCCACCAAACCAAGCAAACAAACTAGGGTTCTTTCTTCACTATGTGAAATAAGGAATAAAAAAGTTACTTTTTCTGAACATGAAATGGGAACCATGAGTAAAGATAGGGGAGGGGCTGTGGTGTGCGGTAACGTGAAGGTTCAGTAAAGGTGCACCAATGGTGTGCGATAACGTGAGGCATGGTGTGTGGTAATGTGAGGCACAATGGCAATAAAGGAGTCAATAGAAGAATTGGATTGTGCTTTTTACTTTTAACATAAGAGTATAACATATCTAATGGTCGGGTTAGGTATCTTTTAAAAAATAAATCTATACCCGAACCTGACCATATATACCCGTTAAACTCATTTTTTTATCCATTTTAATTTGTATCCATTAAAATCTGACCCATGTCCAATTTTATTTTTCAGGTTTTCTGGTTTCGATATGTCTCTCACATTTTGCTCACTCATAGTGGACATGTTTCATAATCTGGAATAATCGAATTTAGACCTAATGGTTTTTAGAATATTTTTATACCAACTTTAAAAAGTCGGTATTACCGGTTACCATTTTGTAAAATTCGAGGGAACACTTATACTACACCATTATATCCTGATCACTCAGAAACAAAATAAAGGTCTTAAGATGAAATGTAAATGTTAACAAAGTTGTTAAAATGAAATGAAAATCTTATGTGGAATCGGTAAGGTTAATAATGTAGACAAGCAGATTGATTTTGAATGAGTTATTTTTTTCTCAATTAGTTTTAAATTAAAAAAAATGATTAAAATATCAACATATTGATTTTGAATGAGTTATTTTTTTCTCAATTAGTTTTTTTTAAAAAAAATAAGTTCTTTGTAAACTGTCATTTAACCCTATTTAAATAGGTTATTTGGATTTTGTTTAAAATTTATGAATGTTATGTATTGTATTGTATTTGAATTTACGATTAAAGTATGTTGTTAAATATTTATTTTTATATTTTTGAAAATACCCATGGGTACCCGTGAATATCCGTGGATATTAAAAAATTATGCAGGTACCCGTATAACGGATACCCGATAGATATGGGTACGGGTATGGTACGGGGTAGTTACTACTCGTACCTTAACCGCCTCGTTGACATCCCTAGTTGGGGGTGCATGTTTAAGAAGGTCAAAGTTATTCAACAGTAAATAAAGGTTGGTAAACAATAATTACTGCTTACCTATTTATATAATAATTTAGGTTAAATTACTTTTTTGGTCCCTCTATTTGTCAAGAAATTTCAGTTTGGTCCTCAAGTTTTTCGTTGTCTCAATTTGGTCCTCATTTTCTTAAAAATGATTCAATTTGGTCCTTATCGTTAGTTTGACCAGACAGTGATAAACTCAACGCCACGTGTCAATTTCTGTTTTTTATTTTATTTTTTTAATTTTTTTAATTTTTTAATTTTTATTTTATTTTTTTAATGTGCCACTTCATAACTGTGTCATGTGTCAAAGTGACTCAATTTGGTCCCTATATTGTTTTTAGTTTCAATTTAGTCCCAATTTTTGTAAAAATGAAGTAATATTGTCATTCCTTAAATTGACACTAAATTTACTTTTTTTATAAATCTTATGGTGATATTCTTACTAAAATTAACGTTTTTATTAAATATTTCTATAAATATTTTAAATTAACTTAAAATTCTATACAAACCATTAGACTTTGGTTTTGTTTTGAACTTGAAATTTAGTTCCTAAACTTATGTGTGACAAGTTATTTGATTTTTAATGTTCACTAAGTTTGTATAATATGATACACTTGATGCCTTTATATATGATGACAAAATTGTTAATTTTTGAAATTAAGTTTGGGTTTAATTTTGTTTAATAATAAAACTAAAAAAAACTTGTTTAAAAATATTTCTACAAATATTTAATAAAAACGTAAATTTTATTAAAAATATCATCATAAGTTGTTTACAAAGATTAGATTGAGTGTCAATCTAAGGAGGGACAATATTGCTTCATTTTTACAAAAATTGGGACTAAATTGAAACTAAAAATAAATGTAGGGACCAAATTGAGTCATTTTGATACGTGGCATAACTGTGAAGTGACACGTGTAAAAAATAAAAATAAAAAAAGTTCAAAAAATTTAAAAAAACTCAAAAATTCAAAAAAACCAAAAATTGACACGCGACGTTGACTTTAACACCGTCTGGTCAAAATTAACGACAAAGACCAAATTGAATTATTTTTAAGAAAATGAGGACCAAATTGAGACAACGAAAAACTTGAGGACCAAACTGAAATTTCTTGACAAATAGAGAGATCAAAAGAGTAATTTAACCAATAATTTATATATCTTTTCTAGGGACATTATGGTTTGTGTAGAAAATTACATTATTAAAAGTTTTTTTTTGTAAACTCTCTATAATCATGCTTAATGATAATATGAAACATCAATTATCAACGTACCCTCTTTGGAGTTATCAATATATTTGTATGTGTGAATACATGAGCGACTCAAAGATTTTGAAGATATAAAGTAAATTTAAGATTGAAGTATTTTTATTAACAATAAAACAATTTATGTGAAAATGTATCATAGTTTTATTTAAATTTATTTTTCAAAGTTTTTGAAATCTTTTTCTTTTTTGAACGCCTAAAGTAATTAGTATTAAAAAGTTTTAGGATTTTTTTCTTGAAGGTCTAAAACAATTAATATTTAAAAGAATAGTTTTTAAGATTTTTTTTCTTAATGGCTCAAAGTAATGACTTTACATTGAGTCAATATTGTGTGAACTAGATCGTTATCAACATACCTCATTTGAAGTTATCAATATATTTTATGCCTGAATTTACGGACGATTCAAAGATTTTGAATATATAAAACAAATTTAAGATTGAAGTATTTTTATTACCAATAAAACAATTTATGCAAAAATAAAATATCATAGTTTTATTTAAATTTAATTTTTCAAATATTTTGAAATTTTTTTTCTTAGAAACCTAAAGTAATTAATATTAAAAAAATTGAGACTTTTTTTCTTGAAGGTCCAAAGCAATTAATATTTAAAAAAAATAGATTTGTTTTCTTAATAGTCTAAAATAATGACTTTACTTATTTCGACATTGACTTATTTCGAAATAGCTAATTAAATAATTCGAATTTTGTATTAATTAAGAACTACTTCATCTAATGCACCTCAAAGAGTGAGGAGACATAACAGAAACATATATTATCTTTTTTTTTTCAAGACCACAATACTTTGGTTAAACTAGTACAATGTTTTAGTTAAATTAGTATA
>Ga0214542_1001663_pt1 | contig 45768 bp, 20 predicted proteins | sample CNSS1metaG_FD_160096 | JGI IMG/M metagenome (GOLD analysis project Ga0214542, IMG submission 160096) | Root nodule microbial communities from cowpea collected in UCLA plant growth center, Los Angeles, California, USA - CNSS1 | ecosystem: Host-associated > Plants > Roots > Nodule | place: USA... | reverse complement strand
AAAAAAAAAAAAAAAATAAAAAAAAAAAAAAGCGGGCCAACCTTTATGCGGGGCGGGCCAGAGTATGCGACCCGCATAAAATGTGCGGGGCGGGGCGGGCCGGCCCGCGGTGTGCGGGCCTTATGCGGGGCGGGCCTAAACGGGGCGGGCCGGCCCGCATTGCCACCCCTAATTTTTTTATATATTAGGTTATTGATGTTATTTTCTGCATCATAAATGTTCAGATGATTCCTTTCTAGATTCCATTTTTTTTTACCTTGATTAATATAGGTAAGTGTTTTTTATGGATATGTTATAGTTCAAAAAATAAGCAAAGAGAAAAAGGGCATATCTTCTATTTTCATGAGGAGACTATTGTCTACATTTCCATGCCAAACATGTGGTTGGACTTACATGGTTACTCTATATTTTGAGCAGGTCTTAGATGAGGCAGATAGGTTGTTGAATGAGGATTTTGAGGAATCACTTAATGAGATTTTACAAATGATTCCTCGAGAGCGTAGAACATTTCTGTTTTCTGCTACAATGACTAAGAAGGTATATTTTTCTTTATATTATGAGATATGGAACCTTATTTGAGGCTGGTCATAGGAGAAATTTTATTGGAATTTAACATAAATTCTGATTGTTGGTATATAATATTTTCATAGATTATCAAAAGCATTTTTTTTATTATTTTACAACAAATCACAAATTTATTATAGGTCGTTAGGAACATATGTTTACATGCATGTTCTTCAATAAGTATGTTAAGGTGCAGATGGAATCAAAAAATTGGTTTCTGTTGCTTTCTTATATGCTGTAGATACTTATTGGTGACTTCTTGAGTGGTTCTATATTTACGTAGTTAATAGATAAAGTTGCACTCACTGTTGCAGGTCCAGAAGCTCCAGAGGGTTTGTTTAAGGAATCCTGTGAAGGTACAATTGTAATAGTCCAAATGTTTATCCTATGGGTAAATTACATTCTACATTTTGAGAGATGCTTAAATTACCTTGCCCTGTTATCTATTTTTAACAAATATGCACCCCTTCAATTTAGACGTTAATATCTTTCACTTAATCCATTTTAACATAAACAAACTACCTAGGCACTAGTTTCCGTCTTCGATTTTCAGTACCAGTGATATCTAGGTTTAATTCCTTAATTTTTAATTGCAAGAGATGTGACTAAGATTTTTGTTAAAGTTCCAATTTCCAAAGTCGAAAGTAATGAAACTTCTTTGATGTTTTAAAGCTCTTAAAATCAACAATAGGGTGTTCAAAATTAGTTCAGTGGGAGACTCATCCAAAATTTCTCATCATTGCTTAGAGGTTCATTTACTTTAAAACAGACTATCAAGCATAACTTATTTATTCTCTCAAGGGACAGTGTGTAAGTTGAAAATTAGAAGTAAAGGCAATATATTTAAGCATCTCTCAGACGATAGACTGTTTATTACTTATTTTACTTGTATATTTAAATTTTCTGTTCTGATGTTGCTCAATTTGTTATATCATTTTAGATTGAAGCAGCGTCTAAATATTCCACTGTTGATACATTGAAGCAGCAGTATCGATTCTTGCCTGCCAAACACAAGGTTTCTCTTCTCCCTTATTCAGTAGCATCTTGGATTTTAATAACAAGAAATGGCCAATTGTACATTAATTTTCTTAACAATCATCCTTTGGTCCAATGAAGACTGTAAAGATTACTAACTAAAGTTATATTACAAAAGAAACTTCATGAACAGATGAGCACGAAGTACAAATCTGATATTGTCATTGTTTTCTTTCAATAAAGTTCATTGCTTGCAACAAACTCCAACTGTAAATTAATTCTTCCCAGTCTCCCTTATTCAGCAACATCTTGGATTTTAAAAGCAAGAAATGACCATCAATTGTACATAAATTTTCTTAGCACTCATACCTTCTTGGTCAGATGGAGACCGTAAAGGCTATTAACACAAGATATATTAGAAAAGAAATTTCATGAGTGGACGACTGCTAACTACATATCTGATATTGTCATTATTTCCTCCAAAAGAAGTTTGTTTCTTGAGATGAACTCCAATTATAAATTAATTCTTCTCATTCTATTGATTTAGCTGAGTGAAAGTATTTTATTTAATCAAATACTATATAATACTACTATTTTAGAGAGTACAATGTTTGTATGAACACTTCTGATAATTTAGCTATTTGGAATGAAATTAATAGAAATTCATATGTTTTGGGTTTTATGAAGCATGTCTATTATAATCTTTTGTATATGATGATTCTGTTAAGTAATTGTGTTTCTCTCGTAGGACTGCTACCTTGTATATATCCTCACTGAAATGGCTGGAAGTACATCAATGATTTTCACTCGTACCTGTGATGCAACTCGACTTCTAGCCTTGATCCTTAGGAATCTTGGTTTAAAAGCGATACCTATTAATGGTCATATGAGCCAGGTAATTGTACTAATCACCTCATATAATTTGTAGTTGTAATTTGTTGTTAACTATTATTTTCTTGGTATTGGGAGAGGATGGTAGGATGGAATAAAGGACCCTCTGTGTCATGTATTTTCATTATTTACTTGGGAGCCAATCAAGCATATTAATTTTTGTTCTAGTAATCTTTTGACAGCCAAAGAGACTTGGAGCTTTGAACAAGTTCAAATCTGGGGAGTGCAATATTCTCCTTTGTACTGATGTGGCTAGCAGAGGACTGGATATTCCCACTGTAGATATGGTGATTAACTATGATATTCCCACAAATTCCAAAGTAAGATGTGTTATGTATTTCCTTTGTTCTTTTCTGACATGTTCTATTATATTTATAAATTTATACCAAATCAAAAAGTTCACAGGTTTCCTGTAATTATTATAATTTGTTTTCATGGTAATACATGACGCATCTCAATTAACACAAGACCTAGAGTTTAGATAAACTTTTTGGAATTTTTCACTTTTATATTCACTGGATTCCTGACCTTGTTGGCTACAGGACTATATACATCGTGTGGGAAGAACTGCTCGAGCAGGACGCTCTGGAGTTGCCATTTCCCTTGTAAATCAGTATGAACTGGAGTGGTACATCCAAATAGAGAAGCTTATAGGTGAGTAGAGCATATGGCTAAGGTATCTTTGTTTAACTTTTTAAAGAACAAAAGTTTCTCACTTTGAGATATACGTGTATATTTCAGGCAAAAAGCTACCTGAGTACCCTGCACAAGAAGAGGAAGTTCTCCTTTTGGAAGAACGTGTTAGTGAAGCCAAAAGATTAGCTGCTGCGGTAAAATTTTGTATTAATCTGTTATATTTAGATTATTTTCTGTCTATTTCTTCTTAGAAGCATAACAAAATTAATGGGAGAGATATCGTTGGTTGGAAGTTGTCGTAATTGAATCTAGTTTTTATTTTTTTCAGTTTTCAGGTATTATTTAGTTTCTGAAACCAAGGGATTGTGGTAAAACAAACTGTTTGGGTAGTAATGCATTAGGTTATAGGTTCTAATCTTATTGTACAACAAACGAAAGCAACTTGTGTTTTGTATGAGTTGTTTGTGCAGACATTACTCCTGGAATTAAATATGAAGGATTAGTCATCAGCCAATGTTTATGTGATTTCAAATACTATTGTGGAAAGTACTCAAATGTTTGTTTGTTTGCTTGTGTAGAAAATGAAGGAGGCTGGAGGGAATAAAAAAAGGAGAGGTGGGGAAGATAATGATGGGGAAGATATCGACAAGTACTTGGGTCTCAAGGATGGAAAATCATCCAAGAAGTTTAGAAGAAGATGAAGTCATATAAATAACGGTGAGTGTGTTAATGCGGCAGATGAAGCCATGAAAATTTGAGGCTAAACCGAATGGTCATGCAACTTGTGTAATCCATTTTTGGGCAAATTTTGTTACTAAATTAAAAAATGTTTCTCCATGGATTGATTATAAACATCTTCCTAGTGATACTTATTTCAATTTACTAGAACTGTCTGTTATGAAACCGTGAAGAATCTATATAAAGTAACATTGATTTATATGCCCTAGTGTATTTTAAAAGATAAGTGTGTTTTGTGCAATTACCTTAGCTTTTCTTTCAATTTGGAGACAAAAACAAAAAAACCTTGTAAGGTGATAGGTTTTATATTGTAATTGTGTGGGATTAAGGAGTTACTCATCTTGATTTGCTTGAATTAAAAATATATTTTAATTTTTACAGTAATTGCATGTTTGTGTCTGTAGTTCGGTGTGAAGTTAATTTTCTTTTTATGCAGTGATCTTTATTTACAATTTTATCTTTACAGTACATTTACTTTTACAAGAGTATATGAAAATATTAGTTGTCCAGGAATCTGAGAAATTCTTGATTTGTGTGGTTATGCAAAGTCCCTGTCTAGCCAGTGGACAAAGAAAACATGAACTAGTACCAGCAGCAGTATTATAAATTTAGTTGGTAACAAAACGTGTATTATCAAATTGAACAGGCACATCGTTATTATGTGTGGATTTATGTTTCCACACAAATGACCGTATTTATGTTTTCTTCCTGCACTTCAGCAATACCAGTTTATATTTTTATTATAAGATGTAATTTCAAAATAGAAAATCTTCATTCTGGATGTATAGAGATATGAAATTTACAAAAAAAAAAATGGCTTCTTTTGTCAGTAAAGTTAAATCATAGTGAAAGTTTTACATTTAAGATTGTTAGAAGGACAAAAAATAATGCTTTCTTGTACTTCAAGTTTTATTCACCCTATATAATATTCCCCGTATGACAGAGTGATCCAACAAAAAGGAGTAGTAATTGAATTAAATTCTGAGTCTTATTTGCTTTGTTAGATGTAAAAGATACAACAAAATATGATGAGGGACAATATAAAATTTTAAATTTAGTATCTGCTAAATTGCAAGGCCCCCATGTTTTACATATATACCAGAAAAGGATAAATGGAATAGTGAAACTATAGTTGTGAACATATTCAGTCATTTATTACTCAAAGTTGGTGACATGATATGAAACTAGTTTTTATCTTTGGTGAGAAAAACATGAATGTAAGCTTAAACCGCACTTTCATGGAGTCATCTTTATTTATTGTATCTAAATTTGCTATACTGTGTTCTTTGGAGTGTTAATTGTGTGTTGATATGGTAAAGTAAGTTTTGGAAAGTATTTTCTTTTGTATATTTTTTACGAAGTCTTAACAAAACGATTGATTACCAAAAAATACATCATACATTTTTATAAATGATTTATTTTTAACAAATTATCATTTATTTATAACGTCCTTCCTGTCTCCATCTTTCACTTTTTGTTAACTGTTCACCTTTTTTATTCTTCTATTATTTTCATTCCATTGTAAAAGTGATAAATCTGCTTCCATCATGATTCAGGAAAGATGAAAATTGTGTTTATTTTAATTCTAATCAACAATTAAGGAAAGATTCTACGTGTATTGTGAGAAGTTTTACAGTGTTAACTGATTTCTATTAAGAACTTAAAAAAAGTAAAACATCACAACCCTTCCAATTATTAATCAAGTTTACTATATTAATTGTAACTTGTTTTAATCTGCGGATTTTTATTTTCAATAAAAATTTCCTAGCTGTCATAGAAAACTATCTGTGATTCATTCTTACAGGTGTTATGATGATATGTTATCCTCTCCCTTAGAGTCATGCATCTGCATCCCTTACCTAAAGAACAGTTTTATTGCAGTAATCAAACACATGAGACTTGAAAACACTAAGTTAGAACAGAAATCACATGCAATTACAGAACAGTTGAAGGACCATAAAAGTGATGAAGTATAACCATGGAAACAAAATTGACTCTCAACAAAACTAGACATCTTGCAGACAGAATGCAAGAACAAAAACAACATACACTTACATACATTAGACTGCTGCATGCAACTAAAACTCTGAGAATGAAAACCCTTAAAACACATAGAGTTCAGCCAATTCCTCCAAAGAGTCAGAACCAAACATAGGATCTGCATTTTCTAGCATCCACAACAGATGATCAAAGAGAACCACCTCACAGTTGATAATCAAAACACTTTTATCGTTGTTGCCCTCTTGATTTGACTTGTTGATTAGAGCTTTCAGAAGAGGGTTATTGAGATACTTAGAGCTGATCACATACTGTTTTCTTGTGCTGCCAACAAGTACAGTTTCACAATGTTCATCTTCCTGCATGTCATGCACTTTCCATGAATCTTCCTTCACAAACTTGGATCTTAGGCTATTATATGATGAAGAACTCCCTAGATGCCTTGAAAAACTCTTGCATTTACTAAGTATTAGATTGAGTTTGTTCATGTTTGTTTTGGTTGAGGGATGTTTAGTCTTAGGGAAGAAGAGGGACAAAGAGAGGGTTGGTTGTGGAAAATCAGTGAATGAGCAAAAAGAAGATTAAAATAGAGTGAAAAATGAATTGTGCTGAGCTTTTAAAGAGAGTTCGAAGCAAAATCATTGTATTGGGGTGCTAAAAGAGTGGGCTCAATTTGGATTCAAACAATTTTAATGACACAAACAAGTCATCATTAGTTAATAAAAAAAAGGTTCTCCCTTTAACTTACATGCGCAACATACAGACATAACTGAAATTGTTTTCAGTCATCCCTTGTTAGGCATCGAAGCAAGAGCCATTTTTTCTCTGAATCTGTTTTCTTCCTTGGGGCCCACTCCTCATTTTTATGTCCTACTTCAAAAGAGTAAGAACTTACAAAACAAAAACTGAACCTTTGGTATAAAGAGGAAAATTTTGCAAGAGCTGCTGATCATTTTATAGACTTCGAAAGAATTTTGATTTGTTTTAATAAAAATCTCACTGTAGAGAATGCAAGAGGTGTTTAATGCACTGATCATGTATTAAACTGAGCACCAATTTTTCAACAAAACTGAATATTAAACTTATCAATATCACATGCAAGTAGAATTAGAATGGACTAAAAGATTCTGAATTCCACTACGTGGTGAAATTTTAGAAATTTTGTTCAGTGTACACAAGTTGTGTCGTAGGGTCTTTTTCATTGCTCTGTGCATCTGATCTTTGACAGCATTTTTCATACAGGTTGGTAACACACTACTCTAAAACCTAGTCCTTGTTTAGAGTGTCACCAAACATGGTTATTGATGTGCTAAATTGTTTGGAAAGAAAAGATTATTATAAGCTGTTAAGGTTATGTATGTTATTATTTGCAAACAACAAGTTTTGGCTTAAATAGTTGACTATTTTTCTATGCACTAACTGATATGAGCCTTAAATAATAAAATGACTATATTCAAAGATAAAATTTAATATAAGAATCACTGTTCTGACAAGTAAATGAAAATGTGCTTCTTCACAAATATATTATATTTCTTTGCTATGAATATATCTAGAAGTTTTCATCACAAATAGAAAAGGATACACTATATATGTGCCATGGGGTTTATGTCCCACAGGAATGGAACCTTAACTAGGTGTTTCGTCTTGTGACTGATGCCTTAAGATTTTGCACATAACCCTTTGTCTCCAAATATCTCACTTTGTTCCTTTCTGACATAAGAGTCTTCTGCAATTTCAACCTGTTTGAACTCAGTAATTTATTAGCCTAAGATGGTGAAAAATGAAAAATACATTTTACTGGGAACTGTTCCAACCCACATAATTGTAGCATGTGACGCAGAACTTTTTGGCTAGATCTAAAATCTGTATCACAACCTGCAAATACAAAAACAAAAATAAAAAGGAAGAGTTTGTTTCTCACATTCCTCGTCAAGCATAAGGGTTTAATTCGTAGAAATCAATCTTATTGCTTCATGCTCTGAAGTAAAAAAAAATTACCATTCTAACAATGAAAAACTCAACTTTTTGACAAAGTATAATGGTTCGAGATTAATATTTGATCTTAGCATTAGATAATGATTAATTGGAATAGTATAGAATTGAGTTAAAGTATTCATGCTTTCTTCTGTGACAAGAAGATATGGTGCTCTTCCCAACACCTAGAGAACATCTCTCTGTTTTTAATTTTAACGAAACGCATAAAGTTATCACTGTCCGATGTGGTCCTTTTTAAAATTTCACGTTCACTTGACGTTAATATTTATGTCAGTGGTATAGACGAGATTCCAACATGCAAAGCAAATAATAGAGGAAAAATTACATTTTTCAATGTACCATAAGCAATGAGCAATATAAGTGCATAATTAAGTAGGTGGATGAATATATAGTTGTCTCCTAAGTCTCTTATAACCAAACTAGATCTTGGCTAACGAACAAAAAAAATCATGATGGGGGGCATTTACAAACACTGCACAATAGGAACAAAATTGTTAAGAGGTTTAGTTTGTCACCGAGTGTTCAAGCTCTGATTTTTCATATCTCGTGTCTACTCGATCCTGAGTCAGCTAAGACATGTAGTAGATCTAAGTTAATCTACCATTGTAGTAACTTCACAGAATTAATATACTTTTCATGAAATCTTCATTTTTTTTTCATTTTCAACATGCCTCCAAGAAGATATTTGGTGATGGTTAACTCTTTGATTAGATACATATGTTTCTTGTAGACAAAGTTAGTGTATTTTAAGGTTTGATTGTTCTTATCTCTTCTAAGTACTATGATTTTCTTATGTTAAAAAGATAGAATTTGGTCTTTAATTCTAAAGTATGTGTCTGGTGTGATAGAAGTTTTGATTAGCAATTTGAGGTGAGAAAGTTTTCATCTGCAGAGAACAATAATGGGCAAGACACGTGTGGTTGTTTGTTTTGTGGTACTTACTGTGAAAGACAGACTCACAGATTACAGCAATGTTAAATTTAACAATCTATTTGTTCTAAGGGAGTAGCACTTTGTAGGTGGTATTAATTTGATTACTGTACTTTACAGTGTTCTAGAGACATTTATGATATTTAAAAAAAAATAAAGGAAAAGTATAATCCATGATGTTATTTATAAAAAACAAGAGATTACAATACCTACTAGATGTTTCTAGATAATCATTTAGAAATGTAAACTTTATGATAATTTTGTGGATGACCTTTCCTTTCTGATAGTATAATAAATTGCCATTATTAGTGTTGATTTGTTTTTGTGCTAGATTATGATAGACTTGTAATCAGAGTTAGCTGCTATTCTTTTTCCATGGCTAATAGAACACTTCTAATTAAGAGAGAAGAAATAGGCTTTTCATATCATCTGTCAATTCTGTCCGATCTAATTTAGTTTAGCAGAATAACCCTAGATTTTAACTTTAGAATTTATGTTTTTTATATGATTAATAATTCTTATAATCTTGACTGAAGACTACCAGATGCATGAAGTTTCCTCATGTGTCAATAAGATATAGTGAAAGTATTTATCAAAGTTTTATTTTATATTGTTGTGCATTGCTCAGTATAGTTCCTTTTTAAGCTCTCGTTTACCGTTACCAAAGCATTGATAAAAGTAGGGATGACAACGTGGACTTAGTTAAATAGGTTGGTCCGCATAACTTTAGGGATGACAATGTGGGCTTGGTTCAATAGGTTGGTCCGCATAACTTTACCGTCTACGTTGGCTACCTCAAGGTTGTGTATATTGATTATTTTCTTCTGAATTCTTGTATGAAGTCATAAAGACAAGTGTTATATGTTTTGTAATGTGCTAAGGTTTGAAGAATATATTATTTGTCAAAGTACATCGTTTGAACATGTTAAATTATCAATTTATCATTCAACTCGCAAAGTCTTTGTTTAATTGTGTGAATTTGTTAAAGTTTTCCAATTTGTTGAACATCTAAAACTTTATCATAAAAAAACAGGCTGAATCACAACCTGCGAACCAAAACGTATGTAAGCGAGTCAGAATTTTTAGTCCACATTTTCAATGCAAGATGCGTCAATCCGGTTCATATTTTTCGGACCAAGTACGAAACGGGCCTAAATAGGTTGAGCCGGCCCATATTGTCACTCTTTATATAAAAGACCATTAGGATGGAAGTTCAACTAATCATATTTAAAATTAATTTAACAAAATATATAGAAAATGTATTTAAATGAAATACAAATTTATAATATTGGTTTAAAGATTACAAATTGTACTAATTTACACACGCACACATATATAATATTTATGACAAACCAAAATTATGATTTTTTATATGAAAAAATTATTTTTTTTAGATATAATGTTTTTATATAACAAAAATATTCGGTTGTTCTCCTTAAATTGTTTAATGGTATTAATATCTTTTTTTATAAATATATCACGTTACCTTTTTAAATCTTCATGAGGTTATATATGAAAAATATAATTTATATAGTTTATTTAAATTTAACAGTTTTAACGAAGAAAGAATGAGGTGATAGTTTGATTGCGAATAATGATTCTCTAAATATTATCTTATTTAATTTTCTATTAAGATGATACAAATTATTTTGAGGTTTCTAATTTTAGATTATATATATATATATATATATATATATATATATATATATATATTCATAAAATAAGGTAATTAACAAATAGCTTAAATTTATAATTTTTTAGTTTCAATATATTTTAATTTAAGCAATCAATATTTACCATTTTAATATTATTTTTACTTTTTCGTTCAATGATTTAACTTTTTTAACACTGTATACTTCTAATAAAGTATATTTATTAATTAGACGCTTATAATTTTTATTATTTCAATAGATTTTTTTAATATTATTTTGACTTTAATTCAATAACTTTTTAAGATTTTCATAAACTTTAATTTACAATATATCACAAAATATGGTTTTATTTCCAAAGAAGAAAAAAACTAATAAAATTATAATATTGATACTAGTATATTAAAAACTTAATAATGTAATATAAAAGTAATGATAATTGTTCGTTTATTTTTCTATCCTTTATATTCAAATGTCATACAAAAAATAATTTATTCATGATATATTTTATTTTAAATCTTTTACTTATTTAAAAGTAAACAAATACATTATTTTTATTATGTAATAATAATAACTTTTATATATATAAGAGTTAAACGTATTTCTAGTTTATCTTAATTAATGATCGAGATATAATTTTGAGTCGATATTTTTTTTCTTTATAAAATTTGAAGTCACAGTTTTATAAAAATATTTGGATTTTGGTTTTAGATTTTTATAAAATATTTTTCTTTGATTTGATACATCCAAATTTGGTGTCACTATTTTAGATCTTAGTATTCTTTCTATGTGAAAAATATTCATCTTATTAATCTTAAAGAACTATTTTGTAACACATACCAATGTTATATTATAATATTAGTATCTATCACGTAAAGTGATTAGTGATGAATGTATAGTTGATTAATAGCATATAATACTAAGAATTGAAAGTTTTTATTTTCAATTATTTTTAATTATATAGGTTCCAAAGGAATTATGGAAATTAAATTATGTGTTTGGTTTCCAAAATCAATTAAAGATTCAAAAATTTACGTCAAAATGAAAACAACTAATTGTTGCTTTTGTGTTGAAGAATTGGTTCAGTTGATTAGTGTTTCACATGGACTAAAAACACATTTTATTATAGGATTAAATGTTTTTGGTCCTTCAACTTGTAGTGAATATTAGAATTAGTCCATCAACTTTTTAAATGCATAAATTTTTTCCTTTTAATCAAATTTTGTTAAGTTTATTTAACGTTTTAAACACTTTTCGTTATAGTATTTTAGTTTGTTTACACTGTTTGAACACATGTTCACTTCAATATTAGCTGATACACACATTTGAAACGTTAAATAAGCTTACAAAAATTTGGTTTAAAAAAGTAAATCCACACATTTTCAAGATGAGGTACTAAATTGGTTCAAAGTTTCCAAAAAGGATTAATTCTAAGTTTCATTTAAAGTTAAAGGACCAAAAATATATTTAACCCTTTATTATGTAATATAAAAAAACATTATATATTCTTCTTCTCTAATATCTTGTAAACTTAAACAGACAAGGTAGTAATTCCTTAAAAGAGGCAAAAAACAAAAATTAAAGTTCATATTCTATAGGTTAAATATGTTTTTGGTCCCTTAACTTTATTTTGGGAAAAATTGGAATTAGTCTATCTTTGAAACTTTAAACCAATTTAGTCTCTCAACTCTTCAAATGTATGAATTTAATTCTTTTAACTAAATTTCGTTAAGTTTTTCTGAAAAATTTCAAACATATTTAATGATAATATTTGAGTCGTTTACACTCGTTTGACACATTTTTGCTTCAATGTTAAGTCAAATATTATCCTAAACTGCATTTGAAACTTCAAATAAAAATAACAAAATTTGATTAAAATCTAAATCCAAAGTATCTAAAAGTTGAGGGGTTAAATTCGACAAAAGTTTCGGAGAATAACTAGTTCTAATTTTCACTAGAATCAAAATCATATTTAACCCAAAAATTTATATAATCACTTTATTATTTATTAGATCGAATTACATGATTCAAAATATATATTTATTATCATTTTCAAGAATACTCATTGTTACCTCGATTATTTTAACAATCGAGTTAAAAAAATTAAAAAAAGAACATCAATAACCAGAAATTTAAACGCAATATTTTTTCTCAAAAACAAATATCAGATAAGTAGTCATGACTTCAAACTTTTTTACTTCTTATTTTAATTGCAAGTACAACCTAGTATTAGTAATGATATTAATTGTGGAGATGGTAATAGATTGCAACATCCAATAATATACATTCTTTGAAACATCTTTAACATTTTCTTTTGCACAGAAAATTATGAAAAGTTTAAAAACATACATTTAATTGCATTTTATAATGTGAGTGTTGAATGCTTCATCATATTTCAAAAGTAACAGTGTAATGTCAGAAGAGGCATGCTAGAGAGAAATAGAAGCTAGAAAAATGAACATGCATATGTTGCAGAGTGAGAAACTGACATGGAGAATTTGTTTGTCTTATGGCCAAACCTGTTTTCTGGTTTTCTGGTTTTCTGGTTTTCTGCATGAATATGATCTGATTCCATTAATTTGGTGGCTATTAATTGAGTATTGATTAAACATGTGCAATGAACATTTTCTTAACCACAGACAAAGACTGTGTGAAGAAGGTACGAATGAGAATAAATATATATCTGCGTGTTGGTCTTTAGTACATACACTCGTTAATCAGACATATGGGTATGGACATTATCACACTCACTCTTCATTCTTGCTCCAAATTATTGACCATGAATTATCATTTCATTTTCCTCTTCTTCTTTTCAACCAAATAAAAAACCACTTCTTATACAACACAAAATGTTTCTTTTCTGAATTATTTCAGAGAAAAAAAAAAGAGTGACTATTTGCAATATTATTGTCTTTATCAACAACAAACAAGAGGTGCACGTGCAACGGTGAGGGTTGATTACAAGAGACAACCACGTACATCGTTTATATGTCTTGAATAGATTAATTTTTAAAATATTTTTTTTCTTAATAGCATTTTTAGTTCTTATATTTATATTAATATTTTTTATTCAATATGGTACCTATGTTTTTAGAAAGACTTAATATGATCTCTTGTAATTTATTTTTTTTTTTTTATCTTGTACTTGACATTGGATCATAAACTTGTAAAAGAGATTAACTGTATTAGAAAATTGTGTCATATATGACCAAAATAATGTAATTAACCCAAGACAAAATCATATCTACTAACATCGGCCGTCATAATAGGAAGACATATCTCAATCATGTTGGATTCTCAGATAAAGGTTAGTACGATTGATAAAAGGATTAACGAATAAGCTGAATTAACAAAATTCTAAATTGTCTAAGAAAGGTGTCAACTTAGATGACGATCTAGAATAAAACTATTATAAATAATAATGTAATGTTCACGAAATAATTATTACGTATTTATTTTACACACATATTTAATTTGAGTGTCAAAGTATTTTTACAAGTATTTTGGGTATTGGAAAGATCTTTCCAAGACACCTCTTAAAGATAAAACTTTTTTTTGAAAAGATCAGTTGTAAACATATATTTCTACCCTACAAGAACAAAAATGTTAGATTATTATCTTCTAAACAATATAATAAAAAATATCACATTGAATCCCTTTTAAAAATACATAGAAATCACATTGAATAAAAAAAATTGATTTATTGACAAAGTAAATTATTATCTTTTAATTGTACAATCTAAAATACATAATCTATCCTTTTTAATTATGTATTCTGAAATATAAAAGATTATATTTCAAATTATATATTTCAGAATATAAAATAAAAAGATACATTTTTTAAATTGTTCAATAAAAATGTAAAATTTATATTATAAATCCCACACAATTTGAACTAAGAAAATTGTGGGATTGCAAGAAGAAATTTATGAAAATGCAAGAAGAAGAAAATGTAGGAAACAAAATATGAGGTAAAAAAAGTAGTGAAATGGTAGGTAGAGATAATAGAGTCAACCTTAACGAATTAGAGATCAAAAAATGCCAATACACTCACATTTTACACTAACGCATCCTTTTCTCCAAGGGGAGTGTAAATAGTAGCGGACGAACTAATAAAGCCCAATAAAGGCGAAAACCAGATATAGGGCCCAACTTTGCTTGTTGCACAGTGGCTTCGTTCACCGAAGGGAAATAAGCGCATCTACGGAAAAAAACTGAAAACACGGCGCCATGGAAGCAGCAGCGGTAGCAACCTCTTCTCTGAAGAAGCTGAAGCGGAAACGCACTGTGGCAAGAAGCGATCCTGAACTCGAGCGTCTGAACTCGCTTCCGTGGAACTCTTCTCTTCCTCAGAACGACGACGATGGCGCTTTCTCCTTGTTCATTGGCACCAACGAACTCGAAGGAGGTTTGCTCTCATAAACAAATTTTTTTTTTTTTACTTTTTTTTTTTTATTTAATGTGTGGATTTTATTAACTAAACTTGAGATTTAAGCATTTGTATTCTTGCTGATTCAGCGGAATGTTTAGTTTGTTTGCATTGGCGTCCTTGTAAGAACAGTGTTTGTTGTAGGTTTGCCATTTTCTGCTTATTTTATTTTGTTCGTGTTTTTGCGTTGCGCAGGTTTTCTTTCGCTCGAGGAGATTGATGAGGCGGAGTATGGTTTGGATATTCCTGAACCTGAAGATGGCAAGAGGAAGACGAAGAAGAAAAAATCTATACAGAATGAAGATGTGAAGAAACAGCAGCAAGATGAAGTTGATGGTGCTAGTAGTGACGAGGTCGAAGCTGAGTTGGACGAGAGTGTGAAGGCTAAAGAGAAGAAAAAGAAGAAGAAGAAGAAGACGAAAAAGAAGGATGCTACGGATGGCCAGAAAGTTGAGCAGCCAGATGCTGGTAATTTCTTCTTTAGTTTCAAATTAATCAATTAATTTGAAATTCTATGTATATATGTGTGTGTACGTGAATGTGTTAGAATGGTTGAATGTGAGTTTGTTGATTACTGAAATGGGAGTTTCTTGTGCAATGTTATAAATTGAAGACAAGAAAGATGCATTTTGCTAATGGTTATATCTGCTTCTAGGTTTAGATGCTAATGTGGAAGATGGTAACGGTGAAGAGGACAGTGATGAAACTGAATTTTATGCATGGAATGAGTTGAGGCTTCACCCTCTCCTAATGAAAGCAATTTACAAGCTTGGCTTCAAGGAACCAACACCAATACAGAAGGCTTGCATTCCAGCTGCTGCTCATCAAGGGAAGGTTGTTTGAAGCTATTCTTCAGGGTGCTGTTTTGGTTTATATCCAATTAAATTTAATAAAATTATTCTGTGTGCATTTGATAGGACGTTGTTGGGGCTGCAGAGACAGGATCTGGTAAAACACTGGCGTTTGGTTTGCCCATTTTGCAACGCATTTTGGAGGAGAGAGAAAAGGATGCAAACATGGTTGAAGAACCTGGAAAGTATTCTCCTAAAGGAGTTTTGAGGGCTCTTATTATTGCTCCAACTAGAGAACTTGCACTTCAGGTACTTGCAAGGCTTTTCTCAATTTTTCATAGTTGTCAAAAAAATACTTGATTGTTGCAGTGAGGTTTATATATTTGTTTTATACAATTAAGGTGAGAAGTGAGAGCTTTTATGTTGGGTTTGTAGTTTGTAGTAGTTACAAACTTATTAATAGTCTGATATGGTTTAACTTTTTAGCATTTTCTATGTCCGTTAGAAGGAGTAACTCAGATGGGATTTACTTATAGCAATCCTTACGATAAACTTTTATTAGGGTTGGTGGGTCATAGTTATCTAATGGAACATAAACAAAATGGAACCTCCTGGTCGCTGGCAACTGTATTGCGTAATCTGGAATTTGGATTCATTAAAAAAATACTGAGTTAGACGTTAAGAACACTTGCAGTAACTGGTGTGAGATTTTCTTGGTTATATTAAAATATGGGTCATCCAAAAATTCTGGTATCTTGGATTTCAAATGTTTGAAAGCTGAATTAAGTGCCACCGATTAAAAGATAAGGAAATATAGTAACCAAACTAAGTTACAATGTATTGATGTGTTTACTATGTTCACAAAAACCCAAGTTACTTAGAATATGTTCACTAATCCCAATTAAACAGGGAAAAAAATCATGATAAGATGAGGAGATATGGTGTACCGATCCTTTAACAATGACTTTCTCATTTTTAATTGCCTTTTCAGGTCACGGATCATCTGAAAGCTGTTGCTAAGTATATTAATGTTCGGGTGACCCCTATAGTTGGGGGGATTTTAGCAGAAAAGCAGGAGAGACTTTTAAAAGCAAAGCCTGAGATTGTTGTTGGAACTCCAGGGAGGTTATGGGAACTTATGTCAGCTGGAGAAAAACATCTAGTTGAGGTAACTGCCAATGCCATGCATTGAGAAGTTTGAGTATCACTGTATGCAAATCAATAACTTTTTCGATGAATAATAATGCATTGTATACTTGACAAGCGGAAAAGTACTTTAGAAAACTATAAGATACTTATCTGAACGATTAAATAGAAAAATAATGAAATCAGAAGAATACAAAGAGCCCCTAAGTAATAGGCTCTTGCACAATTTTTTATCCTTACAAGCCATGATTAAGCATGCCAGTATATATGACCTAGATCATTCCAAGAGTAATATGTTGCTCATTCATAGTTAAAAATTGTACTGTTTAATGACAACTTTTGCATGCTGGTTGTTGTTTGATATCATTTTTACAGATGCCTGTTTCATTATTGATACATGACTGCTGCAGGATTGATGCAAGCTGATAAAAGAAATGCATTTATGTACTTCATATTGTATTGATTGAAAGTCATTTGTGATGTCGGCCATGTTTATTTGCAGTTACATTCACTCTCTTTCTTTGTGCTTGATGAGGCTGATCGGATGGTACAAAGTGGTCATTTTAAGGAGTTGCAGTCTATAATTGATATGCTTCCCATGTCCAACATCTCCACTGAAGATAATTCTCAAAATGTACAAAAAGGTTGTGTTACAGTTTCTAGTTACCAAAGAAAGAAAAGACAAACACTTGTTTTTTCAGCGACTGTTGCACTGTCTGCTGATTTTCGCAAGAAGCTAAAACGTGGCTCAAGTCAAAAAAAGCAATCATCAACAGATGGATTGAATTCAATCGAAACTCTTTCTGAGCGTGCAGGAATGAGATCCAATGCTGCAATTATTGATCTTACTAATCCATCTATATTAGCAGCTAAGCTTGAGGAGTCATTTATTGAGTATGTAAACTCATATCTAAATTCTAGAACTAGAACTTGAGTGTTTTAGAATACATATTATTTTAGTGACATAACAAAATTATTTTTTATTAAATTTGCTATTTTTTTTATCAGCCTGAACTCGCTATTGAATTTGGTGCTGTTTTTCTTTTAAGCCTACTGTTGTGTTGGATTACATCACCTGTTGGGCCACATGCTAATTTTTCCTCCTTGTGCAAATAAAGTTTTACTTTATCATTGAGCATTTCTGCTAAATTCCAAAGTCTCTTGTTGAGCATTTTTGCTAAACCTTATTATTGATGACAAAGTCAAAAAGTAAAGTTTGCTATGACATGAAATGTCGGTTTTGTTTGATGATCAACATTAATTGTTTTTTACAGATGCAAAGAAGAAGATAAAGATGCATATTTGTATTATATTTTGACTGTCCATGGACAAGGTCGCACCATAGTTTTCTGCACGTCAATTGCAGCCTTACGTCATATTTCTTCCATATTACGCATTCTTGGAATCAATGTTTGGACTCTTCATGCTCAAATGCAGCAACGAGCACGATTGAAGGTTTGTGTCCCATTAAGTGTAACATTAAACCATTCTCATCATCCAAATAGTTAAAAGTTTATGGGATAATTGGTTCATAATACAGTATTGGAGCTTATCTGGTCCTGAAATGGGGTCATTTGCAGATTCTGATTTTTTCTAAAATCATGTCATACATGTCCAAATTCCAGGAATGAGAGGTGTGTTGAGATTAACCACATTGATTTAGAATGCAATCAAAATATATGTTATAAGATTTGATGATCTTCTCCACATTGGTTTGGCATACAGCCAAAATACTCCTTGAAAAACTTGAGCATTCCTACCTCCTAGAGCTAGCTTTTGGTCTTGAGTTAGTCTTGGTTAGTTTCTGAAATGGTATTAGAACCTTTGTGGTTGTCTAGAAGTTATTGTTCTTCATTCTTCTAACAACAAAAGCTCTACATCAAGGATACCTCATGCTCAAGGTGGTCTTGCGTTAGGGCACATGATAGAATTATAATGTACAACTATTTGTGTCTTAACCTAATAGTTCAAGCTTGGTTGGTTCTGAATACGATTCCAGTCTTAATGTTTGAGCACCCAGTGTCTAGGCTTGGGTAAGAGGGCTGTGTTTAGATTCCCCACATTGAGTTGGCATGTAACATTTCTCTTTTTAAACCTTATGCAACCCTCCTCACATTGCATGGGAATATGGCCAGAATATTCCTTGTAGGATTGGGCTATACTCTCCCTTATCCTTTGCCATTCTACCCCAGTTCTATGCTTCAAGGTCTTCTAGATAGTATAGGTCAGCTTTAAGTCATCAGGTAGCATTCTATTTCTCGATAGAAGGAAAAGTTATTTTTTATCATTCGATGAATGTTGCATCTGCCATAGAGTTGTGCTCTTGAATTCTTAGCACCATACATAATCTTTGAGTCATCGAGTACAATTCTGTTTCTCAATAGAATGCAATGTTCTATTTTATCATTGGTTGAAAGTTGTATCTGCAATAAAGGTGTACTTTTTCAACTTTTTGCCCCATACTTACCGTTAAAAGAATAGAACAGATGTCAAACCATTCGCGAATCATTATACTCATCAGAAGTTGAAGCTTCCTTCAATAAAAACCATTTGCACATCCGTAAAGAGGTCAGAAACACATCTAATCTCCTTTAAAGTTGAGAAGCAGCAAAGTATCTTCAAATATGGGTGTATATTCAGCTCCAACTAAATGTACCGAAGGACTGCACACTATTCTCAGTGTCACATAGTTTGGCCTCCTTGGTAGCAAGGTTTTTAGAACCATTGAAAGCCCTTCTAAATTAGGACATGACATGCCCAAGGGCTGATAAAACCTCAATATTATTCTGTAGAATATATAAAAATGTCTTATAATATGTTAGATTATTCACTAGGGTTAGTTCTATTTCCCCCTTCTTTTTAGGATTGGTTAATGTGTTTCCTTATCAAGATTTGTTTGCATAATTAATTTATATTACAATTTAACTAAGAAGCATAAACAAGGATTTGTGCTCTGGATTTTATTAGTGTATAGGAAAAACTAATGTACCCCTCACCTAGAAGGGCTCCTCACTATGTTGAAGGGTCATTGTATGCAGCGGTACTCTTGCATACGCAAATGGGATGTCTGGATTCAAATCCATGATCAACCGGTTGCCAAAGCACAACTTTGCCACTTACCTGGGGTCACCTATGATTTTATTTGCATTTATTGTATTGAAATACATCTAGGTTAAAATCAGTTTAGTGTTTTATTTTCATTCCTTCTCTCTTCTTCCTCTATTCCCAAAACCCCTTTAATGTCAATTATTTCATAAGCCATCTTAAACAAGGGTTACAAATTTCAATAGATTCTGAAGTAGAACAACACATAACAAACATCAATATAATGATCAATATGAGGCCTCTTGCTGAAGGTCGTTTGTGTTTATCCTATTCCTCTTAAACATCATTGCACAGGAAAAAAGGTAAGAGCAAGAGTCACGGATATTGGGTACCTATTTGGCTTATGAATGACAGACTGTTCAATATTTTCTGGGGTTGTAGGTCATTAAATGTGATGGTTTTTATCTACGAAGAATCTGCTCTTGATACCATAAGAGAAGAGCATGAAGAATTATTTATAGTGTATTATCAAAATTATTTAGGAATCCCAAAAATACTGAAGTGTAATAAAAGTAGAATATCCGACTGCAATTGTTCCAATTAATTGCATGATGTGATTCTCCTTAAAGCGAGGTTTCTGATAAAAAGACTTGGCTTTAGAGCTTTGTATGTTCATATGATTTTCAAAGAAATCTTTGATAGTGATTAATGAAAGAAAATAAACTATAAGATCCTGAGTCCAAACTCTTGTTTTGAGGATTTAATCAACTAATGCTCTTCGACTTATTTTCCTATTTGTTTTTTCTGCAAATAAAGTGAACCTAGTTATTCGTATCTTGAGTGTGTATTATCCATCCATATGTGTATTGTATGGATCTAATTTGTCTCTCCTTTCATGGGGCATGACACTCAGATGCTTGAAATTGTGATTACATTAATTATCTTATTACTGAGTAATTTATCCATTTAATTGAATATTGCGTTTTATTTCCCTCACCATTTTGTTGTTGTCTGCATGCTGGTTTAATGTAGGCCATTGATCGCTTTCGGGAAAATGAAAATGGCATACTTGTTGCTACAGATGTTGCTGCCAGGGGTCTTGATATTCCTGGTGTTAGAACTGTTGTCCACTATCAGCTTCCACATTCAGCAGAGGTATGCAATACTTTGTTTCTTTGATTCTTATATTTATATATGTGATATCTCAAACTTGTTTCTTATTTTTAGGTTTATGTTCATAGAAGTGGAAGAACAGCCAGGGCCTCCGCTGAAGGTTGTAGCATTGCTTTAATATCACCAAGAGATACGTCCAAGTTTGCTTCACTGTGCAAATCATTTTCTAAGGTGCCTTTTGGTTTAATTCAAGCATCTATAGTAGAGACATTAAACAGTTCATGAAATTAGATAAGATATGTTTTTGAAGAAAATGAAATAAATTTAAATATTCTTTATGTGAAATAAGTCAGTAATTCATGCTGTTTCATGGTCTTGGTCATATATGTACAGGATAACTTTCAGCGGTTTCCTTTAGAGAACTCTTACATGCCAGAGGTCCTAAAAAGACTGTCTCTTGCACGACAAATAGACAAGATAACAAGGAAGGATTCCCAGGTATACTGATTCACACCTAAATTCATGCTGATTAGTGTTCGGACTTTATTCATGCAACTCCTGTTAGTTACTTGAACAAATTAAGTTACCTTTGAATTTTTCGTTTTTGTATATGATTGAAATTGATTTTGAATTCAATTACCCTCCGGCATATTTTCTTATATGTCATTACTTTTCCAGGTTAAACAGTTAACTTTATGTTTTTCTTTGTTACCTCTTTTTTTACATTCCCTCTATATTGGATCTATGATGAGTATAGTTGTAGATTTATTAGGTTATATCCTTGTCTATTTTTCATGTTAGGAATTTTATCCTTTTCTATCTTTATTTTTCTTATTGTAGGTAAAGGCGGAGAAAAGCTGGTTTGATCGGAATGCTAGTGCAGTTGAATTAGTTACTGAAAATTATGACAGTGAAGAGGAGCAAGTGAACAAACATAAGCAAATGAAAGCTAGCTCTAGACAATTGAAAAAATTGCAGGAGGTTTGAAATTCACCTGAAAAATTGAAATTATGTATACTTGTTATCCCCACGAGTTCCAAATTATTTAATGCTTTATAAATCCCACAAATTGCAGGAGCTCAATATGCTGATTTCTCGCCCATTACAATCAAAATCATTTTCACATCGGTATTTAGCAGGGGTATTATTCTTATTTTGTTTTTATTTCACTATGCACTTGCTTTTTTATATTATTTAGAAGTAGCACAGTGATTGACTGGCTGGTGCAACGGGAAGGCAGGAGGAGGTAGTGAGCATAAGGATATTGATTTTAAAATTTTATAATGCATTGCAGATATCTATCTATCTATATATATATATATATATATATATATATATATATATATATATATATATATATATATATATACTATTGATCTTATGTTTTAGTTCAACTTATCCTAAAGTTGGATTGGGCTGCTTCTAGTAATATGGGTGAAGTTGCAAATTGGTTGGAAGATGCAATTTACCAAGGACTTAAAAAAAAACTTCTACCATGCTACTAGGATGTGGCCCATATAAGTTCCAGTGTCTTAAAAAATCATAATTATATTCCAAGTACCAGTCCACTTGTTACCTTATCTGTACACAACTTGTATAGGTTTAATACTTCTTTATAATGAAAAAGGATTGTTGGGACTTTAAAATCGGATAATGCCTAAGGTTGGCATGTTCACTGATGTCATATATCCCTTAATATTTTAAAATTGTTTAGACATTATTTTGAACATGTTTTTCCATAGTTTCTTTTTCTTTCAACTTTTACCTTGAAGGATTTAGGTTAAGACTCTAATGTATTACTCTCTTCCCAGTCTGGTGTCACACCCCTCATGCAGGAGCAATTGCAACAGTTAGCAAGGCAAAAACTAAGTGATCACCAGGGTTCTACTCTAGGCAAAAAGGGAAAATTGGTTGTGATTGGTCAAGATTGCATGGATGCACTTCAAGCTCTTCGAAGTGCTGGCGAAGAGGTATACTAATATTTTAACATTTTTCATACACTAGCAATTTGCATTGAGCTATGTTGTGGATGTTGAAATTCTGACAACAAATGAGATTTGCTTGCCTGATGTCTAAGCTCAGGATTCATTTGGCTATCTTTTCATACTCTTGGATATGAGAAATGCTCTTCTAAAGTGGTTAATTCTAGGAAGCATGGTAGATGTACACAGAATTTGATTTGACTTGATCATGTATTTACACCCAAATCATTAAAATAGTTTGACTTTGGTAACAACTATCCAATGAACCCACCCCTATAACGTTGTAGTGTATAATTTGATGATAGTGCATAGCAGTTCTATATTGCTAGTTAATCCAAATTTAACTCGTTATTTGTAAGAGTGGACTCTAGCTTCTTGGGTCAGAAACGTATGGAATTTATTTATAGTAGTATAATGTTCAGCTTACATTAAGATTGAGCTAATATTTTTGTTCGTTTTGTTTATCCTTTTGCCCCTTTTTAATATATGGAAATTTATAACTGCTTAAAGTTGTGTGTATAGTAAAATTATTAGTACTAAGTATTTTCCTTAGGTATTATTTATGTTTAAGTACCACTTCCTAAGTGGAACAACTATCTACAGACGTTTATGTTTGGTATGAAGGAAGCTCAAATCATAAAAATGCAATTTTGAAAGATTACATCTTTTTGGAATTTTTCATTTAGGAATTTAAACGAACATTAAGAAGGCGTTAATAAAGATAAAAACAATAGGGTCCTATTTCACTTGATTAGTTGATTATGATCCGAGACTTCATAATAGATAAATTACTATTTGAATTACCTATGTTATGAACAACTTCCTTTGGTGAAACTACCTGTGAAGTCCAAAACATAGCCAAAACAAGGGAAAATGTATATAGAATAATTCAATCAAGGTTAAAACATTATCAATAACCAAATAACTTCAGTCCCCTCGTAAAGAGGACTTAAACTAAATATGAATACTAGAAACCTTGTGAAGATGAAAGTGATGATGAGCGATTCTTCTCCTTCCTGCTTCACACTCAAGGTAGTGCAAAACTAGAGTTTCTAAAATGTGTTTTCTAATATTCGATGCTGCAAAAACCATAGGGAGACTAATTACTCCTTTCTTTTTATTTATTTTTTTAATTTCCTGCTCTTTAACAATAGTGATTTGGAGGTCACTGTCTTGGCACGCATTTGGATGCTGACACTAGATATTACTTGGTCACAAAACAAATTTTGCATCCGTGTTGTCTGTGGCATGGCATTCCGATTTGGTTGCCAAGTGCAAATAGGCGAAGAGTAATCCGTACTTGGCATAAACAGTAACTTGATTGAAATTTAAAGGCATCACACCAGCTTGTAACTGACAAAAACATGGACTAGAGCTAATTACTAAGCCCTAAAACAAATCTTCAAATCACACTATCATATGACTTGATTGAAATTTTACTCATCACCCTTTTTCCTCGCAGGTGCGAATGGATATCAAGGATTTGGCCGGAAAACAGAGAAATGTGGAGAATTTAAAAAGGAAGCGAAAAGAGGAGAAAAAACGTGAGTTTTAATCTTAAATGTCTTTTCCTTACTAAATTAGTTATTAATTTCCCTGATTAACGTTTATGCTTCACGTTAGTGAAAACACTAAAAATTCTGGCATTGTTGTTCCAGGTTTGCGTGATCAGCGTAGAAAGCAAAAGAAAAAGCTAAAATACGGGGATGAATAGAATTGTATACATAACTGAGCCATTAGGTAAAATTTTGCTCCAACCAAAATTTTCATAAGTTGTTGAATATATTTAGTACAATATCCTGCATCGCGTAGTGGATGTGATCATGTGATTGATTTTATATTATTTCAATGGAAACCCATTTTCGCTCTGACTAGATTGCTGGCACAGACTCTTGGGACCTTCGGGGGGTTAGCATAGCTCGGAATTTGGCCTAATGTTTTTACTCTTCATTAAGCAAATGCTGAATATTTTGAACAACAAATCTAGGTAGGTAATTTTGGCTAGGGAGAAAGACTAGCAAAGGGGCATATTTAGCTTCTCTTTCCTTGCCAATCAAATATACAATTATGTCATGTTCACACTAAAATTAAGATGCATGCAGTGTAACAGCTGAAACGTCAAGATAATGTAATTTTGAAAAATTAGTTATATGTTCATATTACAAAAGTCTTTTTAATTCAACTTATTTTAGGATTTCATGTAAACCAGCATGCACAAGTGAAAGCTTCTTTTATTTTTTAAAGTTGATTTAGTTTTTTTTATTACTGAATTACTGAAAACGAAACATATTTGCACAGGTCTAATTTGTAGGCAGCTTACAAATATGAGAGTTCATTCCATATTAGATCAGTTGTAAAATAATGTGTTATATCATAACCACTAACACGTGACATAGATTTAAATAATAAATGTTACTTTTTAAAATGAAAAATATTAATTTAAAAATTCTGCATTTTAGGCTTAGTTTTCTTTGAAAAAAAATGTTTACTCTAGTATATTCTTAGAGATATTTTTCAAGAAAGGTTATGTTTACTTTTTTTCTAAACATGGACAAAATTTTATTCCTTTTCCGTCACGAAGTCTCGTTCTTGACAGAGCATTTCTTCCTGCATCCTTTCTTCTTTCGGCACCTCCATAAAATATTTTATCCATCTTATCTCGGAATAAAAATATATTAAAGATCCTATTTTTTTTTCTCTTTCTTCACACGAAGTCTCTATTAACCTTCATGTTGCAATCTTCATCTTCTTCACCCATCACTAATTTCATTTTCTCAATTTTTTTTTATTTGTCCATCTGGAATACACTTCCATATTCGGAAGTGTATGTCTCATTATCCAATCTATTTATGTACATTTACATATTGGATTGATCAATTTCATATGTATTTCTGATCTAGTAATATATACTGAATTGACCAATTTGGTATTTAAATTTACATACCGGATTGAGTAATCTAGTATACATTTTCGGATTCAATGTTGAATCAACCAATTTGGAAGTGCATGTTCTTTTTTTTTTCTTATTGGTAATTAAAGTTGTTTATAATTGTCAAGATAATATCACAACTTCTATTTGAGAACATTATCAACAATAATGTGTCAAGGTTGTATGTAGATACCAACAATTACAAACATGAAAATGATAATGTGCATCAGTTCTATTTATCTGGCTACATTCAATGGTTGTGTGCATCACTTACATCTATTCAGTTGAAGTTTTAAATGTACATTGGTATCACAACATGATAAATCAAATAATTTGGTTTGAGATTTTATCTTGTTAAATTCTTTGGCATTTCAAACAAATATCATAGGGATAACACGAGTATGTTGTGTAGGTTTTAAGTTTGATACTTTTGTTAGATTTTGCTTTGGCTTCTTGAATTCTATAGTTGAGGAGATTTTTTTTATCTTTTGATTAAGGCCTAAAAGAAGTATAATGATAGCCTCTTTCAAAATCATTATTTATCCATTTTGTTACGCCAGTTGGACATGTTGGACATATGGGGGAATTTGTTCGAATGCTAGTTGCACATACATTATCTCTATTGTTGTTCCTTCATCACTCGGAAGCAATAGAGTCTATATTTCTCGACATGAACATACTATAGGCTTTGGGACATGCATAACAACCCACACATATCAAACCTAAATAAAAAACCAAAAATGCATGCACTTTCAGATTGGCCAATCCATATGCATTACAAGATTTGGAAGTGTATACTGGATTACTCAATCCAGTATATAAATTTATATGCCGGATTAGATAATTGGTATACACTCGTGGATTCGGGAGTACCTTTCGGATTGGTCAATCCAAAAATAGTTTTGTGAAGATGAAATTGGTGATGGATGAGAAAAAAATGAAAGAAATTTAAAATTTTTAATATATTTTTATTCAGGGTAAGATGGGTTAAAATATTATATGGAGGTGCAGGAAGAAAAAAGGGTTCAGGAAGAAGTGCTCTTCTTGAAATAAGTGATTTGTCCCATGGCCTTTTAATTTCTCTATAGCCCGATGATCTATTTTAGGTTCAAGTAGGTTGATAAAGGGAACATGGCGAACACTTTGATCCTGAAAATGTACTCTATTATAAGGTAAAGGCATCTTTAGAGCCTTGAAGAGACTACCTTGGCAGCTCTTATCAGAAAGGGTAGCATTAAAAACCCCTATAAAGCTGAAATTATAGCATTACCAACCCTCAAATCATTCCCAATTACTTCTTCCATTCAATCCTCCAGGGCACCAATTGAGAAGAAAAAAATTCTCATACTGCCTGTACTTGTATTATAAGTTTATATATCTGTTTTGCTCATATTATAAACCATAATTGTATTTTGGAAAGTTGTCCTACGAAGATTAACCTATATTGTTCTTTTAGACAAAAGGGTTTTAATTGTTCGCATTAAAAAATGTTGTATTTAATAAACCCTTCTTTTTATTAGCACGAATTGAGTTGCCTTTGATGATTTAGGGTAAAAGTTGAAGGACAAAATAAATAAATGATGATGAGGTGGGATCAGTGGACGAATTTCAGGATTTTGGTTGAATGGAGGATACGGAAATACTTTCTTTAAAACCAATTCATGTTAGACATATATGACTAAGAGCATATAATGGTTATAACAATGGTGCGTTTTTTCCTGATTCACATAATGCCTTCTGCAATTGGGAATATATGTAATTTATTAGACATCAATTTATGAGTTAATCACAACCATGACCTCTAATGCTTGAGGTTGCTTTGATGGATGTCTTTAAGATCGAAAAATAAAATGTTAATTATATTTTATTGTCCTAAATTATAATATGATTTTTTTTCATCTTAAACTTTGATCCTATTACGTCAAAATATGGATTGCATCTAATATTATTTGTCGTTTCTCAAATTAATAATTAGTTAACTGAAGAAAAAAGTTGTATGCATAGATTTTTTAAGTATAAAGATCTAACAAGATCAAATTTAAGATAAAAATCAAAATCAAAATATCGTTATAAGTTAAGAAAAGAAATATTGTTAACAAAAAAAAAAAGGAAATCTCTTAAAGATTTCCACAACTTGTCAAATTGTCAAGAAATCGGTGCTATTAATTTTTGTGTTAAGGGTTAAATATGTTTTTAGTCCCTTAACTTTCAGTGAATTTTAAAATTAGTCCATTTCGAAACTTTGAACTAATTTAGTCCTTCATCTTTCGAAATACGTGGATTTAGTCCTTTTAATAAAATTTTGTTAGGTTTATTTGATGTTTCATACGCATTTCAGGATTATATTTGAGTTGTTTATACTGTTTGATACATTTATGCTCTAATGTTAAGTCAAATACTGTTATGAAACAAGCTTGAAATGTCAAACAAAATTAACAAAATTTGATTAAAAGGATTAAATCCACGTATTTCGAAAGATTGAGGACTAAATTGGTCCCAAGTTTCGAAATGGACTAATTCCAAAATTCACTGAAAGTTAAGGGACCAAAAACATATTTAACCCTTGTGTTAATAAAAGCTTGGACCGGTTATTGTATCAACATGTTATCATTCCATTTTTTACCTCTGTTTTCGCCATCATTCATATGCCTAAATTCAAAATATTTTTTACTATCATACACGAAAAAAAATATTAATTACTAATTTTAAAAATTAAAAATAATAATCACTATAACGAATTAGTCTCGATCATTAACATTAGTTATTAAAATTTTAACTATCAAAAATATTAGTTTCTAAATTTGTTTCATTAATGACCAATTTTGATACAAATTTAGAAAACAATTTTTTTTTAGCTAAAATTTTTTATAACTAATATTAGTGACTAGTTCAGAGATCAATTTATGATAAATTTAGAAATTATTTTAGTTGTTAATAATTTTTAAAATTTGAGATTTTCAAATAATATATATACAAAATCTTTATTTATTATTACGTTGTCATGCAATAAATAATAATTAAATAAAATTAACACAAAAGTGCTATTGTATGAAATTTTTATATGAATTATATTATACAAGTAACCTTTTTTATAACATTTGTATTATGCTACAAAGAAAAGATTACGCGGTGTATTAGCAGGAATTGATGCCCTTGTATTGAATGAGCTGAAAAGTCCGAAGAGAATGAAAGTTCTGGATTTTGTTCCAACTTTTATGAGAATCAATTGATTTCCACACACATGGAATCAAATTCTTTGATTTCAAGCTGCATGTTCTATTCTATGTTTGTAATTCTCTTAATTATGTAACTAAAAAATTGGTTATTATTCCGTCACCGAATTTGACCAGCACTTAAATATGTTATTTCTGTGAAATTATTCCGATATGTCGCAATTATTTTGTCGTATTATTCTGCTTGAATTTGTATGCGTTTATGGGTGACATCTATTCCAAAAAGTTCAACAAAAAAAAGTGTTTGTTGCGCGCCATGTAAGGTGGAAATGGCATATTCTTAACTTCATCCTTTTTGGAAATTAACAAATGGAATATATGTACAAAGCAGATAAAAGAGTAAGAGTGACAAAATAGGTTAGGTTTTACTGACAAATTCTCGTAGTCCATGTTAAAAAAATGGGTTGAGTTGAAGATTTTAATCTATCAGTCAATTTTATTCTGGTTCATCTAATCCATCAATTTAAATAGTCAAAATAAAAATTAGTTTGACTAAGTCTGATAGTCCATTTTTAACAAGTCATTAATATCCTGGGTTAAACCAAAACGGATCAGATTGACCTGTCTTATCACCCTTAATAAAAGAAAATATTTGAAATGAAAAAAGTAGATCACAACTTTGATTTTGACCATAAGATAAAGGAAAATATAATGAAAAGGATAACGAACATTTTGAAAAGAAATCACCATATAAAAATCAAAGATGATTGAAAGGGTCGAGAATCCTAAAACAAATTTAAAAATAAATCTTTTTATTCACTAATAAAACAATTTAGATTAAAGTATATCATAATTTTATTTTAAATATATTTTTCAAACTATTTTTTATGCAGAATCATTTATTATTTTAGTACTAAAAAAATTAGCATAAAAAAAGTTTGTAGTTCTAAACAAGGACTTTTTATACATTTAAGATAACACTAGTTAAGAATCATCTTGGATCTAAAATCTTAACTCTTATTTCTGTTTAACCTAGAATTTAAACTCCCATGACTTAAATATATCCTATGCCAGGAAACTTGAATGAGTGTGAATATGTTAAAGTTTAATTGCGAATTGAAAAGAGAAAGAGGGGCAGATGGTAACATAGTGGACTAAATAAGTATCACTTTTAGGGAACTATTGATGGAAACAATGACGGTCTATGTTGATAGCCTTGTGGTTGTTGATTTTTTTCAGTATTCACAGCATAAAGTTGTTGTATATTATAATAATATTCTCTTCATCACATATAAATGACTACAATCACTTTCTTTTTCTATGACATTGTAGAAAAATAGTTTTTATAACTTTTTTTCTTTTTAGAAGGGAGATAACATTAGAAACTTATCAACTAATTCAAATTCATAGAGAAATACGAAATGATGATGAGAGATATATGCATCAGTAGCTTTTTAGCGAAACAAAATATGTGTATGTGGGGTAAATTTTTAAAATATTTAGTAGTTATAAATTACAAGGAGCGTAAAAGCGGTCTGCAAGGTAATTCGTCAAACTGGCAGATCAAAGACGAATCAACATGCTTCTAACTGATTGATTAATTTTTTTTTAATTAAAAATAATGTTTAATTACTCGAATGATACCCAATTTGGTAGAGATGTATCAATCTGGTATCTATTTTTAAAAAAAGTGTCAATTGCATCCCAATTTTTGAAAAAATATTTCAATTAGGTCTTTTTTAGACAAAAAATATTAACACGATGTACCATGTATGAGTAAGTGATTTTTTAATTTTTTTTAAGATTTTTTTTATGAATTTTTATTTTTTTTGCAAAAATATAAAATGTAATGTGTCAGGTCCCTAGTGTGACACGTGACATTGTTAGTGCCACGTGACAATGCAATACTACGTGTCCGTGTCATTATCAAATGTCATTGTGTTGATTTCAATTTACTCTTCATATATGTCTTTTTTATTCAATTTAATCCTTACTTATGTGTATATGATTCTATTTTGTCCCAATTTTTTTAATAATTAAAATATATTTTTAATCCATTTTTTATAAGATTAAAACTAATTAAGTATAAATATTTTTACAAAATTAATTACTGATATTTATATTGTTTCTCTCTAATTTCAAACTAAATTTATTATTTGTATAAATGTTATACTAATATTTTTTATTAAAAATAACTTTTTAACATATTATTTTACTAATTACTTTTTATTAAGTACTCATATTTTGTTAATTATTTTTTTTTTCAAAATAGAACAATATTGTCTCTCACTAATTTTAAACCAAAATTTTTATTTGTATGAATGTTATACTAATATTTTTTTATTAAAAATGACTTAATAAAATGTCTTTTACCAATAAATTTCCATATAAATATCAATATTGAATTTTTGTACAAATATTTATACTTAATTACTTTTAATTTTATAAAAAATAGATTCTAATTATTAAAAAAAAATTGGGTTAAAATATAATCAGAGATACATAAGTAAAGACTAAATTGAGTCATAAGGATATATATGAGAACTAAATTGAAATCAAGACAATAACATTTGAGGGTGACACTAAGACATTATATTGCCATGTGACACTGACAATGCCATGTTCACACCAAGGAGCTGACACGTGATATTTTTTTTTGTAAAATAATTTTTTTAAAAATTTAAAAAGTAAAAAAAAAATACAGACGATGGGATGCATTAGTCATGTGTCTAAAAAGACTTAATTGAAACATTTTTCAACAGTTGAAATATAATTTATACTTTTTTTTAAAATTGATACTAAATTGACATGTGTCTACAAAAGTGAATATCATCCAATAATTAAATTATTATTTTAATTCTATAAATATATATTTTTAATTTTTGTCTCGATCAATGACACGACGTTTCTAATAATATCAACTGAAATTTTCAGAGATCTATAAAAAACAAATAAAAATCGAAAACATCGTGTGTCATATAAATAATTAATTATTATACAGAGGTTGGTATGTGAGAAACGTGTGTGCCCCATGCTCATGCTCTCATTCTGAATTGACTTCAAGTGCGTATAAAAGAATATCGTCCACACATTTAGCCACAGTACGTGACAGGAATACGTGAGTTTTATTCTTCCATCTTTATCTAGACAGTAAAAGTTAATCTCATATTTCATTAATATAAAATTTTTGTTTTATTTTTATCGTGAGCATAAAAAATATATTTATTTATTATTTTAAACATTAATTATACATTCTTTTTATTTAAAATATAAATCAGGATAGTAAATATAATATTATTAAATATTTAATGTAACAAAGATATTTACTTTTTTTTTCTAATATCAAAGATTAAAAAAATATAATTATATAAATATAAAAGAATAATTAGATAAATGTCAAATAATTATAAAAATAAATAAAAAATCAATTGTGTGTTTTTAAATAAATTAGAAAACTAAAATGTTAATTCAAGATTATTAAATTATCTAATAAATTAAATAGATATTTTAATAATTTAAATATAAAAATCAGAAAGTGTATGAGATAATATGTATATTATCATCTCTTTTTTATATCTAATTTAAAGAATCGAATATTATTAATATATGTACTCATACTCAATCGGTGTAAGAATTTTCTATCAAAATCAAATGAGTACGAACAATACACATAATACCATATTCATTTGCTATTCCTTCACACATTATCTACTATACTATACAATACATATGTTTACAAATTCTTTTAAATAATATTTTTAAAAAAATAAAATAAACTTCATCTTAAACTATAATTAATTTAAACATAAAGTAAAAAGTAATTATTTCAAAAACTATATTAAAATTTTGTTTCCTTCAATAACATCAACTGTTTTCATATAATATACTATCATAAAGTTGTTAAACATCATACAAACATACAAGATAAGGTAAATTAAGATTTTTAAAACTTTCATATATGTTTATATTAAATCATACACGATTAATCAACAATAAAATCAAGTGTCTAGTAACATCATCACATTAGTTACATCTCATATCATAATACTATTGACATCAACCACTAGAGATATTTGACTCTATTTCTAGAAGACACATGTGTTGAATTAGACTAATAAATTTGTGTTTGTCACACTACCTTGATTAAGTTGTGACACAACAAAGTTACATAATAAGAACATCTTTTCACTCATGTGATAGGATAAATCCTTATGACCTACCGACACAACTCTTTATCACACCGCATATCAGGTCATATGAATCTCCTCCAACTCACTTGACCTAATATTTTCATTTATGTGATTCCATAATTAGTAGAGTTCTATGTGATTTCATAATTAGTAGAGGTAGAATATCTCTTTCACAAATCCCAAATTAGATACACAACCTAGGGATGAAAAAAAAAAATTTGGATACAACCTAGTGATGAAAAAAATATTTGGGTACCTAGGCATAAAATTCACTACGGGTAGTAAGTGAATATTTACAATGGGTATTTGAAGATAATGGGTAATAGATTACATATAACTTAATACCCGCTTAAATTAGCCATGTGCAGGTATCATACTACTTGCATCTGCGAGTACCCATTATTAGTAAAAAAAATAAAAATAAAAATTAATTTATATTTTATTAAGTTAAATTTAATTAAAATTAAAATTTAATTTATATTTCATTAGTTTATATTTAATTATAATTAAAATTTCATTTATATTTAATTTAATTCATATTACATTTTGTATTTGTTTTTCTAATTTTATTTAGATTTCATTTTAAAAGCTATAAATTATTATTTTTTAAGTAATTTATATTATATTTTATAAATTATTTGGATACTCGCGAATTTTTTAAAATTCCATGGATATTTTTTAAACAAGTATCTGAAGAGACATTTTTGTTGCGAGTCGAGTAGCGAATTAACACTACTCATACTCGACCTAACCCATTGTCATTCTTAACACAACCTAAACATATCACCATACAATTTGTCAAATGTTACATCAAAATCATAACATCATACACTTTTATTCATACATATACATCCAAACTCAATTTAAATCCTAATAAATGATAACTAATCCATTACACTAATTATATTCAAATACAATATATTAGTCAAACACACCAATACAATAAAAGAGAGAAATTTTTTAGCACTTTAGAACATTGTTTTTTAAAGTTTATAAAACACTTTCTCATTTAATTAGCACTTGATTTCTCTAGCGAATCAAGCACATAATGTAATTCATCCAACCAACATTGTGGTCATCCAGCCAAAACTCTCACGCCTAGCAAAAAACTCATAGGAGTTTCAACAAAAGTAATTTGCCGAATAAGAATACTCCGAGAGAGATCAAAACTTTTAAGTTTTGAATTAAATGAATTTCGTCACCTATCAACTTTACATAATTCAAAAAGTCAACAACATGGAATAGGTGTAAATAGTTAAAACTATATTTGTTTTCTTCACTTATGTGTCTATTATGAAATATTATTTTCCAAAATATCAATGACTTGAAGCAATTTGACTCTATTGACATATTTTGATTACTCAACATACAACAAATTTCTAATTTTTAATTCATTCATTTAAATCAACCAATTTTATCTCAAACTCAAACATTTATGTTCAAACAATGCACAATTCCTATAAAAAGATGTATTCATCACTTTCGCATCCAAAATATCTATCCTAAAGTAAAATAAACATTTAAATTATCAGTACCTTGTTTGATCAATCTTATGCTCTCAAATCCACTACTCACACACTAAACTTGTACATTAAAAACTTTGATAAATAATCTGGATATACCATTATAATCCTAAACTAAAAGAGATATTTAGCTTAAAAAACCACAAGAAAGAGAAAATAAAAACTTTATTTTACAGAAATAACATTTTTTCTGAAATGTAATAGTTACTTTTTTTATATATTCATAACTTTTATATCTAAACAATAAAATATTCATATTTCATCTCATTTACACTACTTTTATTCTTAAACAACGATTAGGTCTATATTTAAATATTTATAAGAAAAGTTTTTAATATACATTCAAGTTAAAAATACTTAAAATTTATAGATTAATTAAAACTTAATCAAACATTTATTTTATTTCTAAATAAAGCGACAGTTATTTTAACATCATAAATAAGGAAAAATGGAGCTGATTGAAGCGGAAGCTGAATTCATCTACTGATGCCAGCAGACAGCACCTGGTTCCACTATAAATGCTTGGGGAGTCTTCATTTTCAACACTTATTACCGCTTTCTCACCGTTTAATTTTCTCGGGAAAATGTGGTTCTACCATAGAAAATGTCAATAGCATAGCATAGTTGTAGACGTGTTTCATTTTTCTCGACAAATTTAAGCTCGACTTTGTAGACTCACTCACACAGTGGTGAATTTTCCACATACAGACAAAAAGAAAAGAGGATGTGGAAACTCACCCGATTCGCCGCCGCTTCCAACATCGCCCGATCGCGGCGGTTCTCCGCCGCGATTCCCGGTCCGTGCATTGTCCACAAACGCGGTGCTGACATACTCCACGATCCTTGGTTCAACAAGGTTTCTCATAATTCACATCACAACACTTTAATTTTGCTTTTTCTACTGGTGTCTCAATCTTGAGAGTTTCTAGTTCAGTTTAATTTAGCAGAAAGTGTTTAGCTTCCGTTTTTTTTTTTTTTTTGTATTTTTTTAGTTTTAGAAGTTTCTCGCGGTTTATAAACTGGTGCTTGGTGCTTGAAAGGCAAAATTTTGTTGCTGCTGTTATAATTCGTAAAGTTAGAGTGTTGATTTATGTGCTTGTCATGATTATTTGATTTTTTTTTTTTTTCTTCCAAGCAAGAAGAGAAAAATAAATAAATAATAATAGGAGGGAAAAATGATGGAAGCTAATTCTGTTTGGTGTCATTGATGTTATTCTCCATGGCATGTCACTAGAGGTTGGTTGAATTGAAAGCTTGCCAAAAATGGGGCTTCTCACGGGTCTTTTTTTTTTTTTTTTTTTAAAAAATCTTTTAGATGATGTCAACTTGGTAATGAAACATTCCTTCACGGTCTTCTTCTGGATCCTGAATCTGTGGACCTTTTTGGTTTTTGCTTCTTTTAATTCTGGGAATGCAGGATACCGGGTTTCCTTTGACTGAAAGGGATAGATTGGGGCTTCGGGGTCTCCTTCCTCCGCGTGTTATATCCTTTGAGCAGCAATATGATCGCTTTAGTAAGTTTGACCTCTACTTTTCTCATATTTATCCATTGGTATGGGGGTGTTTTAGTTGTAGTACTAGTCACTTTGCCTAACTTCTGAAAGCTTTAATATTTTGTTCGCTAGAGTAGTGTGTTTGGGTTCTCAGGCTTTACCCTTTGTTATTTTATTGTTTGGTAATATTGGATTGTTATATTTGTTTTCTAGTGAATTCATTCCGATCTTTGGAGAATAATACTCAGGGGCAATCAGATAAAGTTGTTTCCTTGGCAAAATGGAGGATCTTAAATAGGCTGCATGACAGGAACGAGACTTTGTACTACAGAGTGAGTTAGACCATGAAGTTTGCTTGTTTGTGTTTTTGAGCTTCTTTTTTTGTTTATGAAAGAATATGATCACATTTCTGTTATGTGATTCATGTGTTGTTATATTACATTTTTTTTTTCAGGTTCTTATTGATAATATTAAAGAGTTTGCCCCAATAATATATACTCCAACAGTTGGATTAGTGTGTCAAAATTATTCAGGGTTATTTAGACGTCCACGAGGGATGTACTTTAGTGCCAAAGATAAAGGGGAGATGATGTCTATGATTTATAACTGGCCAGCTCACGAGGTATTGCATTAGTTTTTGAAGTTCAGTACCATTTTCCTGTTGTTCATTATTGGAAATAGCCATTTACCTTATAATCTTCCCTTCTAATTAATCCCATTGTGACATTTTGAACTATTGAAAGCTCTCCTTGAATTGTCTTACTCTTAACGCTGAGTTTCGTCAGTTTCCATTCCTTGAGTGATAAACAGATATTCAGTTGGCTCGGTATTGATATTCTCTTCTATTGTAGTTTAGTATAAGAAAACTATCAGATATGTTTTATGTTAAAATTTGGAATCTTGGGAAATGAACGTTAGTTATAGAATGCAACATGTTTCTTGTTACAGTTTGTATTGATCTGATTAATTTATCCAAGAAAGCAATATGGTTTTCTTTGTTACAGTTTGCATGGATACAGATTAATTTATCAGAGAATATTTTTGTTTAGTTTGTCATTGATGATTTTTGTTTCTTCTATAACATAAAGGTTTCATACTTTCTTTTGAATTTTTCACAAATATTTCCTCTTATGGAAGGCTGGTGTAATAGAAAAGTGAGAAGAGATGCAATTAACTCTTAATTGATGTGTCAAAGATCATAGATCTCAAAGAACAAGAGGGGACTTCCACAGAAGAAACGCATTGTGTAATTAATACTCTTAACTTGAAGGTTCTAACTTTAGGAGATGTTGTGAAACATCTGGAAAAAGTTAGGGGAGGTTGGAGTGTTTGGTTTTTTTTTTTTTTTTTTTTTTTTTTTTTTTTTTTTTTCCTTTTATTGAAAGTGAGACTCTTTTAATATTAAAATGGATACAGATTTTTAAGTTTGTATTGAATTTTCAAAAATTTTGGTCTTGTATCTCTAATTGTGGTTACCAATTACCGTGTGTTTGGGAAGACAAATAACTTACCATCTAGCTTATTTGACCTTATTATAAGCTTATCTGGATAAGGTAGAGTTGTTTGCAAAAGGAGCTTATGGCATTAGTCAGAAGCATTTTTTAAACACTTCTTTAAGTCACTCTTAAGCTTAAACTTCCAAGTTTATTTTATTTTATTTTTAATTTTTATGTTCGTTATCTTATTAAAATTCTTCTTTATCGTTCTTATATGTGAAAATCCTTAACATTCTCACTAATCATCATCAAATATAATTTTTATAATAGAAAATAATCACAGTTATAATATAAACCCATTTAATTATCTCATTTCGTTAAATAAAAATATTTAAAAATGAGAATAACATTAAAAGGACATTATATTAACTTTTAAGATGTTAAATATTTGAAATGAACTAAAATATGAAAAATGATTACTATTTGATCAAATTTCAGGTTATGGCCAAGTAATTAATATTTTTTTTTTTTTTTACATTATTTATGCTTATCAGCCAGTTCAAAGGTTAGTTTTACCAAACATTTTCTTAAAGTCTAAACAAATATATAACATTTCAGCTAACTTATCTATTATGTTAGACAAATAAAACCCTCGCCACGACTTTGGTGTGTTTTGTTTTGGTTCATTAAGTGACAAAATTGGCGTGCAATTGTTCATTCATTATGTTTGGTCATAATTTTTTGATCTTGTTGCAGGTAGACATGATTGTCTTAACAGATGGAAGTCGAATTCTTGGCTTAGGCGACCTTGGAGTTCAGGGAATTGGAATTCCCATAGGTAAACTTGATGTGTATGTTGCTGCCGCTGGTATCAACCCACAAAGAGTATGCTTCTTCTTTTATCTCTCAAACTACTTATTTCATTCCAATTTCTTGCTGTTCTTGTTTCATTGTTAGCTGGTATACATCTGATCGTCACTCATGGATCTTATGTTGGTGGCTTGGGCTAAGAGCTTTCTTAACATTTAAGTAGTGCACAGGATAATTATGCTAGGATAGATACAGTTTCATTAGTGCGGGCAATTTTATCACGTGTAGTTACATGTGACATCTATAAATTACATGACAATGTGTTCATTAAATTACATGACAATGATATGTCATTTGATTCTTTTATTTGACTACCAATTGATAAATTCTCTATTGTTAACTCACTACATGTTTTGTTTTTCCAACTGCAGATACTTCCAGTTATGTTGGACGTTGGCACCAACAATCAAAAGCTACTTGAAGACCGTCTTTGTGAGTAAAGTTGTTCTTTTCAATCTCTTGACTACTTATTTATAGCTTTTATTTTTGTCATCAATTTATTTGGCAACAAGGTTGGAGCCAGAAATTTCACAATGAGAGGACCAAATATATTTTTTTTTCATTTAGAACCAGGAATGACTTTTTAAGTTTCCATATCCAAGACCAGGATTATTACACCAACTGTAATCTGGTTTCAGATCATAGGCATCAAGGCTTTAAAATTGACAAACAAGGGTGATAGATTCAGACTCATCAATCATCACCTTCCATCGACTACAACTACAATAGAAACTTTGGGAGCCTTAGAATCTTCAGAATAACCTACCTTGCTCTTCACCTTGCACACATGTGCTCATCTCACCCAGGCTTATTTAGAGTTTTGGCTCCACTGCAACTTTGATTATGCAAAAGCTTATCCAGAACTTAAAACAAGTATAAAAGAATAAATTGCCATTGGACATAGTAATTTCTGCCATTAATTTGTCTCTAACTTCAACACTGGAAAAGAACCAATCAATTAGATCCAAATTTTTATGTTCTGAGCTTTGGGATGTGTTCTTGAATATTTTTATCATTGAATTGTAATGTTTACTCACAATGGAAGGATTGGGTCAACAGCTAGCATTCTAATTGATCTTTTTTTTCTTATCAGTATTCAAATATATCATATTGTTGATATCAGAAGGAATTGGCTTTTTTTTTTTGACATTTTCACATGGCAGATTTAGGACTACGTCAACCAAGGTTAGAAGGTGAAGAGTATCTATCAATTGTAGATGAATTCATGGAAGCAGTTCATGCTCGCTGGCCCAAGGCTATTGTGCAGGTAGGTCTGTTAATTTTTGTTCTCCTTTCCCCGTTGATATATGTTTGTCTTTATTTATTCTAGCACATATTCTTTTATCAATGTTGTAATTAGATTTTGTGTTAATTATGTCAGTTTGAGGACTTCCAAATGAAGTGGGCTTTTGAAACCCTGGAAAGATATCAGAAAAGGTTTTGCATGTTTAATGATGATATACAGGTAAGAAAGTAATGTTAATGCATAAAATGTTGAACGTATAACCTAACAGTGCACTATTAAGAATCTACTGAAAGATCAAATTTACTTCATGTCCTATAGGGTACTGCTGGGGTTGCACTTGCTGGATTATTGGGAACTGTAAGAGCCCAAGGCCAACCATTGACTGACTTTGTGAACCAAAAGATAGTTGTGGTTGGAGCTGGGAGGTAATTCACTTGAAAAATTGACTATGATGAACATCATATTTTCCATTTTCCTTTGCTGATTGTTGTCTATTAAACACCTTTATTATAGCTACTTTCCTGCCTCAAGCTCTTTTTTTGCCTGGATTGCAGTGCTGGGCTTGGGGTTCTAAAAATGGCCATCAAGGCAGTTGCAAAGATATCTGGGTGCAGTGATTCAGCTGCCAAAAGCCAATTCTATTTGATCGATAAAGACGTATGCTTTCATGAACTTTACTAGCATTGTTAGTCCTGAAGTCACTTAATTGTTTTGACTTACCATTCCCTTTCAGATGTGACTCTGAATGAACTCATTCACTCTAAACATATTTTTCTTTAGTATATTCTTTGTTTTGATTTGTCTTTGCATTCAATGTTAATGGCATAAGAAAAGAATTGCTAATAGTATGCAATATATAATTGTTATGCTACTATTTCATATAGTATGTAGGATGTTTAGTTTATTTCATGAAAAACTTAGGTTTAGTCTGATAACAGTGCCATTTTTTGTATGCAGGGTTTAGTCACAACAGAAAGGAACAATTTAGATCCAGCTGCAGCTCCATTTGCTAAAAATCCAAGAGACTTAGAGGGGCTTACTGAGGGTGCTAGCATAATTGAAGTGGTAAATGTTACAGGATTCATGTAGGAAAGTTTGTTTGGCTTAAGGATCTACTTTACAACACTGAACAGAGTTATTTTAACATAGAAGGATTAAACCTCTTCACTATATTAATGCTAATTTTAAAGATTATGCATACAACGTTCTTTAATTCTTAAACCTATTGATATTTAGGTTAAGAAGATTAAGCCACATGTGCTCCTTGGTTTATCTGGTGTTGGTGGCATTTTCAATGATGAGGTAATTACCTTTTACAATATAACTTCTATCATGTCACATCCCTCAATAAGGAATATTAAATATGTATAATGGACATCTTCAGTACTGTATGAGCTTTTCTGCTGTTGAATTTCTTAATTTTAATGGTTGAGATTCGACTCAGGTGCTTAAGGCAATGAGAGAATCTGTTTCAACAAAACCTGCTATCTTTGCCATGTCTAACCCCACCATGAATGGTTTGTTTGTACAAGGCTCATTAAGCACTCATAATTCCTTAATAATGTCTATGTGTTTTCATTGACTTTTTTTCCATGTATTATGTGGACAGCTGAGTGCACTGCTATTGATGCTTTCAAGCATGCTGGGGAAAATATAGTGTTTGCCAGTGGAAGCCCTTTCGAAAATGTAGATCTTGGTAATTACCACTTTCTTTGATTTAGAAGTAACTAGTATAGTTCAGATGTTCCTCGGGTGTTGCATAATTTATTGGTTTAAATCTTGTGCAGGTAACGGAAGAGTGGGCCATGTAAATCAAGCAAACAACATGTACCTATTCCCTGGGTAGGGTAGATCTTCTTGGCTTGTATATTTTCGTGAATCATACCTGTCAGTTGAATTACTGGTGTAACTTCTAATTTAACCATTTTATTTCAGAATTGGTTTGGGAACTCTTTTGTCAGGTTCTCACCTTATAACAGATGGAATGTTGCAAGCAGCTGCTGAATGGTATGATTTTAATTTGGAAAATTGTTTCTTTTTTTGTTAACCAAAAGCTACTGGTGCTAGCACCTGTGGATACTTGTTTTAAATAAATTATTGACATACTGATAACCTTACAGCCTTGCTTCATACATGGGTGAGGAAGATATCTCAAACGGAATTTTATACCCATCTGTTGACAGGTGATATTTCTTATTTTCTCTTGATATCTTTCGCATTTCATTTTCTTCTGACTTTGCTTTCTCTGTTGCCTTTTGTAATAACCAAAACAAATGATACTGCCTTTTGTAATAACCAAAACAAATGATACTGTAAAAATTTTATAACTTAAAACTGTGATATGGTGAATGCTGTTATCAAGGATCAGATGCCGAGTCTGGCACCAATATGTAGCATTATATATAAGAGTTGATCCACACTTTTCTCGTCAAAGGGGTTCCCACTCATTTCGTAAATACAAAAGCTTCTAACAGTAACAATCTTTAAAAAATATACACTCCTTGTTTTTATAAGAATAAATGATCTGGTTGATTTGGTTGTTTGTTTTGAAGCTAAAAAAATCTCATGAACTGATTGATGACCCTCACTTATTAATGCAAATTGCTTGATGCAGCATTCGAGATGTTACAGCCGAGGTTGGAGCTGCTGTCCTTCGAGCTGCAGTTGAAGAAGAACTGGCAGAAGGACATGGTGATGTGGGGCACAGAGAACTTTCCCATATGTCAAAAGTATGAAAAGTTTCATCCTTTACGATATACAAGAGCCTGTCTGGAAAAGTTCTGTTTTTTTTTTTTTCCTTCAAGTTCAGCTGTTTTGAAGAAAAATAACTGTTTGGAAACAAATCCTAAAATTACTGAGGGATTATACCTATAAGTCTTACATGCTACCAGATCTGAACATTGAAAAATTTAACAAGCATTGGCTGCATTGCTAATGGTGGTTAATGTTGCAGGATGAGACCGTGGAGTACGTCCGAAGTAATATGTGGTATCCTGTGTATTCTCCTCTTGTTCACGAGAAATGATTTGCTATCAGTATGTGTAATTTTTTGGAGGACCTTTGCAATTCATGTCTCAGAGTGCTGCAGCCAAGCCTTTTCTATCTGTGGTTTCTAATGTTATGGTATGTTCTTAGTTCATGCTTAGCAGCCTTGAGTATTGGATGGAAGTAGCGGAAAGAGGAAATGTGTCTTCATTAGTTTCTGCCATCAATTGTTGTACAAGTATTGAAATTTAACTTTACAAAGTTGAGTATGTGTTATAGATTTAATGTTGGAGACGTGTATTAATAGTTATGTTGTGTGTGTAATTTTGATGACTGCTTCGGTGGACGGTTTCTTTCTTGACACTAATGTAACATATTTTGTACAACAATGACACATGTTTCAATTCTTATCCTTTTATCTGACACTACAGCTTATACGGGTTGTTGATAAGTTTTAGAGGAATTTTAGAAATATGTATTTTTTTCATTTATTATTCTTTCACTTATTTTATAGATTTGAATCATTTATCAATTACAACAGAGTCTTAAAAGAATATTGTAGAGAGTAATATTTTTTTAATATTTTTCATGTTTTAAATATATTGGAGGTAGTAACCATGTTCACCTAAAATTTCAACTTGAGCAAACAGTGATTACTTATATAGTCTATTTCTTAATTGCTTCCTGCACTCCATAAATTTCTTCTTGCATCCATCAATATAAGGAAAAAATACTGAAATACCATTCACTAATTTCATGTGTCACTGCCATCGCCCCCGGATCGCCACTGTAGAAGAAGAGAAAAATGTTAAAAGAATTCATTCATTCCAAGAAGGTTCTTTTAGAAAACATTTCATGCGTCGGAAAAGCTCTTTCCGGAATCCAGTTCATGTAGAGATGCTCCAAAAAAAAATCATTTTGAAAAGCATTATATGCATTTCAAAAAGTATATTTTAGAAATCTGTTCCCAAAAATGTATTCCAGAATGTATTTCACTTGTTTTGAAAATTTTATTTTAAAAATCTCGTTTTAAAAATTTCATTCTGAAAATTCTGTTTCGAAAAATTTTGCTCCAGAAATATTATTTCGGAAATTCAGATTCTGGAAAGCCTCTTCCAAAATTCATAATCTTCACTTATATAAAGATAAAAGGGTCACTTTTTAAAATTGAAAGACTGCAGGATGCAATTGCCATTTTTTAAAACTACCAAACGCCGCGGACGCGCTGTGTGTTTATATTTTTTTAATTTTTAAGAAATTTAAGTTAAGATTAATAATAAATATATAATTTTTTAAAGTAGTTATTAAATATAAAATTAAAAAAATACGTTAAAAAAATTTAAATAACAATTTAAAATAAAAGAAATTTTTAGAAAAATAATTAAAAATAAATTATTTATAAAATAATTAATTTTAAAATAATTAAGAGTAAAATAAATATTATAAAATGTGGGTATAAAGAGGAATCATTGTTATAGATAGATATAGATATAGATATTATGTAGAATAGGAAAGCAGTAGAAAAAAATATTGTGGACATGAGCCCTTTAAAGATGAAGACAGAAAATAATTGGATATTTTTTTGGCATCTTATAAATATCTTTGTCTATTCTGTTATATATATATATATATATATAATATATAAGATGGAGAAACTTCATATTAGTGAAGCTACAGTTTTCAAAGTTACTTGTTAAAACTTTATCCGTAATATTTTAAAATTATTTAAATTAAATAAATATTATGAATTTTACTGTTTTGAAAATACATCTCCAATTACAAAACCCGAAAATAAATTCAAAAATACACTTTTAAATTCTCGCATTCGGAATAGATACAGACCCTCGTCATCTAATTTTATATGCCTTGTGCTTTTACCTTGTTACAACACTTTCATTTCATTCACTCTCGGCAGTTTCTTTCTGTATTTCCTTAACTTTTTTACCTGCATCCTTTAATTTTTATTTTTCTTATTTAATTCATTTTGGATTATTTAATCAATAAGTTAATTTTTTACTTTTAGATCCTATAATTTGAAATTTATTTTTAACTTTTTCATTATATAATCTGAAAAACTCTCAGATTATCTAATGTAAATATTTTTTAATTACACAATCTAAAAATTATTTTTTATTTTTAAATTATACGAGGTGTGGGAAGAGACTGTTTCACTTTCACACACCAAAATTATATTTCACCATTCTAAGTAATATGGAACTAAATCAATCAATATAATATTAACATATTTCACTCTCGTATTATTATGCCACATGAAAACCCCATGTCATGAGAATTTAAAAATTTATTTTGGATCACAGGATTCATAATTCAAAATATATTTTCCGTTCTACAATTGCACAATTTCAAATACTTAATATAATATAGATAGTACAGCTTGAAAATATATGTCAAATTATACACTTTAAAAATTCATAACATTATATCAAATAAAAGAATTTGAAATACAAGTATAGCAAAATAAAGTAAAAAAAAAAAAAAAACTTAAAATTTGAAATAAATTGGATTGTGTGGAGCCCATGTTCATCCAGCTATGGAAACATGGGTTTTTACTTCTGCATCTATCTAATTATTACCTGCACTCTCATAATTACTACATACACCCCATACTCTTTATAATATATTCCGGTGTTTCTCGGATGAAGGCTCTAGGGTTCTTCAAGACTTTGACAACACTATTAATTTATTAATTTGTTATCATCATTGTTGACAAGTCCACTTTTGGAAAACTTGATGATGACAAGTTCACCTTTGATTAAGACGTTCACACCTCCATCGACAATGGAAAATAACATAAACATGGCTGCAAAATTCTTTTTATATATTTTAAAATATTAAAATCAGTGATATATTTTGATGACAAAAAAACAATAATACACAAATTTAGCAGGAAATTTGTGACGTCCCATTTTAATAGATTAATCTACCGAATAAAATATCACACAGTTATAATAACGAGAAGCATTCAGATGAACATGAAATGAACGAGAAACAACTATTACAGTCATCCAAAGGAGTACTTA
>Ga0214542_1001658_pt1 | contig 45803 bp, 30 predicted proteins | sample CNSS1metaG_FD_160096 | JGI IMG/M metagenome (GOLD analysis project Ga0214542, IMG submission 160096) | Root nodule microbial communities from cowpea collected in UCLA plant growth center, Los Angeles, California, USA - CNSS1 | ecosystem: Host-associated > Plants > Roots > Nodule | place: USA... | reverse complement strand
AAATTTAAAATTTTAAAACAATTTTAAGTAAAGTTGAATGTGAAACATAATTTTAACTAAACTTAGCTATGTTAAAAATATATAATAAAAATATCAATTTGAATACAAATATCAAATTTAATAAAATTATTTGTATAACATTTATATAAAATTAAAGTTTGTTTCAATTTGAAGGAGGACAAAATTGCTAATTTTTACAAAAATTGGGACTAAATTGAGACAAATTAAAATAAAGGTACCAAATTGAGACTAACAAAATGACACGTGGCATAATACTGACACGTGTCACTAGCACTGCCACGTGGCACGATGACAGCTTGACACGTGGCAATTTTTTTTGATTTTTTAAAATAAAATCAAAAAAAAATTAAAAAAAATCAATAAAAAATCAATAAAAAAATTCAAAAAATCGAGGAACTGACACGTGGCACTCCCTCTAACGGCGTCAACCTTGACTTAACGGGAAGGGCAAACGTGAGACGTTTCAACAAAAAAGGGGACCATTTTGAGACTTTTAAAAATTTGGGTACCATTTTGAGATTTTGACTCCAAAATGGGGACCAAAGGCATAATTAAACCTATTATTATTATTATTATTATTATTATTATTATTATTATTATTATTATTATTTACTGTTATTAGTACTATACATATCATAAATAATATTAGTATTATTGTTATTATTTCAATTTTGAAACAAGATTATATGTTAATTACTTACATTTTTATTATTTGGATTGTAGTATTTAGATACACATTTTACTTTTATATACTACGAGATTATATTTTAATTACTTGTATTTTTATTTTCTTTGTTGTTGGTTTGTCTTTACATTTAAGTAATTAGTTGAATCCAAACAAGTAGTTACTAAAATTAGTAAAATAATAAAACTAAAATGTAGTTTTATTATTATAAATAACCATTTAAATTTAAAAAATAATAATTAGTATAAGTATTAATATTAATATAATAATAATAATTATTATTTTTTGTATTTTTATTTTAAATAATATTAGTGTTATTATTATATTAATATCAATCTTAGTGTTATTATTTGAATTGTAGTATTCAGATACACATTTTAATTTATTTACTACGAATTATATATTAATTACTTGCATTTTTATTAGTTTTGTTGTTGATTTATCTTTACATCCGAGTAATTAGCTGAATTAAAAAAAGTAGTTACTAAAATTAGTAAAATAATAGAACTAAATAGTATTTTTTTATTATGAATAATCATTTAAATTTAAAAAATAATAATTAAGAGAATATAATTGTAACGTCCCAATAAAATAGATAAAATCAATTTAAATAAACGCCACATATATAGAATATTCAGAGAGTACGGAAAGACGGGGTATGGCGTACACAATACCCAACCATATCCATAACAAAAGAAAGAGGCACAACACTGCCTAACCCCAAAACAACATGAAACACAACAAAACTGGTTCTCGTACAGAAAGGTAAATCTAGACAATAACTTCTTCAGCTGAGGGCTCCATAGTGAGCCCATACCCGCCCATGACCATCACGCTGTAGCATCTCCATCGCCATTACCACTGCCTCGGTTTCTCACATCTGCTCACATCAATAGAATTGATGATCATTGTAAAGGAGGAAGACCACACACACAACCATACAAACAAGCAAAAGGGTAAGGTAGTGCACATGAATCATACATTATAATAATTATCATTCAATCATAGAATCGAGCATAAATGACGGGAACCCACACATGATATATCAAACCACCTTCAAAACTACAAGACTTGACTATCTGGATACACATCTGAGGCACCACCACATGACAGTGGAATTATGTCCTACAAGTGAGGCGTCACCGCAAGGCCTTCACGAAATTATACCCTTCAAGAGGCACCACCACGTGGCCTCTGTGGAATTACGCCCTGGCCCTGAGGCACCACCACGACCCCCCGTGGAATTATGTCCTTTTCGTCAAGGCACCACCAGGGACTCCCTTTGAGGATTCATGGAATTACATCCAACTGATGAGGCGCCACCAAGATCTCTCACTACAAGAGTCATGGAATTATGCCCTACCCATACTTTAAACATGTTCCACCCACAAATCAATAATTTCCCAAAACATAAATATCATGTATAATCAACAATTCAGGCAACTCATGTTTTCTCATTCATACTCCATCAACCACATTCCATTTCCATTTCAAATGTACACATCAATCATGCCATCATCACACAACCCTTCTAGTAAAGCATTTGGGTCAGATAAGCAAGCCACACACCAATGAATTTAACAACAACATCAAAACTTTCTCGCTGCCTTGCCCAAGCTAACAGGGCTCGCTCAGGCGAGAGGGATCCTCTCGCTCAGGCGAATCCCAGTTCGCCTAGGCGAGGGCGCAACGAAGGAACAGGGGGCTCTGCGGGGTCTCGCTCCGGCGAGCCCCTTCTCGCTCAGGCGAGCCCCTTCTCGCCTAGGTGAGAGCACCCCTCGCTCAAAAAGATCACAAGTCGCCTAGGCGACAATTTGAGTGGCAGATTTTGGGCGAGCACCTGATAATCTCGCTTAGGCGAGTCTAACTCGCTTGGGCGAGAAAACCAGCACTCGCCACTGTTTTCTCGTTCAGTAGCCACAAACACGAAACAAAACATGCTTTCACATAACCCAGATCAGATACAACGACAACCAAGTTATACAAACACAAACTAACAACAAGGTAACGAGAAAACACAAGAAAACGAGGGTCCTAGCTTCCCTTACCCGGAAAGGGGTTAACACGGGACTTTGGCAAGAAAACGTAGAGCGCAACAACTTCGAGAAGAGACTTAGAATGCGGAAAACACAAAAATCATGCCAAGGAAGGGATGGTCTGAGATGAAGGGTAACTTACGTTGAGCAAAATGAGCTTGAGCGAACTCGACGGAGGTGGGATATCAAACCTAGCAGAGCACTGATCTGGTGAGGAGAGTACAGCGGTTGTTTCTGAAAGTGAGAAGAGAAGAGTGCGTTAGGGCAGACTTAGGGTATGGTTCCCCCTTCTTGGGCCAGCCCTAGGCCCAACCAACTTTGGGGCAGCCCCTTAAGGACTTTGGCAGAAAAGAATAATAAAAATAATGGGCCTTACAATAATTGTAAAAACAAAATCGCAGACCATGTATTGTATATATGTAGTTGTGTATTATTATTATTATTATTATTATTATTATTATTATTATTATTATTATTATTATGGGGTATTATTGTTATAGTTAGACACCCATATTATTTTTACTTACTAGAGCATCATGTTCCAATTACTTGCACTTTTTTGTTCGTTTTGTTATTGATTTATCATTACATTGGAGTAATTAAAAAAAAATAGTTACTAAAATTAGTAAAATAATAAAACTGAAAAAATAATTCTTTTATTATGAATAATTAGTTAAATTTAAAAAATAATAATTAAAAGGATAAAATTTTAAAAACAAAAGAAGACACCAAAGATGTGTATCTTTTCATATATGTAGTTGTTCTATTATTATTATTATTATTATTATTATTATTATTATTATTATTATTATTATTATTTGTATCATTACGGGATAATAATCTAGATTATTATTATTATTATTATTATTATTACTATTATTATTATTATTATTATTATTATTATTATTATTATAGTTAGACAAACAATTTACTTTTATTTATTCTAGGATCATATTTCAATTATTTGAATTTTTTATTTGTTTTGTTGTTGATGTATCTCTTTATATAGTTATAGATTATTATTGTTAACATTAACATTAGTATTAATATTCACATTAATATTCTTTTTAACATAAATTCATTATTATTATTGACAAAAAAAAATAACAAACTTTGACAAAGGTAAAAAATGTAATTTAGTTATTATCATACTTTTTCTTGTTGATTTAAACTTTCAGAAAATTTCACATAAAATATTTATATTTGTTGCAAATGTTTTTACAAATTTAAATTAGTAAAAACATGTTAAATATATCTTAAAATTCGACAGAAAACTACTAAATTTTCTGCTGATTTTCATTTTATTTTTTTCACATGATTTTCATGCAAAAAGTTTTAATTCACAACAAATTTATATTCTTTTAAAATTTTTCTATAAATTATATTTGTTAACAAGTTACCATAATTATAATATCAACAATATCTTAATACATGGCAAAATAAATATTTTTCAATCATAAATATTTTAAACATGCAAGGGATTTTAAAAATATTAATTTTAAATATTTATTTAATCAAAATTGATAATATTTATTTTTATTTTATTTAAATATTTCTATTACAATGACCATAAACTATAAATATTATTATTAAATTTATAAAAATATAATATCACATTTTTATGAGGTAATTTTATATTATATTTAAATAAAAAAAGTACGTATAGTTTTTTTAATGTATATTTTTTATTACTTTTCTCTTAAATTTTTTATTTAAGAATTAATTACACATTTTTCTATAAATAATAAATATAATATCAATTATATTATTTAAAAAAACAAAACAAAAAATTGTGCGTATGCACGGTCGGAGACTAGGTATGAAAAAAAATAATATTGCGTTTGCAACATAATTACTCTATGTTTGGTACCTAATACTTTGAGAAAAATAGTAAATATATATTTTTTAAATTCCTTTTTCCCAATTACAAGAGTTCAAGTCTACACATTTTGTAAATACCATTCAATTGTGAGCTTGAAAAATTCTCATAACGTATATAACATAGTTAACCACTCATTTATTATAATTATGAAAAAAGGAACATTGTGTTTGCCACATAACTACTCTATGTTTGATACATAATACTTTGAAAAAAATAGTAAATATATATATTTTAAATTCATTTTTCGTAATTGTAAGAGTTCAAACCTACACATTTTGTAAATACCATTCAATTTTTAGCTTGAAAAATTCTTCATGACGTATACAATACAAATAACCACTCATTAATTATAATTATGAAAAAAAGTAATATTGCGTTTGTCACATAATTACTCTATTTTTGATACCTAATACTTTGAAAAAAAATAGTAAATATATATTTTTTAAATTCATTCCCAGTTGCAAGAGTTCAAACCTACACATTTTGTAAATACCATTCAATTGTGAGCTTGAAAAATTCTTCATAATGTATACAACATAATTAACCACTCATTTATTATAATTATGAAAAAAGTTATATTGTGTTTGCCACATAATTACTCTACGTTTGGTACCTAACACATTGAAAAAAAAAAGTAAATATATATTTTTTAAATTCCTTTTTCCAAATTGCAAGAGTTCAAGCCTACACATTTTGTAAATACCATTCAATTGTGAGCTTGAAAAATTCTTCATAACGTATACAACGTAATTAACAATTCATTTATTATAATTATGAAAAAAGTAACATTGTGTTTGTTACTTAATTACTCTATGTTTGGTACCTAATACTTTGAAAAAAAATAGTAAATATATATTTTTCAAAATTCACTTTTCCTAGTTGCAAGATTTCAAACCTACACATTTTGTAAATACCATTCAATTGTGAGCTTGAAAAATTCTTCATAATGTATACAACGTAATTAACCACTCATTTATTATAATTATGAAAAAAAGTTATATTGCGTTTGCCACATAATTACTCTATGTTTGGTACCGAATACTTTGAAAAAAATAGTAAATATATATTTTTTTAAATTCCTTTTTCCCAATTGCATGAGTTCAAGCCTACACGTTTTGTAAATACCATTGAATTGTGAACTTGAAAAATTCTTCATAACATATACAATGTAATTAACCACTCATTTATTTTGAGTATGAAAAAGATAACATTGCGTTTGTCATATAATTATTCTATGTCTGGTACCTAATACTTTCAGAAAATAGTAAATATTTTTTTTTGTACTATACTATACTGATAGGACCGACAACCATGAATAACCGTCCCTAGCCGCCAACTATACTCCTGTTTGGAATACACCACTGATCAACTATATACAAAACTAATGCATACATAGCGGCCAAAGTTAAATATCGGTATGGACCACCTACTCTGGACTTACGAAGTGACATCTACTTTTACAGAACAAAACCATAAGCCTAACACGTGGGCTTTGATAAGGCCCATTAAGCCCAAAAGAGACGCAATGAGTCCATTTAAGGCCTAGCCCATGGACCAGGTAATCTATGGTTAATATTATATAATTACAGGTGGACCCTAGTGATTAAAGGTATGCAATTCATTAATACTGAAAATTAAGATTTGACTTTGACAGCTCTCGCTAACTTTGTAAGGCCCACTTTTATTGAGTACCCTAATGTTAAGGGCTGCCATACTATTGGTCCTAAAGGGCTGGCCCATAGGGTGCTAAGGCCCCTAAAGCAGCTAAGGTCCCTCAATTGCAAGTCATTCTGAAAAATCAGTGCCCTAACTCATCCATTTTCTCTCCACAAAACCTCTGCTAGGGTTTGGAGATCTACTCAAGTTAAAGTGAGCTCAACCTCCGTCTCCCGTTCACTTCATAGATCTGTCCTTGGAGCTACTGGTTTCGTTGGCTTAAGAGTCGAAGTCCAATATTAGCCTTTTCCAGGTAAGGGAAGCTAGAATTCATGTTTTAATTAACTTTTTGCATGCTTTCGGTTCTGTTTAATGTTTCTGGTTATAGTGTATTGCTTATGGTACTGTGAGAATGCATTGGGTGTTGTTGTGAATGAGTTCCTGGTTGAACACGCGTAGAACAATGGGAGAGAACTAATATTCTCACCTACGTGAGGATAGTAGGAAATCACCTAGTTTTCTGCTTGAGTGCTCGCCTAGGCGAGGGGCTGTGTTTTTTAGCGACGAACTGTCTCGCTCAGGTGAGATCGCCTCGCCTAAGCGAGAGCTCGCGAAATCCTTCAGGGGCCACTGTTGCAGTCTCGCCTAAGCGAGAGTCTACAGCTTGAGCGAGAGCACTCCTCTCGCCTGAGCGAGGGCTCCCAGCTTGAGCGAGACCTAGCTTGGGTTCTTGCTGTGCTTCGTTTCATGAATGTTGTTGGTTGTTTGATTGGCTGGTTCACTGATTCACTTTATAAATGGGGTGAATTTGCATGTACTATGTATGTTATGGGTGGGAACTAATGAATTGGTAATGAGCTTGGCATGAGATATGATTGATGATTGGTCATTTCTACTAAATGACATGTTAATGGTATGCATAGGAACTTCATGATTGGTTGATAATGTATGAGTAAAGTTCGTGTAGGACGTAATCCCATGACCCTTGTAGTGGGGTTTGTGGTGGTGCCTCATCATATGGACGTAATTCTGTGGGCCCTTCTAGGGGGAGTCCACGGTGGTGCCTCAAATATTGGACTTAATTCCATGAACCTAGGGGTGAGAGTTCATGATGGTGCCTCAATATAAGGACGTAATTCCACGAGGGTATCGTGGTGGTGCCTCAATATAAGATTGTAATTCAACGAAGGCCTCGTAGTGGTGCCTCATGTATGGACATAATTCCATGAAGGCCGCGTGGTGGTGCCTCACTACTAGGACGTAATTCCACAGTCTTGTGGTGGTGCCTCATTGTACGTATCCGGATAGTCAAGTCTAAAAGTCTTAAGTGGTTTGGGTATATCATGTGTGGATATCTTTTAATTATGTTTGTGATTTTGAACTTACCTGCTGAGTGTTATAATATAAGGGTCTGTTACACTAGCTTACCCTTCTGCTTGTTTGTATGTTGTGTGTGGCTTTCTCCATTGCGATGATCATCAATTTTATTGATGTGAGCAGATGTGAGAACCCCTGGAAGTGGTAATGATAGTAGAGATGTTGCAGCTTGATGGTTATGGACGGGTATTAGGCTCACTATGGGGCTCGCGGCTGAAGGAGTTTTATTAGATACATTTTCTCTTGTTCTGGACAAGAATTTGTGCTACTTTTGAACTATTGTACTTATGTTAGGCAGTGTGGTGCCTCTTTTCTTTTGTTATGAATAAGTTTGGGGTACTGTGTACCTTCATATACCAATTTTCGTACTCTCTGGATATTTATGTATGTGGTGTTTTATTAAATTAGATTTATCTATTTAATTGGGACGTTACAAACTTGATCGTTGGAGTTTTTTCTGCAGGTAACACCTCATATGCCTCATCCAGTAGCTGGATAATAAGACACACCCCGCAAGATCGTAGAGTACCCGTATTGGAGATTCAATGATTGGGTAAGACAATATTTGTGTCTCATGATAATCTATTATTGTGTCTGTAGGAACATTTTTAAATTCATTTTTCCCAAATTGCCTAAAATATATATTTTTTCTGATGAAGAAGTCACATTCATTTTCTATTGTAATTTCTCTTGCCGAAAATGGCCTTTGGAGAAACTCATTCAAGCATCCAAGTCTTTCCAAAGATTGAATACTAGCATGTGGTGCAACATTAGATGTATAGTAACTATTGAAAAAAAATAATCCAAAGTATGCTTATTCTTACATTTGGAAGAGGAAGAGATTCCAACAGTCGGGACAAGTTGCAAAACAAAATAAAATTCCAGTTTATTCACCATGGGCTAATTTGGAACTTGTTAAAAAGTTATACAGACAAGTTAAAGTAAAAAGAAAAATTAAAACTATTTATATGCTAAGGATATGCTTGAGTAGATTAACTACACATGTGAATTACATCATCCGTACCTAATTTTGCAAGATGAAAATGGAGACATGAACATGTAGCTCATGCAATCACAAACAACACTAGCAGTTCCTTTTTCTCACTCTACGTCAATATTTGTTTTTTCTTTTCCTCTTCTTCTTCACCTTCATTAGCGATTTCCTCACTTCGAAATGTGTGATTAATTATGAAGGGCATTGCGATGAAACATGGATGCTGAAGTTATGGTCGAGAGAGAGATGGAGAGGAAGAGATTGTGCATAGAGAAAAAGAGGAAAATGATGATTAAAAAGTATGAAATTGAGGTTCTAGCGGGGAGAGGAGTGAAAATAGGAAGGAAGTGGTTTGAGTTTGAATGTCATTCTTTGTGCAGTGCTTCGGTGGATGAAGAAGGAGGGGGAGCAGAAGTGCAAAATGAAAATGGACGGAAAAACATGGTTTCTCTCCTCTACCACACGGAAACAATTTTGAAAATTACAAAAATTGAAAATAGATGCCACGTAGAAGCTTGTCAAAAGTTTGTCAAAATTTTCTTGTCAAAATATCATTTCTTATGTCTATATAAGGCTTAATTAGTGATTTAGTCCTCTAATGTGTTGGTTAGGTTCATTTTCGTCCTCTGATTATATTTTGGTTCATTTTGGTTCTCTAATTCTTTAAAAATGTTCAATTTGGTCTTTTTCGTTAAGTTGATGTTAACACTGTGTCCATACATGCTACGTGTCATTTTGTGGAATTTCAATTTTTTTAATTTTTTTATCACGTGTCATGTTAAGGTCGTGCCTTATGTCAATTCGTGCAATTTTTATTTATTTTTTATTTTTAACTAAAAGAAATTGTCAGGTGGTAGGCACGATTATGCCACGTGTTGAACTAATAATGGCTGTTTTCAATTTAGTCCCTTTATTTACAATTTTGATTCAATTTAGTCTCCCTATTTTTTAAAATGATTCAATTTTGTACTCTCCAATCACGTTAACAACTAAGCATAATTACAACTTATATATACATGTTAAAATAAAATTTTAGAATTTATACATCAAATTACTTCACCTAACTATTCAAATTATTTTGCTTTTTACATTTGTAAAAAATTTCAAGTGTAAAAAATTACAAGTGAAAAAATGTAAGAAATAAAATAATATGAGTATTTAGAGAGTAATTTGATGTATAAATGATTAAAAATTATTTTATCATGAATACTTAAGTTGTAATTAAGCTTAATTGTTAATTTGGTTTCAAATTGGAGAGGACAAAATTGAATCAGTTTACAAAATAGGGGACTAAATTGAATCAAAATTCTAAATAAAGGGACTAAATTGGTTGTGACTTAAATTTTATAATGATTTATAATTCATTTGGAATGTTTATAATTTTATTTATTTGTTTTACTTGAATACATTGAATGCGTGAATGTCTATGATGCACGGAAACGATAAGTGTATCGCATACGACACGTATATGTGACCCTATGTTTTTGTATGTGTGTTTAACAAGAAAGATGTGATGGTTGATTTGGTTTGGAGTGTTTGCCACTATTTCAGTATTAGGACATTGTTAATAAAAATGATTTTTTTGTATCTAAATACAAGCTAAGCTAGAATTTTCAGTGGATTCACTTTCAAGAATTAAATAGAAGAAAGAAAAAAAAAGCAAAAGCCACTCTATATCAAAGTCAGGTTTTGATCCTGGGACCTATGGGTTATGGGTCCACCATGCTTTCGCTGCGCCACTCTGATTGATAAAATATGATTCACAATAAGTACAGATGATTATAAATTTCAAAAAAACTGGCCAAAATAAAGAATTAGGATTTGAGTTTTGTCAAAAACAATTGACAATAATTTTGAACTCTTAAAAGCGCACACCCTAAATTTTACCCGGGTTAACTATGCTTTTGGTCCCTAAACTATAACACGATTTTGGTTTTAGTCCCTATTTGAAAGTTTGATCTTGTTAAGTCCTTGTTCTTATAAAACACATGAATTTGGTCTTCAATATCAGACGACGTTAACGGTTTTCGTTGCATGGCAAACGTGGTGCAAGTTCACCCATTTTAATTTATGGTTATGAATCCTTAAACTTTACATTTTTTATAAATAAACATATTGTATTTTAATACTTTTATCTCCTCTACAAGATCACCACCTTAATTTTAAATTGATAGTAATTATTTCTAAAATATTGTTTTCATTATATTTTAATAATTACAGAAGAAAAAAAAATATTAATAAACTATTCACATTTAATGAAGATTAATTAAATTAAATATGTTAGAAAAAACAACAAACTGAAGAAAGATTATAATTTTTAAGAACTAATTAGAATTGTAAGAACCTTAACATAAAATCAAAAAGTAAAAGTAATTTTATAAGTGATACTTAATTATTTTATTATTAAAATGTCAAACTAAAAAAATCATTAAATTTTCTAAAAATTATTATCTTTCTAAAATACATTATATAATAATTTTCTACGTTCTTTCTAGATTTATGATCATATTATCACCTGTTTGAAGACTAAAGAATACCATAAGAATTTTTGCTAATAATAATAAAAATCTATCTTATCAGATTTGTAATTAGAATAACTTAAACATTTACCTTGTGTTTGGATGAAATATTTCACTAATTCTAAAAAATTGCAATACCTTGTAAGTAAATTACTTGCAATTGAATTATTTTCATTTCTTAAATAATTAGTTTTAATGAAGTAATTAAAATATTTTAAATTTCAATTTTTATATTTTAGATAAAATAAATTAATTTTTATTTTATAGTGAACTCAGGTTTACCTTTAAGTTTAACAAGTTAACTCGACCTTTAATTCGATATGACTCATCTTGACTTTTGGTTCAAGTCGACCTTTGACCTGACTCAACCTTAGACTTGAGCCCGACCCGACTTGACATTTAACCTAGGACAACTCGACTCGACCTTCGTTCTAGGTCGGGGCAATTTGACCTTTGGCTTACCCAACTCTGCTCAACCTTTGACCAACCCTGCTCGACCTTCGACCGACCTTGCTCGACCTTTAACCCTACTCGAATTGACATTCAACCCGACCTAGCTCGGCTTGACCTTCAGCCCGGACCAGCCTGACTCGACCTGACTCTACTAGTTGGACCTGTAGATAATTTTTTGTTCTAACCAATGAGTATTTTCATAACTTAGAGAATTTCAATTTCTTACTTTTTTGGTGAAATTTAAATTATATTATTTTAGTTATTTGAAATAGCTTCTTAAAATTCTTCAATTTCATATTCCTTATAACTTTCTCATCAAAACATATAGTTTTTCTTGAAAGAATTTCAAATTCTCGAAATAAATAGATTACTCTCTTAAATTGTCTCATCCAAACACACTATTACTCTTTTCTTAGGTCATTTTAATTTTTTTTTGCATGCATGTGGTGTTTTTTATGTTGTATGTGATTCAAGAAAACTCAAGATGAATATATGTTTTTATGTGATCAATAAGATATATACAAATGATTGATATTAATTAGAACGACCTATAAAAGTAAGAGCATTTTGAGCAGAGCTAGGCTTTTATATCTAGATAAAAAAAATAGTATTTTTATATAAAAATGTTTTGTTTGAACAATATAATAATAAATTATATGAATTTTTTTAGGAGTAAAATATTATTTGTTGATTTGATTATATAACAGAAATGAAATCACAAGGAAACATATACACATAAATTGTAAATACGAAAATAGAAAAAAATCCAAGTAAAAATAAATAAAGAAATTATCAAACTAGAAGAAAATCACATATAAAAGAATACAAAATTCGCCCAATAAAAAGGGGCAAAATATTTTTAAAGAAGGATGAAGCTAAAATATTTAGAATAAAGGCCATCAAAATATAAATAGGTTTAATAATGACCAGAAATATCTTCAACACACACCAAACCTTTATCTTCCCTTTCAAGTGACATTAAACATTTCTTTCATCAATTGAGGTGCTGTCACGTATCAATTTTTAAAAATTTGTCAACAAAATTTTGTAAAAAAATAATGTTCCATATATTAAATGTGGAGAAATTTTACTGGGTGAGATTCTAGTAGAGTACTCCAACAATACTATCTTAAATGCACATTAAATTCAGTTGTAGAAATTGAATAAAGAAAAAAAACTAGAATTTCAGAATAATACCCTTAATCACAAGATTAAACAACTAAACAATCTAATATATTCATAGAACATAAATGAAGTATACATGGATTATATTTTTATGAAATGTTACAAGTAAATAAGTTATTGCAAATAGTGTGGATGGTGAGTAATTTGTGGAATCATGGAGAGTGACATAGGAAAAGGAAAAGGAAAAGGAGAGAATGCAACCAATTAATCCTAGTATTATTTATTTTCTTATTATGACTATTAGGGAAATAAAGAGGTTTTAGGGTTAAAATACAATTGGTGTTGGTGGAGAAAAGAAAAAGGAAGGCAATGTGAGACTGAAGAGCAAGGGAGGCATGTAGCAAAGCTAAGGTAGTCTTGTTGAAGGATTTCTAGGTAAGGGGAGCTACACATTGTATCTATGTCATCTATTAATGTGATCAATGTTTTGTGGATATGAGATAAGATGGGAAAACGTTAATTTTTGCAGTAAAGGGTGCTAAGCCTTGTCCTCTTGTACTTTTTTGTTTGATATATGTTCTAAGCTGAATTTTCTACATTGTTTTGTGATGGAGGATGACATAAAGTGATGTCTCGTGGCCTTGAGGATGGGTAATAAAATGAGAAATATGGTTGGATTATTGTTATCTTTTATTTGAATTGGAGTGGTGAATTGTTTTGTTGGCCAAATTGGATTAAAAGGTATGAATTTCATGATAATGTTCTGCTGTAGAATAAAAGTGCAGTGGGAATTCGTGGTGCTGTATCATTTAGTGGTTGGATTAGCATTTTGGGTTGAATTGATGAGTTGTAATGGTGGACTATTTGCATGAAGTAAAGGGTTGGGAAGCAAGGTACAAAATGCTATGGAGTTTGGTGTTACTTTGTGTTGTGTGCCTTTAATATGACCAAAATCACATGTTTGACGCTATTTTTCATATTTCTGGGTCTATATGCACGTCGTCGGGCGCTAGTGGCGCTGAGCGAATTTACAAGAGGTTTGGTGCTAAGCGTTGATTTCTGGGCGCTGAGCGTCCTATTTTACAATAGGTCTAGCGCTGAGTGCTGATTTGTGGTGTTGGGCGTTGCTGATTTTTCTAGTCTACGCAATTTTTGTAAAATTGTGTTTCCCAGTTCGTTAATTGTCCAATTTAGTTGAAATTTTGGCAACTGGTTCATAACATGTTGTTCTTTAGTTTGAACGATATGATCTTAGTTTGGAGGTCTATAGTTGGAGTTCTATGTTGAGCATGATTGCTTGTTTTTCATGGTCACATTTTGTTGATATTTTGTTGTGATAAATTATGATAGGTTATGTTTGCAATATATTTCATGGCCTAATGATTGATGTATGATAAATAAAATGATGAGGATTACATGATGTCAATGTGTTGTGATACAGGTGATGATGATGCCTTGATGTGCCAACGTGTTATTGATTATCAATGTATATAATTATGTGATTATTGATTTATGTGTGTCATGATGAGAATTATGTGTGCGTATGTATGGAATGATATGATGTGGCATGATTTGATGAGATGTTGCATGAATTAGTATACATATGTGGTGGGACAATATGGTTTCTTTACCTAAAGGACTTTATCAAGTCAAGGTAAAGGGGTTTCGCTCCTTCATAAGTCTTTAGCATTAGCTTAGCAAGAGTGCTCCACCTAAGGCTTTATCGAGCGGGTGGAGTTATTGCTAGTAAGTCTATGGAAAATAGGGGATAAAACTTTTCCAAGAGGCATTGGTGCGTAAGAAGGGTATAATGGTTTGTTATGAGAGAATGTCATACCGTTAATATTACTTACTGGTAATATTCTTATGAGTTCAAGTTGTGGTGTTGAGAACATGTATTGGTGGATTTTTTTTTTTTATGAATGAGTTATGATACATTATAATATGCTACGCGAGTTACATGTTAATATGCGTGTTATGTGATGTGATACATGGTTAGGTCACCCTTGCATGTTTGTGGATGTGGTTTCCACTTGCGATGATCGTATGACTTACGTTGTAGATAGTAGATGTTGCTTGGTGGTTTATAGGTAGAAACCCAGAAACCTTGACAAACAACATGAATTGAAAAGAAATTCAGGCATCAAGGCTTCAGCACATCATGAATCACACATATCAATTAAAACACATAATTACAGCTTCCCTTACTTAGATTCCTTGCTCCAATTTCAATCCTAGTCCTCTCTTAATCCCAAACGTGATCCAATTCCTTTGGCTCCTACAACTTAACACTCTTATTTGCCTTCTAATAACTTTCAAGTTCAATTTTCCCATGTTCTAATAGTGTTGGTTGCTTGGCTATATGAAAAATGCCTTTTACTCTCCTTAATTCACTCTTATTCATAGTTTTCAGCCCATTAATTTTATTTAATACAAATTAAAACGAAAATATACTAAATTGCAATTAAATCTCATTATCATGGTGGTTCTTGCACTATAACTACTCAGCCCCTACCTCTCTATCTTTCTCGACGGCTGCTAGGGTTTCTAGGGTTTCTAAGCTTTCTCCAATGTAGCAAAAAATATGATAAACATGAAAAGGACTATATGGCGCTTCACCAAGGTTCAAACTCACATCCATACCATTACCAAGCATATGCATAACTAACCAATCATTCCATGTTTCATGATAATTCATACATATCTATGATTATATTATCACACTCCATGGTCAAGCACACATGCAAAACAATTAAACAATTAAATTAACACACTAATGATATACAACGGACTCAAACCCAAGTCCTCTCAACACATTCAAGTACTCTCAACAACTTGAGCTAATATTGTTCCTTGTCAAGATTGGCCCATTTAATTCCTTTAAATGCATCTACAATTCCCAATTATTGGTAATTAAATATTTATTTATATTTAATTTTCCCTGGTCTTACAATTTTGGTCGAACAAATACTCTCCGGATGGGTATGAAAATATTAGTATTTGGGGTTTTGCAAAAGAATTAGGAGTTACTTTCTCTAGTGCTAAGGAAGAAATCATAAGGGAATTAGAAAACATGGAAAGTAGAAATAGGAATCTGGGGAAATTGAGAGTGGGGGAAAATATTGTTGTTCATGAAAATCATTGGCATTAATATAAGAGGTTTAGTAGGGGGCATAAATGGAAATATTTAAAAGGAATTTTAGAAAATAAAGCAATAAATATGATATGCATTCAAGAGACTAATGTACAAGATTTGCAACCATCTAGTTGTTATAATTTGTGGGGAGATAATAATATAGATTGGGTGAACAAACAAGCTATGGGAAATTCAGGAGGTATTTTTACTATGTGGCATAAAGACATATTTAAGTTTGTAAAACAAATTGTAGGGAATATATATATTACAGTGATAGGAGAATTTTTATAGCACTACAAATATCAATCCAATCCTTGTCGCTATATTTAATGTGTATTCTTCTTGTGAATTTATTGAGAAAGTTAGATTGTGGGAGGAACCAATCAACATAAAGTTGGAGGAAGTATGTAAACAATGATGTGTTTTGGGAGACTTCAATGCGTTGAGAAAAAATAGTGAAAGAAGGGGTCTAAATTTTAGAGGTAGCACTGCAACAAGAGAAGTTAAAGGGTTTAATAACTTCATCGAATCTGTTGAATTACTAGATGTTCCACTAATTGGAGGTAGGTATACATGGTACAAGGATAATGGCACTATAAAGAGTAGAATTTATAGGATACTAATTTCTTCAAAATGGTTAAAGTATTGGCTAGATAGTAAACAATACATCAAAGGAGGACTAGTATATGATCATTGTGCCTTGTTGCATAAACCGGTTATAATCGACTAGGGTCCTAAGCCTGTTAAATCATTAAACATTTGGAATTCTAACCCGTCCTTTAACCAAGTGGTTAGACGGTCAATGGTAGTTTTAAAAGAGAAGCTAAAAAAGCTCAAGTATGATTTAAAGTCTTGGAACAATGATGTTTTTGGTATAATATGACTAAAGAAACATAACCTTATCTTGGAGTTAGGAGTCCTTGATAAGAAGGACAATGAAACAAGTCTAGAATAAGAAGACAAGTTTAGGCGAATGAAACTCTTGAGTGAGTTAAAATTGGTTCTAGAAAACGAAAGATCATTGTTAAATCAGAAGGCAAGAGTTAGTTGGCTAGAACAAGGGAACACAAACACAAAGTACTTCCATTCTAGAATTAGATGAAGAAGAATTAAGAATGAATTGAAAAGAGTGGATTTGAACGGATCATGGTGTGAAGATCCATGTAAAGTAAGAGAGGAGGTTAGGCAAGTCTTTGTAAAACACTTTTCGACACCTAAATATTTTAGCTTCAACCTTCAAAACATAGACTTTCCAACCATATCTAATAAAGAAAACATGCTTTTAACGAAGGATATTAGTAACCAGGAAATATAGGAGGTGTTAAATGAATGTGGTGCGACTAAAAGTCCAAGCCTGAATGCTTTTAATTTCCTCCTTCTAAAGCATAATTGGGATACCCTGAAGACTGATGTCTACCAAGCAGTTAGATGGTTTTTTTGGGAATTGAAAATACCAAAAGGGTGTAATGTTTCGTTCATAGCACTTGTGCCAAAAAAACAAAACCCTCTAGGCGTGGATGACTATAGGCCAATATCTCTAGTTGGATGCATATATAAGATTATCTCTAAGATCCTTACAAATAGACCTAAGAGTGTGTTGCCTAAGATTATTGATTGCTCTCAATTTGTGTTTATTAAAGGAAGAGGACTTTTGGAGAGTATCTTGGTGGCTAATGAGGTCGTGGAAGAATGTAGGTTTAAAAAGAAGAGGCTGACAATTGTTAAGGTAGATTATGAAAAGGTCTATGATTCAGTAAGCTGAGATTTCTTATATTACATGATGATTAGGCCTAAACGTCCGAGACCTGGGCGAATTGGACTCAGATTAGGCCCTACGCAGGCCAGTACACCATGCCTAATCATCCATGACATCCAACCTAGGTAATGGCTAGGCATAGGCAGCGAGTCATCCCACCAAAGTCGGGAACATGTCTACCCATGATCTTCGAGCCCGATATTCTAGGGGAAGTCTAACTTAAATCGGGTATAAGCCAAGTATAAAGACATCAGACTGACCTCGATAAAAGGGATCTTCTGAATTCGATACTAAGAGGAGAGCAACCAAAAACATTCAATTTCACCTCAAGAGTGACAGTTTCAAGCACGTTAGTTCTGTCGGAGTGTACACATCATGATAAGAACAACTCCTGTAACACCCTTTTTGAGATGCCACGTGTAATTTTTTTTTCATTTAAAACGTGAAGCACAACTTTGATACCACCCTATTAAATAGGATTTTTTTTTTCATAATTATTTTATCTTAAAATGACACTTGATAAAAACTCATTCAAAACCTCTTTATTCATCAATATAGATATATAGTTCCTCCAAACAAATAACTTAAACCGTCAAAATGAGACTTAATCTCAAATCCTTCAAATGCAAACTCAACCACTAAACTATTACATTTTTTATTTCATAAAAAAAAACTTTCAAAGGTTAAATCAAAACTCTCCAAAGTTGCCCCACGAGCTCCTGACAGCTAAGTTACAAAATAAGTCCAAAATAAGTCCAAAATCTGGAAATTCTGGAAAAGAATATTCAGGAGCTAAATGCACCCCTAGTTTTATTTTACACACCCCTCTTGCAAGTGGAACACAAAAACCTGTTCTGCACCCCAAGTTTTTACTAAGTTACACCCCTCATACCACTTAAACTCCACTCAACCAGATTATGCCATGTGGCAATCCTCACCTTCTAAATTTGTCCAACCACATGATGACACGTGTCATAATCCTCCACTCACTAATTGGCCAATCAGAGCTTGCCACGTCACCATCTCCCCAAATGAAATCCTAACCCTAATCTTTCTCCTCTCCCACCGTGACCATACCAGTAACCGCCGCCCCCAACCTTTCAGCCACCATGCACCTCACCATTACAACCACCGCATCAGCGACCCATGGCAGTGGAATCACAACCACATCAGAACCGGCAGCCACCACCATCTTCCTCCACACGAACCTGCATCACACCACCTTCACGCATCCAACCATCATCTTCACAGATTTGCACGACCACCGCACCTGCACCAGTTACGGCCACCATTGCAACTCCATCAAACCACCATTAACGCAGATCTGCACCACCATGTATTGAAATCCTACTGTCTAGGGTTTTAGGGTTTCACTGTTATTTATGTTGAATCTATTAATGTTATTAGTTGTTAGATTAGGGTTTCCCTTTTTCCCCCTTTTTCCTTTTCTGTTATCACGGAGACTATTTATAATAGTGCTCCCCTTTTGTTCAGAACGTGAATCTACATAATAAAAAAACAGAGAGTTGTTTTTCTTACCTTCGTGTTCTCCTCTGTTCCGCTTTCCCTCTTTCTTCTCGTCTCTTCTTCCTTCTCCATACTCCTCATTTGATTCAGAGCATCATGAGGGTTCCTCTTGGGACAGAGGTCTGCAGGTGCGAAATCTCTAGGGATAAGTTGGGGTCGCAATACTTGACGTAAACAGAAGATCCACCATCCTTCACTGCACCTGCGTCATCTTCAGTAGCAACTCGATGGTAGCCATCACACTTGGAAAACACCAACAATAACACCTTCATATTTGCACCGTGAGTTCGCGTCATCACTTCAGCACCCATGGCAACGCGCGAGCTCATGCAACAATAACACCTTCATCTTCGTTCCGCAAAAGTTGTTGCACCTGAAACCATTGTGCGACGCATCCACCTACACTGCGAAACAGCACCAGATTCGAACAACCATCACCACACTGGCTTGAGCAGAACCACCGTTTGTGAAGCCTTCACTGGAGAAGAAGAAGAATCACGCAACATGGCAGCCTCTACGCACCAATGACGCGTTCCGTCATCACTCACACCACCAGCCGCCGTCATTGCCATCTGCATCTCCATTGCACCTGTAGAAACCCTAATTCTGGAGAGAGAAAGTGCACTGCCACATGTCAGCTTCTGATAGGGTAGTCAACGGGTCAAAGCTGGTCAACTGGTCATAGCAACAGTTAACTCTGGTCAAATTTTGGTCACTATTGTAAAAATGGTTAAATAAAAGGGGCAAAATTGGAAATTGCACAGAGAGTTAAGTTGCTAATTAATTAAATAAAGATAAAAGATTTTAGCAACCAAACAAACAAAGTCCAATCGAAGTCTATATAAAGAGACCTAAGGAAGCAGAAGAAGATACTTAGCAACTCTCTAGTTTTCACAGATACTGTCATCCACTACATCTCTCATTCTTCCTTTCCTTTTATTTTTCTTTCCTTCATCATATTATTATGTATTCCATCCAATTCATGGAGGGCTAAGCTTTTAGGGTTGATTCCACTATAATTTCTTAACTGGATTCTGAGGTTAGATGAATTAATTTATTTGTTCTTTTGATTCTTGTTGAGATTTATTTTTCATCTATGTCTTTTGGTTCTTAATCTAGTAAAGGTAATGATTTTTACATTATAGCAAGTTAGCATTGTGTTAAATCTACATAACAATCGTATGAGTCTAAGGGTTTTTTAAATTTTGATTGAGAAGTTACTTTGATTATTTTTAGAAATTTTCATATGATTGCATGAGTTTTTGCTAATAATTGAGAAGTCACTTTGATTGATTGGTAAAAACTTAAATTAGAATTAATCAAGAAGTTACTTTGATTAATTAACCTTTGACTCAATATAAGGTTTAAAAGAATAGACATGAGTAACCCAATTTTCTAGGTTTTGGCATAAGCCGCCTGACAATGATGAATGCCCGCTAGGCGATGCAAGCAGACTTGGTTTGTTTTTGGGTTTTTGTGAATACTAGGGTTATTGTGATTGAGGGAAAATGGTCTTTAGCAATTGTTAAATGATGGATGCCATGAATTGATGAATTGTTACTGTGTTTTTGATGTATTGGATGAATCATTGCGTGAATGAACTTGAGTGCATGTTAGGGTTTGGGCAAGAATTGGGAATATGAGTTTTAGGGGATAATTTTCGTGGAAATGTAATTAAACTTTGTACGTTTGAGTTTCCAGTTGATTATAAGTGGAATTAAACACAGAATTGGATGTTATTGGGTGGAATTTGATGAATGGAATGAAGATTAGAGTTTTAGGGTTCGCACAGGTGCTGGAAAATATAGGATTTACCCAGAATTGGATGCACCGCGTGGCGATACTCAGGTTGCCGCCAAGCGACAACACAATAGTAACTGTATTGTGTGTTTTGCAATGAGAGGGTTTCAAGATTGGGATTTTGTTGGTGGGTACCTTATTTTAGGCAGGTGATAATGAGTTAACAAGTACAACATATAATCGTTGTGGGTTAAAATGTGGAAGGTGATGGTGTGTTGATGTTAAACTTGGGTGATATGAAGGATGGGTTAAAAGGGGAAGTTTGTAGGTACTGTTTTAGTGTAGTTCAAGACTTTGAGTAAATATATGCATGAATTGGTTTCTATTTTATAATTCCTATAAGCACGACTTATTTTTTGTTCAATTTAAGTGTTGGATGGTTTCCATTTGGGAAGATGTGTTTACTTATATGTGGACGATGAATATGACATGCGATGATGCAATTTTGAGGCCTGTAAAGTTGACAAAGTATGCAACTTTGTATTCTATTTTTGTTATGGTGATAATTGGTGAGAAACATGGATTTTGCATTGCCTAAACCAGTGAAATCCTCTTTACTGGTGTAGCGCCTGACGCTGGGGATTGGACCGCTAAGCGATAGCTATAAATAGGGAGTCCCTAGAGTGTGTAGCACCTTACAGGGTGTATTGGACCACTAACCGATAGTCGCAACACAGTAGGGGCCTAGAGTGAGTTATGCCTGGCGGTGAGAGGTGAGCGTTAGGCGGTCTACAACACCATTTTGCCTGGTGGAGCTTAGGTTGTGCCAAGCGATAGTGCAGGGGCAGTGGGCTTTTGTGGTGTGTTTTGTAGGGTTTGGTGTGATGGTGTTTGTTTGGGATGTGCTTGGATCCCTTTTACTAGCGGTGGTTCGTAATGGATTGTTAACACATGGTGATCATGGGCGGGAGGTCCATGATGTTGGGAATCTAGTGTGAGAATACGCGTGAGAGGCTCGTTTCGGTTAGCTCTACTTGATTGTTACGAGCGACGGGTTCCTGAATGGTTCCACACGTGTTGGACTATGAGCAAAAGGTTCATAGAGGTTGGACCATGAGCAACAAGTTTGTGGAAGCATTGGAATCCCTATGACAAAGATTGAGAGTGTGCTCGTCTCATATAGGTTATGAGATCGAGAGTGGCATGTTATAAAACATTTTTATAATTAAGAAAATGGTTAAGTATTTTGGGTGAGGGGTATTTACCTTCTTTTATGTATGTTTTGTTTATTATCTCACCCTTTATGTTTGTGTTTGGTGATGATCATGTAACTTGTTACATGGGAGCATATGATGTTGCAGGTGACAATGTTGATGCATAGAGCTGGATATAGGCTAGATATGGAAATTATTTTGAAGAAATATGTTTTTTTTTGTATTTATCTTAAGTATGACTTAAAGATTGAGAACTTGTAATCATTTAAGTTCTGTATTTATGGATTTGAATCAAGATGCATTTGAAAGTTTTAAAAATTTTCTGTGATTTTGGAATAATAATGGTGTTTTAATCGAATTTCTTTTATTTATTTTATTTAATTAGTAATATCGGCCTAGGGTTTTACAAAAACAACCTATTGTAGTTTATAAGATTATCATCAGATAAAGAATTGCATAGATTGAACCACTGACCTGAGTAGCCTCCTCTTCCTAGCCTTCCCGCCCCCCTTAGCTATACCCTTCGAATGGTCTTGAATTTTCTTACTAGATTCACCAACCCAAAATTGTTGCCTAACCATAAACTCCTTTGAATCCATAGATGTTTCATTAATGGTAATTGTGTTATCAAGCATACGTTTAGCATGAGGTTCCTATCATTCCAATTGAGTAAGATCTGCTACTAGTAGTTCCTCCTTCGTGTGATTGTTGCCCTCGCTGATCTGAGCTTTTGTGTTGCGATGACTTCTCGCAATAGCGAATCTGAATTGCACCTTCACTGTAACATCCTAACTCTCCCCGTTGAAGGTTTTTGTGACATGTCCTGTAACATAAAAAGTCGTGCCCATGCCCTATAATAGATTAGGATCTTTCCCTAGACGCTTTGCACGTGGGCACATTTCTAGCAACAAAGAAGGATGGGTGGAGGCTTACGGTTGCAACTGGGGTAACAACCTCTTTTTGGCCCAAACAAAAATTGTTAACACTTAACTTTGTGCACCCCTTGTCAACAAATTAGGTTGACTTTATACTTGGGCCATCATTCAGAAAATAAGGATTAAAGGAAGCATTATTAGCGTTAAGAGGTGTAGTAGTCTTTACACTCTTTTGGAAATTTGTCCCTAGTTCAAACTATACCTTTCCTAGCTTAGGTGCAGGTTCCCCCTCTTTAGCTTTTAAACCACATGGATCAAGAAAGTTTACGTTACCGTTACCTTTGAGTTTCTTCGAAGGAGCTTGATAACTTCGATTGTCGCAGACCTCCGACAATTGTACCATGTGATCCTCTTTCTCAATATTGCTCCCTTACTCAATCAAGGTAGCATTTTCATACCATACAAATATAGAGCTAGAGTTATTTAGCCAATCGTGGCTGAAATTCCTTTCGACCGAGGAGTTAGTCTGATTTGCACAATGATAAGAAAATTGTGTTTCGACATTAGATAATACCTCCAAGGCCACATTGTATACTTTCCCGTTAATATTCATACTCTTCTCTAACCATATATTACACCCAATCAAAACCTTAACATATAACCTTTCATATTCTAAACATTCCTAGGCTATTGTTTTTTCATCTATAGATTCCAAGGTACCTAGTGTGGCAATCACTTTGCCAAAGCATTGTTGTGACCATAAGTTAAGGGGTAGATCCCTACATCTAACCCAGACCTTCTTGTGGTGAAGTACCTAGGAAAAGCTCCAAGGAGAGATAAACTCAAACTTAGATTCCCACCACTCCTTGTTATCCTCAATGAGTTTGCCTACCTAAGATTCATCATAACCTTGAATCAAAACAACATTATCCCTCATAAACTTCACACTCAGTCGACGTAGACTCCCTTGGACAATTTCTTTCATGATAGAACGAACTTTTTTGCTATTACTAACTCTTCCAATATAACTTCCTTCCCACCATTTGACATCAACTTCTTCAGTTTCAAAGGTGATGCCTCTCCATTGTTGCTGCTTTTGTAAAGAGTTGTTACCTGTAACTTTTACAGCTTGAGCGTATGATTGATGACGTTGTACCTCCCTCCAAACAGACTGAGTTTTAGGTGCTTTTTACTCCAATTATTGAGCCCGATACCGCCTATCTCCCTTCTCAAATCTAGGTTTTTTCACATGCAGTTTAGACGAACCAATCCTGATAGCATCTAATTCCCATTGAAGCCTTTGCATATCTTTCACCTAGAAAAACCTCACAAAGCCATACATGGGTCCCCTCTTATTCAATCTTCTAGAGATGAAAACTTCAAAGACTTTTCCCCAACGCTGGAATACCTTCCACATATCATACTCACCATAGCTAAAGGGAAAATGAGAGAAGGAAAAAGTAGTAATCTTACCGCCCCTGGACATTCCCATGGTAACCCTCAATCCCAATCCTAGTCACAATGATATTTGTTTGTATCAATTTTTTTATCCTCATATATGGTTTGTATGTTTTTTTTATGATGTTATTTTTATTCTATTTGTTAAATTTGTATTAGTATTTGAAATGCATTTCAATTCCCCATTTTGTTTTTTAGTACTTTTCGAATTATGAGCTTCGAGAGTTTTTTCCCATATATTTTGATTAAGATATGAAATTTTTGTTTGAATTGCAGTATTAAACTAGTAATTAGGTTAGATTTAAGCTTTTGGTGGATATGAAAATGAAATCTCTAGTGAAAGAAGCAATTAACATGATTTGGAATTGGAGAACCGTGACATAGTTAAATGTAATTAATTACTACAATTTAATAATTTAATAGATGTTCTTTACATAAAAAAATTTTGAAAAGTAAATTTTTAAGTAAAAAGATCTCGTTACTAAGTTTAAAAAGTTTCCAAAACTCTTGTCCTAATTGTATTCACTTGAATAATAATTTTTATCACTTTCACTTATATAGTTTCTATATTTATATAAATTTCCATGATAATTTTTTTTAAATAATGATAAAAACAAAAACACTTTGTAAGTATTCGAAAGACCCGCTGCAAACCTTGGTGCAAGGAAATGCAACACTTAGAAAAAAACAAGCCATTGTAGAGGTTCAAAACTATATCAGGCATTGATTGTTATTAATGTAGATAGAGAAATGGGAATAATGATATTTTGACTCACTTTTTTTTCACTTTTAAGCTACCATTCCAATCATCCTTAGATCATCACATCATACTACTAAAAAAATCAGAATAGATAATTGAAGAGTGATTGGAATAGTAGGTTAAAAGTGGGTCAAAATATCATTATCCATGATATTTATTACATATGTAATGTCTTCTTTTTTATTCATTGAACACATATAATGTTGCCAAGAATTTTGGTTATGTTCATCAATCATTGTGACAGTGAAGGCGGTGAGTGGGAATGACAAGAAGATGATTGGCCTTTGGCATTGTGAGTCCAAACTCTTCTATCATGTCTAAGTTAGATGGTAACATGTTATTTGGAAGCTTCCAATCAAAACAATGAACAAGTTGTGCCATTGCCTGACGAACCCCAGTTAGACCCAGTTGCATTCTTGGACAACTTCTTCTTCCAGACCCAAATGGTATCAGTTCAAACTCATACCCTTTCATATCTATGTTCCTTCCTTCAAATCTCTCAGGCCAGAACTTTTCTGCATCATCCCAAGCACTTGGGTCCCTCATAATAGCCCATGCATTCACTATCACCTTTGTGCTTTTAGGAATGAAAAACTCTTCAACCATGCAATCTTCCCTGGACTCACATGGTATTAACAACGATGCCACTGGGTGCAGCCTCCGACTTTCCTTTATCAGAAATAATGTTTTGACAAAGAAAAAAGTGACAAAGTTGACAAAGTCATGTGGCACCCATTAATATTTCTTTTTTTTATTCTTTTTTAAAAAAAATATCAAATAGAGTTTTGAGTTCCTAAAATTTTAGGGTTTGGCGGTTTCTTATTTTTTTTCTTCTTTTCAAAAGTAAGAGGAACAAAGGGGGTTTCGTCTATGCTCCGTGATAGCCATAAAAACGGGTTCCTCATCTCAATTTGGAAGTTTGGTGCTTTGGCCTTCTTCTTCCCTTCCTTTCCGCAACACAATCTATGTCTTCCACAACCTCTATCGTTTCAAGTGGCGCCTCCGATTTTATTTTCGTTCATTTTGTTTTGTCCCACAAGGCCATTTTCGCTTTATGCAATTTGGCGTCTTCGTTCTTGTGCACAAGGTTAGCCATTTTTTTTTTGCCTTGGACAACTTGCACTCCCAAATTTTTTCTTTTTCTCTATTGCGCCTTCACTCTGATTTTGTTTAGTTGCGTGGGTTATTTGGGCGTTTTAGGGTTGAGGCTGATTTGTGTGTGTTCTGTAAAATTTTCATTGTGGTTTAGGTTAGATTTAGGCGTAATTGGTGTTTTATAGGTTTCAAAATCAAAAGTATTAAGAGAGGTCGCCATTAAGGGAAGTCACCAGTGAGAGATGTTGTCGTTGAGGGAGGTTGCCATTGAGAGAGGTTAGTTTATAATTTATGGTCCTGAAATTGTGTGGTAAATATTCAATGTTTGCCTTTTACGTTGATTTTGATGTGGATATAAAATTGAGTGCTTTGGTTCAATGCTGCAAAGGCTTGTGTATGTTGGTGTTATGGTTTTACATGATTGATTATAGGTTTTGCACAATATAGGTTTACCATATTCGACTTCCTTATGACTTCAACTACTCACAATGCAGGAAAACCTACAACAAATCAAGGAGTAATGCATTTGTCAATGGATTATGGATGAAGATAATATACACATAGACTTTGTACTGAAGCACTTTACTATTAAGAATCCTAGCCAATGATGTAAATAGTATGTAGTCTATAGTTTGTGGTAGTGTTATGTTTTAATCATTAGTATATTTGTAGTGCATCACAGGTTTTTGTTTGAAATTTGTTGTTTCAAGTAGACTAGGGAGGGTGAACTTTTATATGGTTGTCGCAATTCAATTTTGTGGTATAAAAAATTTGTGGAAAATTGTTCATTTGTGTGAAGTACATTATTTAGATATATTGTTATCTATATTTGACAGATTTAATAAAGAGTGTAACCCAACCAAATATACATGGTGAATAAAAAATTCTAGTTCTGTGCAAAAACTTCAATTGCATTCGCCACTTAATTACAATATGTTTCGTACATAGTTTTTTTTTTTAAAATTATATTTGGCAGACCATCTTCATTTAAAGTCATGGGGAAACCCATACCACACATTTGGTACAAAATGCACATGCACTTCTCACCTAAGGCAAATTAAGAGTCAAACACCTACCAAAGAATTTACTGATTCCAATTTTGTATAAATCTATAACCGCATTTGCCACTTAATTACACCACATTTGGTACATAGTTTTGAAAATAATTTTTAGGTGTTTTCTTTTGCAGACCATGTCCACTAAAACTCATGGGGAAAATTACACTGCACACCCTTTGTACAAAATGCACATGCCCTTATCACCCAAACGATGTAAAGAGTCAGACACATAGTGAAGTGTTTACTAATCCATTTGTATGCAAAAACTTTAAATGTGTTTGCCACTTAATTCAACCATGTTTGGTAAAAAAAAATTCTTCTATTTGGCATATAATCTCCATTTAGAGTCATGGACAAACCCACACCACACACCCAGGGTAGAAAATGCACATGCACTTCTCACTTAAGCGAAGTAAGGAATCAAACCTACTGAAGAATTTACTAATTTTGTTTCTGTACAAAAATTGTAACCACGTTTGTCACTTAATTACACCATGTTTGGTACATAGTTTTCAAAACATTTATTAGTTATTTTCTTTTATAGACTATCTCCATTAAAACTCATGGGCATTGGGAATTAGGTAATGGGTATTGGAAATCACTAGGCTGTCGCATGCACATGATGTGCAAAAATAATTGCTGAAAAACATATTCAACGTTTAACTACCAAACAATGATTGTTTAAGTGGCAAACACAGTACAAGATTTTGCTCAACCAAATTCCTAAATATTGGTGCCCAATTGATTTATATCTATATTTAAGTAGGATCAGATCTCCACCTTTCTTTTTTAAAATTTAGCAGGGTTATATTTCCACCTTTCTTTTACCTCCACGGTCAAAAGAATCCAACGTTCGAAGAATGAAACTCACCCAATAAACCAAAAATCACTATGGTCCACAAGGAAAATGACAACTTCGAACCAAAGAGAATAAAATCAAAAATAGAAACCATGACAAGTAAAGCATAACCAGCCTTTGAGTGAAGAACAAAAGAATTACAAATGAGGTTCCTAAATTTGGGGCAGAAATTCCAGTTCCTTTTGGAGTTTCTTCATCACCCTTGGATTCTTTAGCAGCTTCGAAAGTGCCTACTCTATTGTTGTAGCAGAAATATTTATTGAACCACCTTACGCAGTTCCATCGTGCATATCTTACGAGTGTTGCGACAATAAGAACCGTATTGAGCAAAACCCAAGTTCCTCTACCCCCAAGCGATGTACTTTGCAGCTTCGTGAGGTGGTCTACTGGCAAAGATAACATCATGGGTCTTGAGGAAGAGTTGAGCAGCTTTGGGTGAAGAAACAACAATGGTGGGAACAAAACCCAATCGCAAGTTCATCATAGGTCCATACTTTTGAGCTAGTTGGTGTAGATCACGATAAGGGTGTGGCCTCAACATGTGAAGACTCCCCAAAATAGGAAACCTCTTTCCATTTTTCTCGCTTCTTCTCCATCGCCATAGGTAAGTAATAAAAACTGCAAAAACTGGTAACCAAATCATCCAAGCTTTTTTCGAGATTTCAAACTACACTGCTGACACTAGCTTCATTCTATGCACCAACAAAAAAGGAGCAACTAGGCTTAAAACTAACCAAAAGGGTTCTTTAGAGTAATGCATATGGTGATGGTAATGACTTTTAGGGTCTGCTTTTCTGAAGATACGTAGAAACCCTACATCGGTACGTATATATAACATGGAGATAACAATATCTTGACTTATTTTTTTTTTAATTTATTATTTTAATCACTCTTTAATTATTTATTTTGATTTTTTTATTAGTGTAATACGATGATCTAAAGTTGATTAGAGTAGCTAGTTAAAAATATGAGAAATGATACAATGACTACTATTTCTTACCACTTCTCTTACCACATTACGTGTCATTTGTTATTGAATTTTAATTTATTTTTTTCCTTAACTTAAAAGTTGCAGGGGAAAGTGAAAAACCACTCGTGCATGGTGCCAAACACTCACATTCTCTTACCATTACACCATTCTTTCAAACAGAACCAATTTCCTCTCCACCCTAAAAAATTCCCAAACCACAGAAGCTTCCATTGAAGAACCCCAACCCCATTCTTTTCCACCCACTAAGGCATTCGTGCAAAAAGTCAATTGTGAGTAACAACTTAAATGGTATTGAGTTGCAAGTTAAATTAAAAATTATGCTTGGTTTAGAAGAAATGGATGGGGTGTGTTATGTCTGTGCACAACTGGGATCCACCATGTCAGAGAGGGAATTATGTTTCTCCATGCACATTCCAAATGTATAAAAAATATTTCATGCAAAAAGTCAATTGTGGGTAACAACATAATTGGTATTGGGTTGCAAGTTAAATTCAAAAATGTGCCTGGGAAGTTTTTTCATAAGTGCACTTATACTTGGTTTAAAAGAAGTAAGATGAGGTATGTTATGTGTGTGCACAACTAGGGTTCACTATGTTAGAGAGGGAATTATGTTTCCCCCTGCACTTTCCAAATGTATAAAAAAAATCGTGTAAAAAGTGAATTGTGAGTAACAATTTAAATGGTTTTGGGTTGCAATTTAAATTCAAAATTATGTCAGAGATGTTTTTCCAGAAATGCACTTATACTTTGTTTAGAAGAACTGGGATTAGGTGTGTTGTGTATGTGCATAGCAGGGATCCACCATTTCAAAGAGGGAATTATGTTTCCCCCTGCACTTTTCAAATGTATAAAAGCAATTCGTGCAAAAAGTCAATTGTGGGTAACAACATAATTGGTATTGGGTTGCAAGTTAAATTAAAAAATGTGCCTGTGAAGTTTTTTCATAAGTTTACTTATACTTGGTTTAAAAGAACTAAGATGGGGAATGTTATGTCTATGCACAACTGGGATCCACTATGTTAGAGAGGGAATTATGTTTCCCCCTACACTTTTCAAATGTATAAAAAAAAATTGTGCAAAAAGTCAATTGTGGGTATGCACACCTGAGGTCCACATGTCAGAGAGGGAATTTTGTTTCCCCTACACTTTCAAAATGTATAATTTTTTTTTTGTCGAAAAAGTCATCTCTTGGTAACAACTTAATTGATTTTGTGTTGCAAGTTAAATTCATAAACAAGATAGGTTCACAAATGCAATTATATTTGGTTTAGAAGAATTGGAATGAAGTGAGCTATTATTGTGCAATCTTTAGGTCCCACCCTCATACTTTTCGTTGCACTTTCCAATTTTGTTATTGTTATTTTGTGCAAAACATCCTTTTATGAGTTACAACTTAATTGGTCTTGAGTTGCATGTTAATTTCCAAAAATTGTCGGTCATATTAGTATCGAACAATTGTTAGCCATGTCTTTTTCAAAGCCATAAACAGAGGGAACGTTGCAGTACTAAAATAGTTTCCTCCATTTGCAAAACACATTTCATCATGGAATGAAAGGCACACCAACAAATAAATTAAAATAATATTTTCCAAAAGGTGGAGAAGGTCTTAAGCGGACACATAAATAAAATACACTAGAAATCTTGAAACATTACTGAAAAAGGATGACTCATGACCAACAAAGCTTTAAACTTCAAAGGTTGCAACATCAAAGGTGGCATCATCATAGGCAAGTGCATTAGATGTTCCAGCTCCTGAGCTTCCAACAACCGAAAAACCAAAACCAGAAGAGAATGCAGCAACATATGTGCCGCTAACAGATGTTCCTGTATAGAAATGCTATCAAATGTTTAGTCACAATGGTATACCATTTATATGTTTCAATTTTAAAATATATACATTGCCCATCTACATGGACCTACAAGAACTTTAATGCAAAAATTCCCATAAACTATGGAGATGGAAATCATTGTAATGAAAATGGTTTCAAATATAATGTTTCGATGTCCAAAATAGTTAACTAAGATAAACAATTAACATAATGCAGGTATTCAAATAACATAATAGCCAACACCACATCTAATTATTACAACACGACTTAACCACAACGGTAGTGCAATTAAATATGCATGCACAACCATATGGAAATTCCCCACACACCACACAATCACAAACGATCCAAATTCTTAAAACCACAACTCAAAAATATTTGAAATGCTAGAAAACCTAAAAACGAAGGAATGACCCATTTCTTTGCAATCCATCTATGTAGACACAAAAAATCACAATTTATCTATCTTAAAACCATAAAATCCACACAATGACCATTTATTTGCAATCAATCAATGGGTTCACACAAAAACCCTAAGGGAAAATGGAAAAATAATTCATCTTTTTCACTAATGGGATTAATTTCAAATTCAAATAGAAAGCGTACAAAACTCCTAATCTATGGTGACCAAGCACAAACGTGGAAGTCAAGATGAAAGGAGGAGATGAATACTGATTTTTCGTGGGTGGAAATGAAGAAAGAAAATGGAAAGGTTACAAAATGCATACCTGATTTTCATTCTCGACGATGCCTACCGAAAATGAAAGGGAGGACGGAGTTTCACAATTGTTGTGGGGTTCCGGGGAGAAGAGAGCGGAGCCCGAAAATGCCACCTTCGACAATGCCTAACACAAGCCTTAGTGGGTGGAAAAGAATGGGGTTGGGGTTCTTCAATGGAAGCTTCAGTGGTTTGGGAATTTTTTAGGATGAAGAGGAAATGGGTTATGTTTGAAAGAATGGTGTAATGGTAAGAGAGTGTGAGTGTTTGGCACCACGCGCGAGTGGTTTTTCACTTTCCCCAGCAACTTTTAAGTTAAGGAAAAAAGCAAATTAAAATTCAATAACAAATGACATGTAATGTGGTAAGAGAAGTGGTAAGAAATAGTAGTCATTGTATCATTTCTCTAAAAATATATCAAAATACCATTATTTAATATTGAAAACCTAGTTTTTCAAAAACACTACCATAAAACTCTATCTTACGCACGTTTTTTTTTCAAGTTTATTTTTGGTAAATTTCATCTGGTATCTTATTTTTAATTTATTGTGATATTTTGTACTTGCATTAGTGAAAAAGTAGATTTTCATGACGCTAATATAACGACGATTAAACTATCAATATTATGAAAAAAAAAATGTGGTAGTATTTTTGTAATAAAAACGAAATTTGAAATAATAAGGTTCTCTATACGAAAGTTAAATTAACATATATAGATTAAAAATGTGGTATACTTTCAGTTGAAGATACATTGAGAACAAGAACCACTGTACAGACCTCCATTTATGATAAAGGTTTAAAATAAAAATCAGAATTATCTTATCATTTATATTATCATTTTTAACCCGACTCATCTATATAGATAATTTTCTTAGAATCTACAGATTTGGGTAATTTTTTATGAATTGATCAATTTCACTAGTTTTAGCTTGTGAAAAAACATGAAGATGAAAATGTTTATTAAACATTGAGGCACAGCGTCTGCAATGTTATCTGATGAAACTTCCAAATGGTAGTTAGGTTAGAATATGATAGAGAGGGAATAAAAGAATATTAAAACACGGAAAACTATAATATTTCTTAGAAATGTTGAGATGATTTGTAGAAAGGTGCCACTAAAAGATACATTTAATTACTCAAATTTTAAATTAATTTAAGTATATACTTTTAAAATAAAATGTAAGATATAATAATTAAATATTTATACATAAATTCTATTATAATAATAATAATAAATAAAATAAAATGTATTTATTTAATTTTGATACTTTATTTTAATATATCTTTTTATTTATTAAATTTTGATAATAATTTTATATTTTAATTTAAATTTGATAATAATTTTATATTTTAGTTTAAATTTGAAAATAATTTTATATTTTAATTTAAATTTAATGATAATTTTATATTCTAATTTAAATTTTATTTTTATTTTAATTTACTATTTACATTAAGTTATTTTTAGAAAATTTATTAATTATTTTTGAAATATATTAATATGCAACCAAAATTTATTTTATCACATGAATCCATTTTACTACAAACTTTCTTCTTACCTTCTATTCTCTTTTTCTCAATTCAAATACTTTAGTTTTTTTTTTCTCATTCCTTCCTTTAAATTCTTCAAATTCATTCTTTAAAATGGAGTGACATAAACCTAATTACAGTTTACCTTTTTCCTTTCTTATAGTCCACAATCCTATTTTTTAGGATGACAATACGGGAAGTACATCATTCAATTCACGTAAGAGAAATTAGAAATGATATTTCTGACAAGTTTCTACGTGGCATTTGTTTTCAATTTTTATTTTTATTTTTCAAAACCTTTTTCATGTGGCAGAGGAGAGAAACCCTGATTTTCAGTCCATTTTCATTTTGCGCTTATGTTCTCCTTCCTTCTCCCTCCTTCTCCATCTACCGAAGTACAGAACAAAGAATGACATTCAAAATCAAAATGCTACCCCTTCCTTCCTATTAGGTACCAAACATATATTAATTATGTAGCAAATGCAGTGTTACTTTTTTCATAATTATAATAAGTGAGTGGTTAAATACCATGTATGCATTATGATGAATTTTTACAAGTTTACAATTGAATGATACTTACAAAATGGGTAGGCTTGGTCTCTTACAATTGGGAAAAACGAATTAAAAAAAATATATATGTTTACTATTTTTTTCAAAGTATTAAGGTATCAAACATAGAGTGATTATGTGGCAAAGGCAGTGGTACTTTTTTCATAATTATAATAAGTGAGTGGTTAACTATTTTTATTAGTTATGAAGATTTTTTCAAGCTCACAATTGAATGATATTTACAATATGTACATGCTTTGATTCTTGCAATTGGGAAAAGTCAAGCCAAAAAATATATATTTACTATTTTTTTCAAATTTTTAGGTACCAAACATAGAGTAATTATGTTGCAAACATAATGTTACTTTTTTCATAATTATAATAAGTGAGTGGTTAACTATCTTGTATATGTTATGAAGAATTTTTTTAAGCACAGAATTGAATATTATATACAATATGTACAGGCTTGGACTCTTGTAATTGGAAAAAATGAATTTAAAAAATATATATTTACTATTGTTTTCAAATATTTAGGCACCAAACATAGAGTAATTATGTGGCAAACACAGTGTTACTTTTTTCATAATTATAATAAATGAGTGGTTAATCATAAACTACTTTTTCAATATAGATAAATCCAAAGATTTTATATTCTTGGCGTGTCTTACTTAAGATGACAAGTCGCAACCTGGTTTCCACCCCTATGGAACTTGGTACAAAACTTTGTAAGTATGCAGATCGAGACCAAGTTGATACGAGCAAATACCGAAGTCTGATTGGAAGTCTCAAGTATCTTACAAATACCAAACCATATTTAGTGCTAAGTGTTGCAATAGCAAGTCGGTATGTGGAGGAGTCGATATATACTTATTGAAAGTCATTGAAGAGAATTTTAAGGTATGTGAGAGGAATAGTGTCTCTTGGCCTAATGTATACTAGGACAGATAATTATTGACAAGCTGACTACTCGGATAGTGACTAGTGTGGAGATGTTGGTGACCAAAAACGCAAATTTGGATATGCATTCTTCATGGGAAACACAATGTTCACCAGACTTTCGAAGAAGCAATCCACTGTAATGTTTTCAACTTGTGAAGTCGAATACGTTGCAACATCCTATAGTGTCTGTCATGCAATTTGTGTTAGCACAAATGACTTTGATGATTAGGTGCTTGAAGATTTGATTAAGATACATGAAACCATTGCCTTAGAACATGTTGGAACCATGATTAAATTGATGAAGATGTGAAGATTTGATGTATAACATGTTGATCAAGCCTCATGTGTGCATGCTATATATTGATTATTCTTGAAGAAAACAAGCTTGAAGATTGGAGTTCATAGTGTAGACCATTAAGCATTGTATATATGTATAGGGTCTTATTTGTGTCTTTTAATCTGTTGAATGACTTTTTAACAAGTTAAAAGGTTTGCTGCAATAGTTTTAATTGTTACGTATTAAATTAGTTGATTTATTTTTTAATCGACTAATTTCACTTAAGTTAAGTAAAATCAAACGATTGATTGGAAAATCAACCTGTTGAATTTCTTAACAATTTGACTATAAGTTATGTTTTTCTCGAGGGAGTGGTAACACTTACCATTTTGAGTGTGAAAATAGTTTGAAATCAGTGGCATACTCTCTCTTTCATGATCATACAGAGGTGCACATGTTGAAGATGGATCTTGGATCATTCTTGGAGCTTTTTGCTTGGTTTTGGAAACTTAGAGGAAGAGGTTTGGTACACTAGGTTGTGTCTTCATTCAGGTTTGTTCTTTCTAAAGTTTTTGGGTAGTTGTAAGATCTAAGGAATTCAAATAATTAAATAAATAATTATTTAATAAATGTGAGTAATGGAAGTCTTTATGACATTAATTATTAGTCTTTATGATGTGGAAAAGTATTAGCTCAAATGGTTTAATTGGTTGTATTGTTTGCGCATTGATTTGACATTGGGATGGGTGTGTGCTTAAGCATTGACATATGCGAATTAGGTTCCTTTTTGCCAAAATTCCTTTTTGGAATGGATGAGAAGGGTCAAAAATTGGAGAAACCAGAAGGGCTGAAACACCATCAAGTTAATAAGAATTGATGGCTAATAAAGCTTACAATAATTATTTTCCTTTTTATTATTTAATTTAATTAAAATATAAGTGGAAAAGGAGAGGAAGGGGAGATAGTTCTGGAAAATGTGCAGAGAAATTGGGAGTGAGAGTGGAGAGAGTCTTGGTGCGTGGAGAAATCAAAGAGGAGGGGATTTCTTGTGGTTATTAGAAGCAAAGGTGAAGAAGGAGTGTGGAAAAAGGAACTCAATTGGAGCACGGATTTCTAGGTAAGGGGGAGCTGCTCTTATCTGTTTTGATTCGTGTATAATGTGTTGAGCATTTCCATGACCTAATTGCATGTAATCCCACCCCTTTTGTGCTATTCTTCGTAGTTTCTAGGTTTCTGCCCAAAAATTGTCTGGCGGTAAGGAATGAGCCGCCAGGCGATGCATCAATTTTGACCCAGTTTCTGGGTTCTGGTATGAACCGCCTGGCGACGATGAACTACCGCCAGGTGGTGTAACATCCCCGACTGGATATTACGAATTTAAATAATAAAATAAAGAATTCATAAATACACTTCATTTATTGAAATATCATTTCCCAAAAATACGGAAAATTTAAAACTTTATTACATTATAAAGTATCTCAAAACCTTTATTATAAACTCAATTATAAAAGCCATGTTCAATAATCCAAAGATGACAAGTTCGTCAATTTCATAAAATAAAATTTTGGCTCTACACCTCATCTGATCCACCTACAACATCATCTGCTCCCGTGTACCGCGTACACGATCATCGCCAAACACAAGCAGATAGGGTGAGATAACAGTTAAAATTAAACATATATAAAACATATATATACATACAAACACACCAAAATAATTCCATCCTTTGATTTAATATCACATGGCCACTACCATGTTACCCGTGTTCTACGTCTTCTGATGAATACCCCAAGATGCCTTGCTACCACACCTACCAGCCACAACTGGTATAGCACGTGCGGGAAACCATGCTAAGGACCACACTTCGTAACGTCCCAAGACTACTAAACTCGTCAGCTTAATATTAAGGAGGGCAATCTAACTGGACTCATCCGTACGCGCCATAACACGCATACTAACACCGGCAACACTCGCCAACCCGAGCCACAACTCAAGAGTTCCTCGTGTTCATCCGCCATCTCGAGCCACAACTCAAGAGATGTCATTCTGAGCCATAACTCAAGGAATGCCACGTGCTGAACCCCTATCCCGAGTCACAACTCAAGGGATACGTTCCGAGCCACAACTCAAGGAACACCAACAAGCCGACCTTCAAGATACCACCAAAGCCTTGTAGACCACGCACATCCAAAGCAGGCAAAATGCAAGTCTGGCCTCTGAAATTCACTTCCAGGCCGCCTGGCGGGGGACACATACTGTCAGGCGCCACACGTCCAGAAACCCACTTACGTTGCAGCTATCGCCTGGTGGGACCTCCCTCTATATCAGGCGCCACTCGCTCCAAGACCCACTACTTTTGTAGTTATTGCCTGGCGGGTCAAACACCACTGATAGGCGCTACATCAATACTTGCGTTGTACTGATTTCTCATACAGCCTTGAACATTTCTTTAGACATCCAACTTGGATCCATTTCCATCCAGATTGTCTCCAACATCTTTAGCTACCTTCAAGCCCAGTCATTTCGTCACGCTACATTATATATATATATATATATATATATATATATATATATATATATATATATATATATATATATATATATATATATCCTTCGCTAGTGATTTAAAGCTAGACATATAACCTCAGTTGTGTACAATTTTATTAACATATGGCAAGTTAGGTACCCACCACGACATCCATAATGTTACTGCTATCTCACACTCAAGGTAAACCATTTCACCTACTCCTTCATTCACACTTAAGTTAAGATGTTTTAGTAGTTATCCAACTGCCACTTTTAACATTAAAACACTTATATTCTGTCTCTATTCTTTACCCCCAAATATTACCTCAACTTCACCCCACTCCAATACATCACCATTAGGCCTTAATAATATTTACACCACATTTTCAACGTAGGCAAGTCCCCTTAACATTGCAAACTTCTAAAATTATGCTCCTCATGATCCAGATTAATTCCCCAACCTCCACTGTACACCAAAACACACGAAACCCATTGCTCCACAAATATCGACGCAGAGTGAGAAAAAGGAACTGCTAGTGTTGTTTGTGAATGCAGGAGCTACATGTTCATGTCTCCATTTTCATCTTGCAAAATTAGGTAGGGATGATGTAATTCACATGTGTAGTTAATCTACTCAAGCATATCCTTAGCATATAAATAGCTTTAATTTTTCTTTTTACTTTAACTTTTTTGTATAACTATTTGATAAGTTCCAAATTAGCCCATGGTGAATAAACTAGAATTTTATTTTGTTTTGCAATTTGTCCCGACTATTGGAATCTCTTACTCTTCCAAATGTAAGAATAAGCATACTTTCGATTTTTTTTCAATAGTTATTATACATCTAATGTTGCAGCACATGCTAGTATGCAATCTTTGGAAAGACTTGGATGCTTGAACGAGCTTCTCCAAAGGCAATTTTAGGCAAGAGAAATTACAATAGAAAATGAATGTGACTTCTTCATAAGCAAAATATATATTTTAGGCAATTCGGGAAAAATGAATTTAAAAATGTTCCTGTAGAAATAATAATAGATTATCATGAGACATAAATATTGCCTTACCCAATCATTCAATCTCTAAGATAGGCACTTACGGTCTTGTAGGGTGTGTCTTCATATCGAGCTACCGGATGAGGCATATGAGGTGTTACCTGCAGAAAGGACTCTCCACATGTAACATCTGCTAAATTTAATTAATTAAATAATTAATAAATGCGGATAGTGGAAGCCTTTATGACATTTAATTCTGACAAGTATAATGTGGAAAAGTACTAGCTCAATTGATTGAGAGTACTTGATTATGTGAGAGGATTTGGGTTCAAGTCTTATGTATGTCATTTTTGTGCTATTTAAATTATACTTATTTTAATTATGTAATTGTTTATTATAATATTTTGGCTGTGGGGCATGATATTATATTCTTAAATGATTAAGAATTATCACGAAACATGAATTGGTTAAATGGTTGTACATTCAATTGACATTGGCATGGGTATGAGTTCGAACTTTAATAACTCTAAATTAAATTTCTTTTTGCTAAAATTAGTTTTGGCATGAAGGTGAAGGGTAGAGAAAACCCTAGATGAATGAACAACCAAGGGAGGCTGTAAAAACAGTCCATAATGACTAATTGAATGGCAATTATCATGAACATTAAGCCATTTTCGTTTTAGCACATTAAACTACCATTAAGGCACCATTAAAAGTCAAATTTTGAGTGAGAAGGAAGGTTTTCGGTGCTGCCATTATTGCTTAATGAAAGGGATACGAAAATTAGAGAATGTTTTTGTGATATTTGAGTGAGAATGAGAGCTAATGTGGGAAAACAAGGGGCGTCCATTCTAATCAAAAAAGAAACCAAGAACCTCAAGTGTAAGCGAAGGAATCTAGGTTAGGGGAGCTTTACGCATTAACTTTATTTTAAGTTTGATTGGCATGCTAAATAGAGTAACCTTACACGTTAATTCCATGTTTAAATCTGATTGTCATGCTAAATATAGTAGCTTTATGCGTTAATTATTTTAAGTCTGATTGACATGCTAAATATGGTATGATTATGCATGAATTGTTTTATTTCGTTTAAAGCTTGTGGTTCTGGGAAATTTCCAGAAACTGTCTGGCCGGCGATGAATTGCCACCAAATGATTCTTTCCTTTTCTAGGCCCTTTAGGGTTCCTGCAGGAAAACCACCTACCAGATATAGAGAAAAATAGGCAATTTGACCAACATTGACCCGCTCTTGCTCAAAGTTGACTGGTTGACTAGTCTTGACTATTTGACAGTCCATTGAAAGACTACCACGTGTCAAGGTAGTCTCTCTCTCTCTCTCTCTCTCCATTAGGGTTTGACTGCTGTGAGGGGTTGCGAGAAGGTTATGGAGGTTTTCGCGGTGGCGGCGGAAAAGCCGGAGGGCTGGGTTCGCGACTGTTGTAGTGGTGGTTGCAGGCTGCGAGTGGTGCCGCCATGGTGGTTTTTCGGCAGATTAATGGTTCGAAGTAGACGGTGGCGCAAATAATAAGCCATAGAGGTCCATCGTTGGTGCTGCTATGGATGATAAGGTGGTGGCGCGATGGAAGTGGCGTGTTGCAGCGGTGTTGTGTGGCTGCCGCAGGTTACGCTAGCGGTGCTGCAATGGCGAACGTGACGAATTAGAGAAGACGAGGCGCGTACGGTGGCGGACAAGTTACAGGCATGAGATAGTTACGAATGAGTGCAAGCGTTCTGGCGAGCTCGATGTGGTGCGAAGGTGGTGCAACCGTGGAGATTCTGGTGGCTTGATGATGGAGGAAGAGGGAGGCACGACGAAGAAGAAATATAGGAAGTTTGAGCTACGACATATGACCATGACGGCGACGCGACGGAAAGTAGGCTGTCTCGACGAGTTGTAGGCACAAAGGAGAAAGTTGACGGCGGTGCGGTGGTGGCTGGAGTTATGTGCAACGGCTGCAGCATGGTGAGGGAAAGAGAGGAGGAAAAAAATTAGGGTTAGGGTTTGGTTGTGTGAAGGAGAGAGAGTGATGATGTGTCACCCTATGATTGGTTATTTTAGGGAGTGGAGGATTGAGGACGTGACATGTTTTAATTGGTTAATTTAGTAAGTGGAGGATTGTCATGTGGTGTAATCTGGTTGAGTGGAGTTTAAGTGATATTAGGGATGCAAATTAGTAAAAAGAAGGGGTTCAGAACAAAGTTAGAAAGTTAAATTACAGAAGGGGGTGTAAACATGAAAATTGGAGGTGCATTTAGCTCCAGAAATATCTCTTTTCAGAAATAGATAGCCAATTTCAAAAGGGGGAGTAAACATGAAAACTGAAGGTGCATTTAGCTCCAGAAATATTCCTATTCAGAAATGGATAGCTCAATTGCAGAAGGGGGTGTAAAAATGAAAATTGGGAGTGCATTTAGCTCCAGAAATATTCCTTTTTAGAAATGGATAGCCCAATTGCAAAAGGGGAGTGTAAATAGGAAAACTGGGGATGCATTTAGCTCCTGAATTATTCCTTTTCAAAATTCTAATTTTTGGGCATATTTTATGACTTGAAATATTCTTAATTTACACTCTTAAGGACCTAAAATAAATTTCAGTTGCATTATTAAACTTAAGAATATCCAATAATAAATGATGCAACTAAAATCAATTCTTAAGCCCAAAAATAATGTTAATCCCCAAAATTTAAATACTAAATAAGAGCAAAGGTTCGAACTCATCGTACCCTTTAGGCGATTTGGAATTGCAAAGTGACTGGCGTCTCGTGAGCAGCGCCAGGCGATATTGTTGTAGCAAAATTATATTTTTTCTCATTTGATTTGTGTGGTCTACAAGGCTTCTAGGATATCTTAAAGATCGGGTTGCTGGTGTTCCTTAAGTTGTGGCTCAGAACGTATCCCTTGAGTTATGGCTCGGGATAGGGGTTAAGCATGTGACATTCCTTGAGTTGTGGCTCAGAATGACATCCCTTGAGTTGTGGCTTAGGATGGCAGATGAACACGAGGAACTCTTGAGTTGTGGCTCAGGTTGGCGAGTGTTGTCGGTGTGAGTGTGCTGGTTGTGGCCAGTACGGATGGATTCAAATAAATTGTCCTCCTCAGTAATTAGCTGACGAGTTTGATAGTCTTGTGTCGTTACGAACTATGTTCGTATTGGGAATTCCACATGGCGTTAGGGTGTGTGATTTGTAGCATGGTTTCCTGCACGTGCTCTATCAGTTGTGGCCGATAGGTGTGGCAGCAAGACATCTTGAGGTACTCACTAGAAGACATAGAATAGGGTTAATATGGTTGTGGCCATGTGGTATGGAATCAAAGGATGGAATTCCTTTGATGTGATTGTGTGATATATGTATATATATGTATATATACATATATATATATATATATGTATATATATGTATATATACATATATATATATATATATATATATATATATATATATATATATATATATATATATATATATATATATATATATATATGTGTGTGTGTGTGTGTGTATTTTATATGTATTTATTTTGTTAGCTCACCCTATCTGCTTGTGTGTGGCAATGTTCGTATACGCGGTATACATGAGTAGATGTTGTTACAAGTGGATCTGGGGAGGCATAGAGTTGGAGCGGGGCTAGTCTTGGGGAGATTTTATCAGAGATTTATGTTTTGAATAAATCGTAATCTTTTACATTACGAGACTTTTATAATTATAATGGAATTTTATAATTATGCATTTTGGACCATTGCTGGTGTAATAAAAGTTTAAAATTTCCCGCGTTTTTGGGAAAATGATATTTCATTAAATGTAGTTTAATTATATTTCTTTATTTTAATATTTAAATCCGTAATATTCAGACAGGATGTTACATCTTCATATCCAGCTACCGGATGAGACATATGAGGTGTTACCTGCAGAAAGGACTCTAACGATCAAGTTAGCGAGAGCTCTCAAAGTCAAATCTTAATTTTCAGTATTAATGAATTGCATACCTTTAATCATTGGGGTCCACCTGTATTTATATAATATTAACCATAGATTACCTGGTCCATGGGCTGGGCCTTAAATGGACTCATTGGGTCTCTTTTGGGCTTACATGGGCCTTATCACAACCCACGTGTTAGGCTTATGGATTGGTTCTGTAAAGGTAGATGTCACTTCCTAAGTCCAGAGTAGGGGTTCCATACCGATATTTAACTTTGGCCGCTATGTATGCATTAGTTTTGTATGTAGTTGATCAGTGGTGTATTCCAAACAAGACTATAGTTGGTGGCTAAGGATAGGTATTCATGGTTGTCGGTCCTATCCGCATAGTATAGCAAAAAAGAATATTTACAATTTTTAGAAAGTATTAGGTACCAAATGTTGAATAATTATACGACAAGCGCAATGTTACCTTTTTCATACTTATAATAAATGAATGGTTAATTACGTTGTATACGTTATAAAGAATTTTTCAAGTTCACAATTGAATGGTATTTACAAAATGTGTAGGCTTCAACTCTTGCAATTGGGAAAAAGGAATTTAAAAAATATATATTTACTATTGTTTTTCAAAGTATTAGGTACCAAACATAGAGTAATTATGTGACAAACACAATATTACTTTTTTTCATAATTATAATAAATGAGTGGTTAATTACGTTGTATATGTTATGAAGAATATTTCAATCTAACAATTGAATGGTATTTACAAAATGTGTAGGTTTGAACTCTTGAAATTGGAAACAAGGAATTTAAAAAATATATATATTTACTATTTTTTCTCAAAGTATTAGGTACCAAACATAGAGTAATTATGTGGCAAATGCAATATTACTTTTTTTTCATAATTATAATAAACCAGTGGTTAATTACGTTGTATACATTATGAAGAATATTTTAAGCTAACAATTGAATGTTATTTACAAAATATGTAGGTTTGAACTCTTGCAATTGTGAAAAATGAATTTAAAAATATATATTTACTATTTTTTTTCAAAGTATTAAGTATCAGACATAGAGTAATTATGTGGCAAACACAATATTACTTTTTTTTTCATAATTATAATAAATGAGTGTTTAATTACATTGTATACGTTATGAAGAATCTTTCAAACTCACAATTGAATGGTATTTACAAAATGTGAAGGCTTGAACTCTTGCAATTAGGACAAAGGAATTTAAAAAATATATTTTTACTATTTTTTTTCAATGTATTAGGTACCAAACATTATGAAGAATTTTTCAAGCTCACAATTGAATGGTATTTAATAGATGTGTAGGTTTGAACTCTTGCAATTCGGAAAAATGAATTTAAAAAATATATATTTACTATTTTTTTCAAAAGTATTAGGTATCAAACATAGAGTAATTATGTGGCAAACGCAATGTTACTTTTTTTCATAATTATAAGTAAATGAATGTTTAATTACATTGTATACGTTATGAAGAATATTTCAAGCTCACAATTGAATGGTATTAAAAAGTGAAGGATTGAACTCTTGCAATTGGGAAAAAGGAATTTAAAAATATATTTTTACTATTTTTTTTTTCAATGTATTAGGTATCAAACATAGAGTAATTATATGGTGAACGCAATATAACTTTTTTCGTAATTATAATAAATGAGTGGTTAATTACGTTGTATACATTATGAAGAATTTTTCAAGCTCACAATTGAATGGTATTTACAAAATGTGTAGGTTTGAACTCTTGTAATCGAGAAAAATGAATTTAAAAATATTTTTGTAATATTTTTTTTTAAAGTATTTGGTACCAAACCTAGAGTAATTATGTGGCACATGCAATATTACTTTTTCCATAATTATAATAGGTGAGTGGTTAATTATGTTGTATACGTTATGACGAATTTTTCGACCTAAAAATTGAATGGTATTTACGAAATGTGTAGGTTTGAACTCTTGGAATTAGGAAAAATTAATTTAAAAAATATATATTTACTATTTTTGTCAAAGTATTAGGTATCAAACATAGAGTAGTTATGTGGCAAACACAATGTTACTTCTTTTCATAATTATAATAAATGAGTTGTTAATTACGTTGTGTACGTTATGAGAATTTTTCAAACTCACAATTGAATGGTATTTTCAAAATGTGTAGGCTTGAACTCTTACAGTTGGGAAAAATGAATTTAAAAAATTTATATTTACTATTTTTCTCAAAGTATTAGATATCAAACATAGAGTAATTGTGTGGCAAACACAAGGTAAATGTTTAGCTTATTCTAATTACAAATCTGATAAGATAGATTTTTTTATTATTAGTGAAAATTCTTATGATATGCTTTAGTCTTCAAAGAGATGATAATATGATCATAAATATAAAAAGAATGTAGACAATTATTATATAATGTATTTTAGAAAGATAATAATTTTTATAAAATAAACTGATTTTTTTAGTTTGACATTTTCATAATAAAATAATTAAGTATCATATATAAAATTACTTTTACTATTTGATTTTATGTTTAAGGTTCTTAAAATTCTAATTAGTTCTTAAAAATTATAATCTTTCTTTAGTTTGTTGTTTCTCTAACATATTTAAGTTAATTAATATTCATTAAATGTGAATAGTTTATTAATATTTTTTTTCTTCTTTTGTAATTATTAAAATATAATGAAAACAATATTTTAGAAATAATTACGATCAATTTTAAATTAAGGTGGTGATCTTCAAGAGGAAATAAAACTATTAAAGTACAATATGTTTATTTATAAAAAAAAATGTAAAGTTTAAGGATTCGTAACCATAAATTAAAATGGGTTAAGTATGTTTTTTATCCCTAAACTGTAACACAATTTTGGTTTTAGTCCCTATTTCAAAGTTTGATCTTGCTAAGTCCATATCCTTATAAAACACATGAATTTAGTCCTCAATATTGGACGGAGTTAACAGTTTTCATGACTTGGCAAACAGTTTGCACGTCCACCATTCATTTTTTGACATGTGTTCTCTTTAAAATTACACGTGTAAGTTTTTTTTTTTACCATTTTTTTTTCTTTTTCCTCTTCTCCAGCCATCTCCGTCTCCCTTCTAACCTCCATCTTCATCTTCGTTTCTGCCTCCACCATCTCCATCCATCCCCTCCCCCACCTTCACCCAGCTATCATCTTCTTCCAACCTTTATTTTCCATCAATAAAGTTATTCAATATTTCATTTCCCCATTTTCATCTTCTCCTTCAATTCTCCTCTTCCCCCCCCCCCCCCTTTTCCCCCCCCCCCCCCCAACCCCC
>Ga0214542_1001655_pt1 | contig 45839 bp, 27 predicted proteins | sample CNSS1metaG_FD_160096 | JGI IMG/M metagenome (GOLD analysis project Ga0214542, IMG submission 160096) | Root nodule microbial communities from cowpea collected in UCLA plant growth center, Los Angeles, California, USA - CNSS1 | ecosystem: Host-associated > Plants > Roots > Nodule | place: USA... | reverse complement strand
ATAAATTATAAATAGTTTAGTAATTTAAGCGGGGACGGGTATTTGGGCGGGTATATATATATCCCCATCCCCATCCCCATCCCCAGTTGAAAATTTCGGGTATTACCCATACCCATATCCATACCCAATCAAAGCGGGGATTCCCCGTCAAAACGGGGACGGGTTCGGGTGATACCCACGGGCACGGGTTTATTTGCCATCTCTAGTTGGGGTCCTTCATCTCCTTTGACCTACATGTCGTCATGGTGCTTGATGATGCGTTCTTCTCCGTAATATTTGACACCAACAAGGTCTAATAGCTCAAAATTCTCATCAACACATTTATGCCCTCCACCAAGTTCATTGGCGACTTCTACGTCTGCACCTACCTCGACATGGCAGAGCCCGACCACTAACTCATCAAAGACTTATTCTTCCATGTCCTCGCTCGACGAAACGACATCTTTCTCCCATTTTTTTGAAACTGCCTTCGTGAGTCATTCAGATATATCAAAGAACAATTGAATAAGAACAAGAAAGTATAAAATCAATCTTTCTATGTCGGTTATAACACAACCAACATAGCATGTGGACTTTTATGTTAGGTTCAAAATTAGTATAGAAAGTGAAAAATTTTTATGTTATTACATCTATGTCAGTTTCAGAACTAACATGGAAAGTCTTTACTAACCGACATTTTTTTTAATTTTAGTATACAAAAATATGTATACATACATACGTACTTGGGATACTCTAACTCTTATACACATACTTACAAGATTATCCAAATACGTAATATGCATATAAAAGACTTTATAGTTTGTAATATGTATATTAACCAACATAGAAAGTCTTTGTTGCATTAATGATTTAAAATATATATATATATATATATATATATATATATATATATATATATATATATATATATATATATATATATATATATATACACACGCAACTCACCATAGTATGTTAATTAGTATATAATTTCAACTCATATAATTTAATTAAAAATAATTAATTATGTAACTAGTACAAGGTTTCGCATTACTAATTCTTACTATTACTTTTTTTTTTTACTTGTTCTCATATACAGTAAATAATGTTGTGGTGTTACTAAAAAAAGAAAATAGTGTTGACAGGTAGTTAAGTAACGAAAGTTAGATATGATTATATCTTAATTAATATTAATAATATCAACAATCCAGATTTACTTTATTAATTTAAAACATCTTGAAAAAAAAAAACTGTGCATAATTTATGTTATTTTAATGTACACTCTGATAGCCGATGCAAGCCAAGTAGCCCGATTGCAGCAAAGACTAGTGTGAGTCCAGCTATGACCAGCCTGTGAAAGAAAATTTGCAATGATAATCACGTACTTTTCGATCAATTTTACAACTAGCTTTCTTTATGACAACACCATACTAACACTTCAAACCTTGGCATCTAGATAATGGTTAGGAATCCAAATTTGAATCTAAGTTTTATATTAAATAAAAATAAGAAAGTTGAGCATCATATAAGGATCAAAGCTTATAAATCTATTGTCTTAAGATTTTTAGTTAAAAGTGGTGTCAATCCCTTGTTTTTGGGTTTGACTCATGCTCATTGGTGTTGTATCTATGATCCTCTCTTTAAAAATCCAACAATAATAATATATTAAAAATAATATTAATACAAAATTAGAATTTTAATCAAAATTAATTCATAGATAATTTTATTATTTTATAAATATATCAATTTACATATTTTTAAATTTATTATACACGAATTTTAATATTCACAAACTTTTTTTTTTTAATTTTCCATTCTCTTTGGCTTTGCTTAATTTAAATTAATATTTTTTTTTCATTTTTTTCTCCCTTATTAATTATCATCTCATGGATGATGCATGTTTGACAATTTTAAAACTTTTGTGGTGCAAAACTACTTTAGTCGACATGTTTCATTGGAAGGAACAACAGAGGAAGAGATTTGGGCCTTAAGAAACAACAATCACTTACCACAAAGTTCAATAAGTGTCTCCATAAGATAAAAATTTACATGCAATTTATCCCATTCCATAAATAGTATTCATTACTCATACTCATTGAGAAAATTATGTATTTAATACAACAACAAAAAGTAACTCAAACCAAAATATGCAGTTCAAATAATTGAACCATAATTTCTGTCAAGCCAAAGTATGTGCAAGTGCATCTAAGATATGAAAAAACATTTTTCAATTACTATACCATCTTTCAATTACTAAGTAGTGAGGTGAGCCTACAGGTTCACTAGAAAAACTATCTATTCAAAGTTTATAGTATCATTATCAAAACATTTTATCTCATTCCTACTAAAGGAGGTTAAAAACCAAATTTGAAAAGCAATTATCAGACTCATGTATGTTGAGATTTTGTATTACACACGAAGAATCATTGTGAAAACCGTATGAAAATTTTCACTTTTACATTGCTTAAGCAAAATCATTATTCTAGAACGTCACGTTATACACTTATTTAAGTTTCAACCGATGTACAAATATATGATACATAGATAATGTTTGAAATTCAAGTGTGAGTCTAACTCCCACAATGAATACAAATAATAAAGTTGAACATTATATAAGGATGAAGATCCATAAACCAATTGTCTTAAGATTTTGGATTAGAGGTTGATAAAGATATTATATATCTTTTGCTTTTAATTATATTGATAGAGATGTAATATATTTAATTCTCTTTTATTATTATCAAATATTATTATCAGATTTAAATCGCCTTCCGCATTTTCTCTTCTCTCGTTTATTTCTTGCCATGGTGAAAAATTTCTCTTTGATTCTTCAACAAGAATGTGAATTTAAGGCTACTTTATATTCTACTTCTCAAGACTTTATTGCCATCATGCTTTTCACAAGGGACATGGTAAACATTTTCGCGGTGATTTTTGTGGCAATCGTGGACGGGGACGCTTTCCTCTGGTGGTCGCAATCCTAAATATTGTGACCATTGTCACCGAACCAATCACACATCTAGTAATTGTTGGATTAAGCATGGTCTACCTCAAGGCTATCACCAAAACATCAAAGTCAATCCTCCTCCTTCCAAACCTTCCGCTAGTATGGTTGATACCGCCTCATCTACTACCGATCTTTGTGTCAGGAAGGATGACAAAGTTGAAGCTTAGTTTGGTCATCAATGATTCTTCTCGCCGTGATCCAATAGTCTCAAAATGATTCTTCTCCCACAATTATTGTTCATCAATGTACTTCCAAATCCACATGTTTTGTTTTTTCCTTTTCTTCTTGGATTTTACACAGTGGTGCTACTGACCATATTTGTTATTTTAAATCTTTATTTCAAAATCTCAAACCTATTTCTCCTATTTCTATACAATTACCCAACCAAAACTCTATCATTGTTAAATTCTCGGGTACCATTGTCTTGGACAATCTTATCCTTCATAACACCCCTTTTTATTCCTGAATATTTTGTTCAACTCATTTCTATTCCTAAATTGCTTAATTCTACTAATTGTTTATAGTTTTCTCCCAAAATACTTGTCTTATTGTGCAACCCCATACCTTCTAAACAATTGGAGCAGTAAGGAAACATCAAGACATGTCTTATCTGTTAATAGTTATCAAGACAAATGTAACTTGAGTAGAGTATATCTGACACAAATATTTCCTTACCACATTCTGCTCTCATTAATAATGCTAGTTCTTGTAACTTATGGCATATGAAACTTGGTCATCCATCTAATAACATTTTAAAGCTTCTTGTTTCTCATCATTCTAATATTTTTTTTCTCCTTCTATTATTGCTTGTGATGCTTGTGCTTTTGCTAAACAAAAATGTCTGAAATATTCTTCAAGCATTAGTAAATCTCTTCCATTTTTTGAACTTATCCATGTTTATATTTGGGGTTTGATTTCAGTCTCTTCCATTGATGGATGCAAGTATTTTTTTAAATATAGTTGATTACTATAGCAAATTTACATCGACAGAAAATCAATTTTCTTGCAAGCTTAAGAAAATAAGTTCCGAGAATGACAAACAATGGCGGATCTTGACCAATAATTTTGGAGGAGCCAAAATAATACACTCAAAATTTATAAAGTTGTATTTGATACAAACACCATTTTAATTAAGTTTTCCTAATTGTATTTTTTTTTTACTCATTGAATATTCTCATATTTGAGGACGTTTCCTTGTATCCCTTTCGAAACAATTAATATCAAACTCATCAATCTTAATTCTTTGAACATTAAGAAAAAGCTTCTCTAATTGAACAATTGGATAATTTATATGATGTTTCAGATTGTGTAAAGAAGTTGAATTTGTTTTGTTTTCATATTCATGGGTAGCTTCTTTTTTATTACTTAAAAAAAATAAATTTATTCTTCTATTCTTCATTAATCTACCTTTTATTTTAAATTTTAAAATTCAAAAATAATTTATCATAATTTAATCGAAAATTCAAATACATAATTATTATAAGAAAACTCTATAATAATCAAGTTACAATTCAAAACTAGTTATGAAAAAACAAGTAATACATTATTTCTTCTTGTTTATTTATAAAAAATGAACATAGAAAGACTCATGAGATAAACAAAAATAAAATAATGTTAACTATTAAACTAATATTTTACTATCAAAAGTGAGATAGAAAAATATTTTTTTTCTACAAGAATGGAAGAGAACATAACAAATGAGAACAAAAATAGTGAGTTACTGTTTAACTTTCTTTTTTAACTACAAAGTGAAAGAAAATAAAAATAAATATCTTAATAAATATTTTTATTCTTTATAGTATTTAATTTTATATTTTATTATTTATTAACATTAAATATTACATTTTATAATTAAAAAAATATGTAACTTAATTTCATCAATTTTCAATACATATTACATATAATTTAAAAATTACAAAAAACTTTAAAAATTCAATATATAAATTTTAAAATTTCTAAAAAATTTGGGGGGTCGTGCTGCTCCCATAAATAGTTTCTTCTTATTTTTATAACAATAAGTGTAATTTTCATGAAACTTCACGTGTCTCACCTCCTCAACAAAACTCAATTGTTAAAAGATGCATCGATATCTTCTCAATGTGTGTCGTGCTCTTTTCGATGTCTGCCATGGCCCCCTAATTTTTTTTATATTTATATAATTTTAAATATTTTTTTAAAATAAATATTTTTAATATATTTTACATATTTAATATTCTAAACAAAATTTATATATTTATATCTATATTTAAAGAATTGTTTTGTCTATATTTAATTTTCAATTTTACCTTTTAAATTTTTTTTTAAATAAAAATAATTATTTGATTAATATTATATTTTAGTAATTTTTTTTTAATTTAACTATTTTTTATTTGATTATTTGAAAAGAAAAAAAAATTATTATAAATGAAAATTAATTATTATAAATTGTAAAAATTATTTATATTTAATTTTATAATTATAATAATAATTATTATTATAGTTTTATTATTTTTATTATCATAAAAAATTAAATACAATGCTTTTACCTGTTTATATACAAAAAATTGGAATTAATTTTTCGGTTCTTATTTTCATTCAAAAATATCAAGTTGGCCTTTCAATGTTTTTTAGTTTCAATTTAGTCTCGATTGTTGAAAAAATGATGCAATTTTGTCATTTTTTGTTAAATTTCTTGAATCAAATCAATGTTTTTTCATGAAAATTGAAGTTATGAATAAGGATGGTTTGCTTTATTAGTGTAACTGACATCATCCCAGTGTCCATTTTGATGAAAAATACTTGTTCCACTTCAAAAAATTTAATAAAAATTATCAAATTGCATCAATTTTTAAAAATCAGAACCAAATTGAGACTAAAAATAACTAGAGAACCAACTTAACATTTTTGAACGAAAAAATGGACCAAAAGAATAATTCAACCAAAATTTTGGCACCCCTAAGATATTAGTTGAAGATCCACCACTGCACTATTGGAAGAACTAAAGAACTAAATTGGATTCCAAAAGCTTAAAATGTGTTTTCCTTGGTTATAAATCTGGAGCAAAATGATATGTTTTGTATGATCTTCACTCCAAATCTACTTTTGTGACTAAGAATGTTATCTTTCATGAAAATATTTTTTCTTACTCATTCTCTTTGCCATTTGATAACTATATTAGCATATATGATTTTTCAGCTTTACTTGTTTCACATGCCATTGACCTTACTACAAACCCTCCTCCTAGTCTTGTTTCTGATAATGCTGAAGTTATTGATTCTGATTTTAGAACTTCTCATAGTGTGAAAAACAGACCTTGATACTTAGATTAATATTATTGTGGTGTAGTGTTGCTTCCACCTCCATGCTCTACTTTTCCACATCTTATCCAATGCATTTATTTGCTTCTTATGATAAATGTTCTCTTAACCATACTACTTTTTGTCATAATATTTTTGTCAAAGTTGAACCTTTCTCCTTCAAAGAATTTGCTCAACATGACTATTGGAAACAGGCTATGAATGTTAAGTTACATGCTCTTCATAGAAACCAAAATTGGACTTTAGTTCCTCCTCTTTCTGGCATCAAGCCAATTGGTTGCCGCTAGGTTTACAAACTCAAACATAAACCATATGACACATCATTTAAAGCAAGGTTGGTAGCTAAGGGTTTTACTCAAACCAAAGGGCTTGATTATTTTAAAACATTCTCCCATGTTGTCAAACTTACTATTGTACGCATCCTTTTAGTCTTGGCCACTACTAGTGATTGGTTTATCATCAGTTGGATGTTAACAATGCTTTCCTCCATGGAGATTTACATGAAGAGATCTATATGAAGCCTCCATCTAGTCTTTCTCTTCCCCAAACAAATCTTGTTTGTAAGCTTAAAAAGTCTCTATATGATTTAAAACAAACCAATTGTAACTTGAATCAAAAATTAACTTCATAGCTACTTCTTCTTGGCTACACACAAAGCTCTGTTGACCACTCTGTTATTACTGTTTTATTGATTTATATTGATGATGTAGTTCTCACTGGTAATAACATTGTTGAAATTAATGTTGCAAAAGCTCATCTTCATTCTAGACTTCATATTAAAGATCTTTGGTCCTCTCAAATATTTTTTGGGCCTTGAAGTTACTCGTTCTTTTCATGGATTAGTTTTGAACCAAAGGAAATATTGTTTGGACCTCATTTTAGAGACCAGATGCTTGGATGAACCAACGCCATTTGATCCTTCTATCAAACTTCATGCCGACGAGGGAGCTCTTCTACTAGATCCTTCTTCGTTTTGGCGTCTGATTGGACGATTACTTTACTTGACTAACATCAGGCCTAATATTAGTTTTGATGTCCAACAACTCAACCAGTTTGTTTCTTCTTCACGTGAACCACATATGTAGCAAGCTTTACGGATCATTAGGTACTTAAAACATGCTTCTAGCTATGACCTTTTGTATAAATCTAACACCTCTCTTAAAATTCAGTCGTTTTCTGATTCCGATTGGACAACATGTGCCACTATCTGACGCTTTGTTTTTGGATATTGTGTTTTCTTAGGCACCTCTTTGATTGCTTGGAAGTCTAAGAAACAAACCACTGTTGCACGGTCTTCTTCTAAGGCTGAGTATCACGCCTTGACATCCTTGGCATGTGAACTACAATGGATTCAATACTTTCTTCAAGATTTTCATTTTTTCTATTCTCACTCTCTATATTGCCTTCTGTTACAACAATTCACATTGCCAAGAATCTCACTTTTCATAAGAGAACCAAACATATAGAACTTGATTGTCACATTATTCGATAAAAGCTTGTTGATAGCCTTATCGACCTTCTCCATGTTCCTTCTACAAGTCAACTTGTTGGTATGTTTACTAAGTCATTACATCCTTCTGTATTTCGGGTTGCTACTTTCAAATTGGAACTTTACAATCTTCATGCCCACCTTGAGAAAGGGTGATAAAGATATTATATATCTTCTGCCTTTAATTATATTGATAGAGATATCATATATTTGATTTTTTTTATTATTTTATTATTATCAAATGTTATGTTTTACTTTTTTCTTTATATGATGAGACATTGTACTCTATATATTGAACAAGGTTCTAATTAGTCAGCAAGTAAACTCTCTTTGAGTTGTTTTCACCACACCTTTTGTACGTATTTGTATGCGTTTTTGTACGCATTCTTCATTCTCATAACTTATACATACTAACAACAGTGGTTTCATTCTTTTATGTGTGGACTCATGTTTTATTGATATTATATCTTCCTAATAATGTTATCTTAAAAGACCTAACCGTGATGTATCAGATTCGAAGTATCATACAGATTAATGATAGAAAAAAGACAAATGATTTTTCTTCTCTTATTGTACAAAGAATACATTTATATGTAAGTATTGATAGTAAAAGAATCATACACGATAAGGTTGTCCATAAAATATTTTAACAAAACTGAACTGCTTTAGATTATTTTATTAATTTGATTTTTAAAAATTGAATGATTCTCATATAAGTCTGCTTGAAATAAATTGAACTATACATTATGATATTAGAAAGTATACTTTAAAATAGGATGTCCATCGGTAATAATCTAAACAAGTTAATCCATTATATAATTCAATTCAATTCTCTCAAACAACTTTTAATAGTTTGGTTCAATTCAATTCATGCATTAAATACCTAGTATGGTATTTTGGCCCTTTACTTTTGCCCGGTGTGGGTTTCTTATCCTTAGTGGGTGTGTGATGAGAATATATGGAATGATATTGTGTAATATCAATATGAAACCTAATGTGAAAAAAGGTATCCTAACTTTACTAATGATTGTTGTGTAAAACTAAGATTTTTATACCAACGTTTATTATAGCTAATACAAGTAACCATTTTTAACATAAGATCGATCATGAGGTAAGTTTTTACTAATGGTGATTTTGATGAGTCAAGTGTTAATATATGAAAGAAATATTTAATGCAAGTATTCTAGAAGATAAATGTGACATTAAAATTTAAATGAAAGTCATTCAATACTAATTTTTATTATGTGAATTCTATAATGTGAAAATATGTGTAATATAATTATTTTTATGAGATGAGAATCTTAATAATATTAATAATATAATGGTAATATGTTTATATAAATACGAAATATATTTCTGTTTTTTTTTTTTATTGTCAAGTATTAAAAATATATTGTGTTAATATTTTAAATATTTTTTAATATTATTTAAAAAATCAAAATTAGTGATAATCAGTATATTATGAATGCACGATAAAAGAATAATTAAAGAAAACCAGAATCTAAATTCATATTCCTATTGATATGTACGATGTGAATTGTTATATTTATTTAATCGCTAAACCGAGAGGTGACGGAATGTAAAATAAAATAAAATTAAGTTAATAAATATTACTAAAATGTTCAGAGATATTAAATTAAAAAAAATAAAGTTTAATACATACGTTAATCTCTCAATGAGAGAGAATTTTAAATTTTAAATAAGGAGCGGTAATACAGATTAAACATATATTAAGATAAAATAATATAGTTTATTGAAGATGTTTCAAATCTTGAAAAATTTGTCAAGTTTTGTTTTTATTTTTTTAGAACAAATTCCTTCTAATTTTATAAAAATATATCTTTTTTTTTATATTTTGTAGTTGGGATATTCCATAATTTGTATGATGTGACAAGAAAATTATTGTAGTGTATAATAGAAACAATTTGATAGGATTAGGTAAGGATTAGTCAGCAATTTGCTATAAATATTTTACTTGAAAATATTAGCGATTGAATAGTTGACTTGTTACTTACCAACCTCTAATATAATTACGGTTCAGTATTATTAGAGATTATTTCCTCACAAATCAACAAATTTGTTCTAGTATTTTATATTTGTAATTAATAATAAAATTATATTTAGAAAAAAATAAAGTGTTATAAATTATTCATGGCTAAGTTTAGTGACTATTTTTTTAAAAATAAAATAAAAAAGTTAATGACTAACTAATAACCTATTTTAGACAATTCATATTTAATAACGGATGCAGTGATCAATTTAATTATCATTTCCGGTGACTGATTTACAAGCTATTTTAATTACCTATTGGAAAACGGTTTTTTTAAGAAAACTTATAGTAAACATTCGTTTAAATACTATTTCGATTCTCAGTTATAGTAAACATTCATTCAAATACTATTTCGATTTTGAAAGTTTAATGGAGACTTAATTAAAATATAAATTTATAAAATTTTAAAAGTCAAAAAAAAAAAATATATATATATATATATATATATATATATATAACAAAATATAACATATTATATAGTCAAATAACTTAATGTGTTTTTTGTGAAAATAAAATCACACGATCATTGATTTAAAAGTTTTCTTTTTTAAATGTGAATTTATATGATATCCAGACTTAGATACTTAAAAGGAATGTTTAATATAGATGTACCCCTCATGCATTCTAATAAATTTGTCAAAATTTTCTGTCATTACAAAACACCTATAAAAAATAAAAGATTGGGATATTACCAGATCCAAGCAGATTTTTACTTAATTGTTTCCCACATTTAAGACATTAATCTTTTCAGATTTTGCATGAAATACATCTACACCCTCTCTCTTCTTTCCACCATCATTTGCTTCCTTATCAAGTGATTTTTTGAGTAAAATGTTGGAAATTCTGTACAAGGGCATCATTCCTCCAAATTCAATTGGATGAACCTATATATGTCTTCTCCATATATAATAGGGATAAAGCTACTTTTGTTTTTAGGGACCATGTTCCCCTCAAAATTATAATTTTCTTTATTTAATATATACAATTACATATATGTAAAACACAAATTTGTCCTTTTATTTATTTTATACAAATTCTTGACTCATGGTATAGAATTTAGATTTGTATAGGCTTACTGTCTTTTTATCACATATATTTTGTGATTGACTTAAATTTATTGAATATGATATAAATTTTGTAGGTATTATTTTAATACATTCAATAATTTTACACTATTTATAGAAATTTGTTGGAAGTTTCACATACTAGAGATAAAAGGCAATTTCATAGTATATAAGTGAAGTACAAATCTTGCTTTACAACATGGTTTTGTGGAGTTAAATTAGGCTTAAAACCCACTTCTAACATGACATCAGAGTTATAATTAAAAAAACCTATTCTAACGAGATTTCTTAAATATTATGTTTCACCCACTATCAAGCTTCTATCGGACCACCTATTTCTAGACCGACGAGATGTATATTTCTCGGCATGAGGGTGAGGTGCAAATCCCACCTTATAAGTTAAGCCCACTTCTAAAAGAATTAAAGTTAGAAAAAATCTCTTGACGAAATCTTACATTTCAAAATACATAATACTTTCTATGTTTGGAAATTGAATGAAATACATATTTTAGAATATTTACGCAAATATAGTGTGTAAATATACTTACAGAAAATTTGAAAAATTGTTTTCATAGCCTGCTAGAGGACCCAATGACCACTTGCAACTTACTCAAGTTCAATGGCTGTCTCCTGTTAACAATGGAAGCAACGTTGAGTGATAATGTTAAATGGGTCCAACAATGGATTGATTGTGTTAGGTCATAACTCAATAACTCCTACAACTTATATATTATTCTCTTGAGCCCATTTTCGAGGACTCTTTTACCACTTTCACCAATTTTTTTATTTTTCATTTTTGTATGCTTAATGAATATCATCAATTTGTGATGTAAAAATGAATATGGTGTCTCAATAGTACTTTCAATTATTCCTTAATCTCGTGTTAATTTCTTATTTATGTTTTTCTGTTGTTGAATGATTCAATATATTCGTTTCTCAGCTTTTTGTATTATTTAATTGAGTTTTAATTCAATGTTTTGTAGCATAATTAAATTATATGCATATATACATATATTTGTTAAACACTTTTAGTATCATGAAAATCAACTAATTAAACCTAGTTCCTGGGCAATGGCGGACCTAGGTTAGGACAAAGGGAGCCATGGCTCCCCAAATTTTTAATTTTATATATATATATATATATATAAAATTTATATTATTTTTATTAAGTTATATATATTATATATTTTTATTGTTTAAAAAGTAAAATAAAAATTAATTTGATGGATTAGTAACTGGATTAAAGAGATTAAGGTTTTATATTTGGTTATAAGGTTTATCCACAACAAGTTATAAAAAAGTATGAAATAAAAGAAAGACAGATTAGGAAAAAGAAATTGAAGAATAAAAATAACAAATATGCATACACACACCATCTCATGAATAAGTATCCTAATATGATATATGCATGTTAGATTTATGATTCTTCCATTACAATATTTCTCCCAAATTAAGTTTCCCCAAATTAGTATGAACCCTAACTATGATTTTAGGAATTTTTTGTATGAAATTGGCATAAACCCTAATTATATTTTCTCAAATTAGTATAATCCAACATTATAAAATGTTGATATTTTGTATTTTCAACTACATACAATGAATTAGTTGAATACTCTTGAATTGAAATAAAAATTAGAATACTCATTTATGTGAATTCAACAAATTAAAAAAATTAAAAATTGAAAAGTTTGAATTGCATGATTTAAATAAAGAAAATAATTTTTTTAATTAAAAAAATATATATAAAACATCTAATTTGGCACTCTACATATTTTCTTCAAGTTACGGCCACTGCTCTGGCTTAGTTAGAATTGAGATTATTCAAATTTCATAGGCTCTGACAATGAAGATATATAGGTTTTTTGCATTCTCATATAATCTAAAAGAATAGTATAGGATGGGTATATATGATTGCAATCATAAGATTGTTTTCTACACAAACTTGTGATGCACTATCTTTTTATGTCGATTAAAAAATAGTTTTTATATCGATTTCAGAACACTGACATAAAAAATTCACATTTTATATCTATTCGTAAAAAATCTACTTAAAAATAGAAAAATATATAATAAAAATCATTTTAGATAAAAACGTTATTGACATGATATATTATTTTAGTTTGATTGACTTTAAATTTTTAAAATATACTCTGCATAATTTCGATTTATTGGTCGGATCAATCCACTTATTCACGAAATTTTTAGGACTAGATAAACCTAGAAAAGTAAAAATTATTTCATGGATCAAACTTATTCAATCACTAAAACTTTTAGGTTTGCAAACTATATATACCTTAAATATGTTAAGGATTAGTTTCTTATTAAAAGATGAATTTGGAAGAGAGTGTGAAGATGAACTTGTATAAATTTGAGTAAATAAATATATGTATTTTTTTGAGTGAATTTAGAAGATAAAATAAGTAGATAAGAGTGGATATCCTGATGCAAAAGTAAGACTATTTTGTCTCACGAAATGGACATAAGAAGGAAGCATGTGGTGCAAAAGTCAACTAAACCACATTGACTTATCATACTTCCGTTACGTTTTGTTCTTACTAATCTTAACCAACATTCTCCTCCTCCGTATCAATCACAGGGACCCATAACGCAAATGCCTCACATCATTGCTACAATTTCCTTTTTCTTTTACTAAAATCTCAGAAATCTGTCATAAATAACACTTTTATTATCTGTATTAAACCCTAATAATTAATATTATTTGATAATCACACTCTTTTGACTGTTTCTGCGTAGAATAAAATGATAATTAGTGGACCATCACGGTTGGCATCTCGTGCTTCCTCTTACACAGATGATGACTTTTGTTGTTTGCTCCCAAAAACGTTACCACAATAATAATGACCATGTGAAATTAGGTTTACATTACCCTTTTCCCCTACATTCTTACCAATCTACAAATCATACCTCAGATTCAGAAAAACGATCCCTTATATATTTAAAGTAATTGCCAGCTCTTAGTGTCAAAAACAACTTAAGGTCTCATATGCATAAAATCATTTTTCAACTTTACAAATCTAGGAAGACCTTACATCAGATCTTCACATTTAAGATTTTTCACATTTAAGAAATCCTTAGTCTTCATACGGATCTTTTAAAGGATTCACGGGAAATGCGAGTTCAATTCGCATAAAAGAAAAACTCATCCTAAAACTTTAAAATCATAAGTTCATGAACCTTTATTTTATAAGATATTCAATTTTTTTTATTTTTATTAAATGTGAAATTTAAACTCACATCCTTTAATATTTATATCGTAAAAAAACAAAATTTTAAAAAATCTAATATAAAAGTTAAATAATAATATGATATGAGTTCTATTATAAAAATATAATAGACCGAAAATCTTAATATAATAATTTATGAGTTTCTTTTTAATATATTTTTCTCAATTTAATGAGTTAAACTTATATATAAGAAATAAATATCAAATACTACAAAAATCTTAATATAATAGATCTGTAAGTTTTTCTTTCATATTATTAGGTAGGTCACCAATTTACTAATTTCACTCTGATTTAATTTAAAAAGTAAAGAAAGGTATTTTTTATCTCATACCAAAAATATTCAAGGCTTGCACTAGGTCTTTAAAAAAAAAAAAGTAAAGTGGAAGATTGAGAGAAAAGTTGTAAGTGTCTCTGCTGAAAAAAGGAAAGAAGCATTCAAATAGAATGAGAAAAGAAACAAAAAAAGCAACCGTACAAGACTATGTAGAGAAGTTACCTTGGAGAAAATGTTTTATTTCTCATCTCATAAATTAGGATTTCCTATCTTGTTTAGCTAAGTATCCATTGGGGTTTACTTGTAGTGTTATCCACTTCGTTAGTGAAAAGAACTTGTAATGTATCAATTAATTATTATTAATGAAAGATTTGACCGGATTAGGTCCTCTAAGTTTTTGTTCCATATTGAGATTTTCTCACATTAGAAAATTGTAGTGTTTGCGGATTTTTCTCTCTGTTTTACAAATTTTATTATTTTACATATTATTTATATGAAAAAGATTTTATTTAAGTTTTGCTTCATTTGTTTATAGGTTAATTTTGCTATCTCCCAAAATATATATAAATATATATAGAGAGAGAAGTGTGCAATTATACTAAATATTTATAAAAAAAATTGGTGTTCTAAATTATTTTATTTCGGTTAGGACAAAATTGACTTTCATTAAACATGCTCTCTAATAAAATACTAACTTTCATTTAGAAAAGGGATTAAAAACGAGCCTAATAATCAATGGAATTGAATCATTGTTGTTATCAAATCTTCTAGACTATAGCATTAATTTCAATTTCTTTGAAGTTTGAATAATTACTATTTCCAGATTCTCCAATGCGATCCCTTTCAAACTCGGAAGTGGAAAAAAACTTTTACTGAAACATCTTTTTGCAGTGAGTTTCTTGGATTGCTCAACAAAACCATTGCATTGCATTAGCACCAAAAGAATCAAAAGGACAATTGAGCAAAACAAAACCTCCACTCAGCTGAAAAGAGGAACCAAGACTTATCCTTGTGCTCCCCTTTTTGTGTACCCTTTTTGATTATCAAATGTCAGAGGTCCTAGGAGAGAAACATTAATTGATCAAATTGTGTTTTTTTTTTAAGAAGAGGAAGAATTGAAGTTTCATTTTTTATGTTTTATTTTGAAATAAAACTATAAAAAGAAATTAGCTGAATGGTAATAGAATTTAAAAAGAAATAAAAATGCACACTTGATTTTTTTTTTTATCAGCAAGTATATATATGTATATATTTTAGAACATTAAGAGTATTCCAACCCGTATACAAATATAAAAGGGTTCATAATATAGTGTACCTACAATACAAAATATGGTTGGTGTATTTATAAGTCAAAAAAAAAATATCCTAACTTGTATTCATCCATCATGACTGTCCAATTGTAAATCAAACACTATATATAGTAATTATAGTATGACCGATGTAATGTATCATGTCTTGACAGTGTTCTCCCACAAAATAATGCACACTTGATATAGTAGTACCTTAAATGCCTTTTCATAAAAAGAGGTGAAATCCAATACGATTTTGAAAAGGATTTATCCTTACAAAGTAGTATACCTTTCATTATTATGGTCTAGAAATGCTAGTGGAATTTTCTTGTTTAAGGTACTTTAACTCCTTTCTTCTATTTGTTATAAAAGAGTTCAATCTACAACTGTTTTTTTTTTTTTTGTGGTGGATTAATACAAAAAAATATTTCTTTTATTAGTTTTGTACTTTCGATGGAATACGATTAAATTCTTAATTTTATATTAACGAATTCGTTGGCCAAACTTTAAAAATTATTTACACCTTTTAGAAATTATAATGCTTTCTTTTTTAGTTGTAAAGCACTCAATTTGCATGTTTTGAAAGCTTAAAAACCAATTTATCAGAATAAAAAACATTAAAATCTTATATTCCAAAAAAAAATGTACATTTAAAATTGAAAAAAAGAATGACATAAACAGTAATTGGCATTAATTAATTAATTAACTATAGTTTAAATTCAATTCATTAATCAAAATGGCAAGGGCTTTATATATTTCATCAGCGTAATCATATTTTAAATGAGTCATTTTCTTAATCATTACAATGAGATTATCTTCACTTCACATCATTCATTTGTCTGTATCACCATACTCAACTTTAATCACATACAACAGTGCACTTCCAAGTAATAATTTTCTAACTTTTTTAATAATGTGTTTTAATATTGTATTTAATTATAGTTTTCATCAGCCTGTTGTTTAGGTGTGTTTGATAATATATCATTTTATAATTAATAGAAGTTTTTATTTTCAAGTAAATTTTGAAAGGCATACAATATTCTGTTCATAAAAAAAAAATTGTATACAACAAAGACAGAAATTAATAAAAAGAAATAAAAAACATATAAAATAAAGATTGATGTTGACATGTTGTAAAGAAGATAATATTATACAATTGAATGTCAAGGGACACTTACCATAGACAAAAGCTATCTTCAAAAATCATGTACATTATTCTTTTATAATTTTAATTTAATCATTATGATTACAAAATTAAGTGTTAAATATGTTTTTGATTCTTTCACTTCTGGTGAAAATTGGTGAAAATTAGAATTAGTTTTCCTTTAAAACTTATCAATTTAGTCCATCAACTTTATAAATGTGTGAATTTAATTATTTTAACAAAATTTTGTTATGTTTATTTCACGTTTCAAACACGATTTATTATAATATTTAAATTGTTTACATCATTCTACATATTTTTTTCTTTAATGTTAGTAATAAACATGTTTGAAACGTTAAATAAACTTGACAAAATTTGGTTAAAAAAATTAAATTCACATATTTCTAAATATGAAAAACTAGATTGATCCAAAATTTTAAAGAAAAACTAATTTTAACTTTCGTTACTTAACCCAAAAATTAATTCATGACTAAAAATCATTATACTTTTTTGTCACTAAATTAATCATTTCGTGTTATTACTTTGGAAATAAACATATATGATATAGTTTAAATCTATAAGATATTAAAACGATAATAATTGTAAGACTAATGTTTTAGATTTTTGAAAGATTGCGGTGCCTATGTTTTTATAACTAATATAATATATATAGATATATGTATACAACATTGACGTGAGGTTTCTTACAATTTAGAATTTTATTCAAATTCTAAATAACTATCAAATCTAATTGTTACAATTAATTAAACGAAAATTATCAACCATAGAATTTATTTTATGATCAGTCTCCACTATTGGTTTATGTCTGAACTTCATGAAAAAAAAAATTCACTGACTTACGTATAACTGAAATGTTAGAAATTCATAATTTATTTTGAAGTATAATGTTTCAAGTTTTATCCCAAACTTGTTTCACTGACTTAGCTAGACATGCATTTTCTTTTACATTACTATTTTCATTTTATGTATTTTCTCGCTCCTCATCTTATTTTTTCTTGTTTGTAAAATTTTGTGTAAAAACTTTTTCCTTAAAACTAAAGCAAATTTTTGTTCACAAATTCTGCGTACAAAAACAAATTCTTTTGCCATCTTATCGAAAAATAGTGTTGGCCACTTTAAGAACATAATGATTAAATGAAGAAGGAAAATACACGAGCACTGATTAAATGGAGTAGTTGAAGAAATAAAATAAGAATATATTACAATAAATTAGGGTTAGCTTGGTTATTATCTCATGTTAACAGGGTTGTTAAGAGGTTTGGGTTTCATCATTTCATGTGAAGTGGAGAAATCTATCATCTCTTTTCTCGCCCTTTTTCCATGAGATTCTAGATACAACATCACAGTCATTTTATTTTACTATTCATGTACCATGTGCCAACTTTTCACTCACAAAACCATCATTCATAGCTGACCTCCATTACCCCCTTTTTTCTCTCTTATAGTCAAACCTTACCCTTCCTCCTTATCAACTATAACATCATCCTACAAATACAGTATAACCTACGTATTGCATCAGCTCCAATCAATACTCTATAACAACAAAATAAATACAAATACAGTATATAAATACGATGTAATTTGCAAGTTGATTTTTCTTAGAAATTCTATGTACGAGTTTAAGTCTCATTTAGAGAATCATCAGAGAGATACAATACTAATAAAATATAAGTTTAACTCATACATAAGAAATTGACATTACTCTTTAATCTAAAATTTTAAATGATAGATTTATGAGTTTTCATCTTTATGTGATACTTAACTTTTTCATTTTCAAACTCATACTTAGATTTCGAACACTATATTTTAGTGATCGGTCAAACGAATTCCTGTATCGAAAGTCTACTATTATGAGAGTAATATGAGACTTTTCATACTCATAGTTAAATTTTGAACACTATATTTTAGCCATCGATCAAACAAGTTCTCGTGTCGAAAGTCTACTGTTAGGAGAGTAATATGAGACGCCAATGCTTTAGGATTATTCTTTTTTTCTCTTCCTTCGACGCAAAAACACACACAAGGCATAGCAATCATCATGTTCTCTCCCCTCTGCTTGCCTTCATCATTAGAGGCTGGCTTTCATCATCACCACCGCATCTTTTACCTCCCACCAACCGCACCAAAGCCATCATCCTCCGCCTCTAACATCGCCACAACAAGAAAGAGAAAGAAGGAGAGAGAGAAGGGTTAGAAGGCGAAGAAGATGGCTTCACTCAAGAAGAAGAAACCCTACCCGCTTCCATTTCCTTTCCACTGCAACCCTCTACTCTTCTGATCCAAGGGTCCTCTTCTTCTTCCAACCTTCTCATGCATGCTACTTTCTTCTCTTCTCCGGGAATTGAAGCGTCGCGGTCCGATTGTTTGCTAGATCAAGCAAATTAACCTACATATACTGGTCTATATCATCACCTTTCACCATATATATATGGCTTTAGTTTCTTACTCTCTTTATGTTTTCCTTTTTCTTACTCCTGCTTTCAATTGATTACGTCATTCTAAAACATGTATGGATTTATATATACATAGCGTGCTACGTGGTTTTCGAGCTTGGTGTTTAAACATGATGATGAAAAACAAAGCTCTCTTTTTCTTTTTTTCTGTGTTGTTGAGCAGTGAGCAGTGTCACTTTGTGCCTTCTTGTAAATTCGAGGTGGAGACTGAGCTATGCTGTTGCTTCAATTCAAGTTTCTGAATACAGTTGGTGGTATAGATCTGGATTTCCTTATATATGTATGATAATAAATGTTGTTCTTCATGAGAATAACACATGTTTGATTGTTCCAAACTATGTTACTTTGTGTATTGTTATAAGTTTTAGACTTTAATGTTAATGACCCCAGTCATCATCTCTCTTGTGTCCTATAGGGTTCTCTTTCCTTCTTTTCTTTCTTTGAGAAGTTCACATGTCTTTTATTTTTATGAAATTAATCAACGGTTTTATGGGAACTGTTTTTCCTTGACTATCGAGAACAACATGCAAATAGATATAGACACACAAAACAACCTTAAATCCCGTTAAGAAAGATGTTTTTCTGTTTTCTAAATGATTTTGAGTTGCTAGTTTAAGTTGTTTTGATGGATATGTTCATCTTTCACTCCAATACTCTATGTAGTTATGTACTTACATATGCTAAAGAGTTTTAGAAATTTGATTAACTAAGGATGTTTTCTCTATGGTATATTCCTTTTTGTTTAGCTAACTTGCTAAGTCAAAAATCTCCTCCTTGTGTTGTTTTAATAAGCAAGTTGATGCATGCATAAGTTTCTGGTTTTGTTGGATTCAAATTATTCTCAATCATTACTCTAAAGTGTGATTCTCATGGGTTTCCATTCTCAATCATTTCTGGTTTCAAATATTTTAGAAATTCAGCTACCTTGGATTGGATTGCATGCTCGACCCATGTCACGATTTTTTCTGTCAATTATCTATATATAATAACAGAATATAATGTGTAGGATTTGAAATAATTTTGTTATAGCTTTATAATTCAATTTTTATTTTGTTAATTGGAGTTGACTTACTATCAATATTTTTTGCGAGTTACTGAAATGAGTTATAATTTTAATTAGAAAAACACTTTAGTACATTTGTCCTTGTCTCTATATCGTACCTGTCAGGAAGACTTTCGATACTAGGACCATACTGGTACTGCACTCGTCTGAGCCGGTATTAACCATCGGCTCTGATACCACTTGTTAGGTTTTACAGAGGGAGTTTCACTGGTGAAAACAACACCAATGAGATCTGAGCCTAACCACATAAGACATCGACACCACTCTCAACCCAAAACCTTAAGGCGATGGATTTATGGGCCTTAATCCTTATATGGTGCTCTACTTTCTCAATTCTGGTCAATGTGGGATTTAGACTCACACTTGAATTCCTAACAGTACCCTTCATCATAGTACAGTCTCATAAGAAAACCACGAGCTCAATTTGTTTTGGTTGCAAAGTTCAGAAACAGTGCATCAGCATTGTTCTTCTGAATTATTTGACTTGGTTGAATTTTGGAGCAATTAACCATATGAAAGAGTGTTAAGTATGATTTTTTACTTGATTTCTGGTACAACATCATTGAATGGAGGCCCACAAATACATGTAATCATATATTGCGTTTAACTGAAGGACCATGCATGTATTGAGTGTAACTACAACAGACAGTTTTTGATAGATTTGAAAGGAATGTGTCCTATGATTTATTCACCATCAAGCTTACATATAAGAGTAAATAACCAAGAAAACTACACTTTTCTCACTACCTTTTGGTTTTACATTCTTCTATTAAATTAAACAAGAAAACCATCAATTTAATTAAACAAATTCGTTTCTGTTTTTTAAATGTATTACAATTAAGTTCTACTATGGAAAACAATATCAAATACTTACGCGAGTTATTGCATCTTGGAAATAGTTTTTTTCTTTTTCTTTTTAATTTTTCAATGAAAACTAGTAAAACCTAATCATGTGAGTAATAAAACTAATCTTTGAAATTAATTTCAACACTTAAAATTAAAAAATTGTTTATTTTGTAAAATAAATTATGATTGAATTTAATTAAAGAGACTAATTTGTCACATCATAACAAAACAATAAGATACAGCAATTTTAATTAAAATATTTTAATTTTTAATTTTTTAATTTAGATAAAGCAATTCAAATTCTATTTTAAAGTAAATTCAATCTGATGGATTAAATCTGAACTTTAACTTGTAAAGCCTTATATTTTTTATCTTCATTTTTATATATGTTAATTCTTAATTCTAAATTATAAATTTTAATCCAAAATCTATCTAATTAAAAAAATAGTTTTTCCATTATGAGGCTTTTCCTTCTTATTTTCAACTAAGTCCATTTTTTTTCACCTGTGTAAATATAATAAATTCCGCTAAAATATCTAAGTTTCATTATAAATATTTGTAGGAATACACCATCTATCTTTTAACAAGAACTTTAATTATTTATTGAATTAAATTGCAATGATATTTTTATTATAACAACTTTTTTAAAATTAAAAAAAAAATGATTTTCACAAACTTCATAAAAAACAACTTTGTGGGAAACATATATATACTTATGATTTTTAAAATAAAAATGAACATAATAAAAATATATTTCCAACTTGAAATTTTTGGGAAACTAAAAACTTATGGTGTATGAGCCCCTAAATAGAACTATTATTGATAACCAAAACAAATAATAGTTAATAATTTTCCCGGTTGATCTACTGAATTTTTATTGCAAAAATATTCTAACATAATTCATTTAATTTCCAAGATAAAAAATATGATTTATTTTGTTTTCTTTTTATTCTCTTATATTATATAATTATCTTAAAATTTTATGGCAAAATATTGAATAATTTTTAATTTTTATTGTCGTAAATTTAGTTGTTTAGTCATTTAAAAAATATGAGATTTGTTGTAATGTTTATATTTTTTATCAATTGAATGAATTAGTTAAATATGATAAAAAGTGATACCAAAACCTACATACAACTTTTATTTTTTTAAAGAAAAGAGAACAAGTTTATAATTAAGAAAGACTTAGACTTTAGAAATGAAAAATAAACTTGTCTCTGTGAGTATTGTCCAAACTCGTCCCCATTTTGATGAGAAATATCTGCATTGACTGGGTATGGGTATGGATATGGGTATGGAGAATTCCCGACTCTTTCAATTGGATATGGGAATGAGTATGGGGATGTACATATCCTCGCTATAATACACGTCCCCCCGTCATATCTTCGTCCTTGTTTAAATTATTAAAATATTCACAATTAATTAAGTAAATATATATATATATATATATATATATATATATATATATATATATCTTTCTATTTTTTTATTTTTTCTATTTATTTGTTTTGCCATGAAACTCATTCACATCTCCAATATATTTTTCAACTTATCATAACTTTTATGTAATTATTTTAAAATGAATTAAAATTTGTTTATGTCTCATATTTTGAATATTTCTATTATTTTTTAAAATTGTTATTTATTGTATATTTTCCTTTCACATGAGAATGTTTAATACTCTCAATTTAAGTGTTTAATAGCATAAACCTTTCATTTACTAGGTAATATAAAAAAAATTACTTATTATTATTATTATTATTATTATTATTAATTTTTGTTTCATTTAAAGAACTTTTTTATTTCGCTAAAACAATTTTTGTTATTTCTCAACCATTGAGTATATATGTTGATATTTGAAAAGTTTTCTTAAATCTATAATGTATTTTTCATCTTATTATACATTTAATTATGCTTTTTTTTCTTTATGTGATTTCTTTCTATAGTCTCTTTAAATTATTTATAAGACACGCATTTGTTAATTTTTTAATATTTTTATTTCTTGTTTATTTTCATCACATTGAATACTATTTTGATATATTTTATCTAGTTATTTTTTATTTTTTAACTCATTATCAATCGTACTGAAATTTTTTCATTATAACTGTATAAAAAACTTTTATTTGCTACAATATAAAATTTTAATATAATTGTCATGAATATTCTTTTATCAACATCCAACATATATTAGAGTTCAAAAGATACAAAATCTATGTTAAAATTTTATTATTATGTTTATTATTTAATTTTTGCATCATTTTGATCAAGTGATGTATTATAACTTTTATTAGTGTATAAAAAAGAGATTTATTAGAATTTAAAAAATTTAAGTAAACTAACATTTAAAATATATTTTAATTTGAATATTTGTTTTCTTTTTATATTTTTTTAAAATATTTTTAAATTTTATCAACTAGGTTTCATTAATGTTTGCAAATTTAATAAATGTTTTGCTTCTTATGAAATTTTATTTAGTATTCTAATCTAAAATGTAAACAATTATAATTTATTTCAAAGAATTTTATATCGAAGAAACAATCATCCTCCTAATATTGAATATTTGATAATATTATGTTTACTTTACCGTAATTTTTTATTATTTTATGAAAATTAATTAAAATTAATATTGAAGAAGTAAGAAAACGGATACATGTATGGGTACAAGATTATACCCGTTACTCGGTGAAAATGAAAATGGAACAAAAGTTTGATACTCAGTGCATTTAAATATATGGGTATAAGATAGCAAAACTCGTCCCACCCCACCCAATTGTCATCCTTACTTAGAATACCTCAACCCATATATCAATTTTATAAAAATGTACATATATAACGAGTAATCGCTATACATTTATGTTAAGGTACACAATTCCATAATATTTTAACAACATTTCCAATAAAATTTCAATCCACAAATAAATTAGGACAGTAATACTCAACCATCACCAAGAGCACCAATATTACAGTGGAGGATTTGGGGAGACTAGGGATGTCTTAGCCCCAAACTTTTAATATTCTACATCTATAATATATAATATATATATATATATATATATATATATATATATATATATTTCTCTTTTATGTTCACATTTTAAAATTCTAATTTTACCATTTAAAATATAATTATTTATTAAATTTTTAAAAATTGACCGTTATTTGTACAAGTTTTTTATAAAATCGTATATCTCTGCTTATTCTCTTTTTTTCCTATTTATCAACTGTTACTCTCTCATCTTTTCTGATATATTCCATTTTATTTTTGATAAATATAATTTTATTTTATATATTAACTTAATAACATTACAATATCATCACATACACACAGGCGCAGGCGCGACATAATAATGAAAATTTATAAGTATTAAATTAAGTATACTTTCATTTTTTTAAACAAAACATGTTATTGAATACTAATAAATAATGAAATATAAAATTAAATATAATAAAAATATGAATTAAAATATTTTTTATTTTATTTCAATTATTCATTATTTTTGTTTATTAATTATTTTCATGTTTTTTTGTGTATTAAGAAAAAAATTAAATACAGATTTATTAGTTTTATTTTCATTTTTTATTATGTTAATCTATTATTGAAGAGAAATAAATTGTGGCATTTAATATAGTATATAATTTTTTTTATCTCATAAATTTTTTAAAATTCAAAATAAAAATTGACTGTTATATATTTTTCATAAATAATTTTTTATTGTGGATTTATCACCATATATTTCCATTTTCTTAAATATGTCTCTGAATATTATTTAATCAGATTTTGATATCTTATCTTTTAATTTTAAACTTGATTTCTTTTTTTAAAATAGGTATATTGATAAAAAATAAAAGAGTAAACCCATTCTTTAATGTTGTGTTTGGATTGGATTGTAGATTTGGAGGAGTAGATTTGCATTGATTTGAAGGTAAATATGAGGTTGTTTGGATTAAAGAAAAGATGATGTGATTTAAGTGGATATGTATGGAAAGTTTATGAAAGTTTGTATATGACATGATTGATAAAATTTAATAAATTATAATTTTTAATAGAATAAATTGTATGATTATCATTTTACCCTTCAATGTAAATAGAAAAAATGATATTCAAATAAAATTAAAAATGTTATTTAAAATTACAAAAATATAATTTATTCATATTATAATTAATAACTTAAAATAATAATTATTATTATTCTCAATTATAACGTGAAATAATTTATAATATAGACTTTTAATTGTAACTTCACATTTATTTAAATATATTTTATTTTATTATATAATACTTATTATTATAATAATAATTATAATTATAGTTAGTATTAATATATATTATAATAAATATAATAAATTAAATTGTTAAAAGAGATGGACAATAAAATAATTTTAATACCACTTGTTAGGTTTTTAAGGAGGGGCATCACTGGAGAGAACAAACACAGATATGAGTCTAACCATATAAGGCACTGACACCACTCTCAACCCAAAACCTTAAGACAATGGGTTTATGGGTCTTTATTCTTATATAGTGCTCTACTTTCTCATTTCTGGTCAATGTGGGACTTAGACTCACACTTGGATTCCTAACAAAAACAACACAAATTCAACTTATTCCCCTATTCTAAACAAAGATATTGATGATTCAATTATAATAGAGAAGTCTCTTTTGACAAGTTTTATCCTTTATATTTTGAAAAATGATTTTTTAACAATTAAATTTGTGTGACATCTTTTAAGTGGCGTCCCATTTTTTCTATTTTCTCATTTCTCTATATTCCAAAACCATTTAGAAGATGTCACCTTAGGTTGTAAGAAAAAATTATCAAAATTTATTTGTCAAAATATCATTGTCCTTATATTTTAGTGGGCAAGATTAAATTAAAATTTCAATTTTATTTTACTATTGATGTTCCTAATCCAAAATTTAAGAGTTTATCAACCATCTCTCAATTATGTAAATCTTTAGCAATAACATAAAAGTCAAAAACATCTTATTTAAATGATCATTTAATTTATCTTATTTTAACTTTAATTGTTTTTACAACTACAACAAAAAATATCATTTTTGCAATAAAGATTATAAAAAAATTGTGAAATAAAATAGAAGATTAATTTATTGTTCATAATATGATTATTTACATTAAAAAATAATTAGTTAAATTTTTTAGTTTTGATTCATGTGTGTGATTTTTGTGTTCATTTTTGTTGTATTATAGTAATTGTGATGAAAATATAAACTTTTAATATACTATTTTAACTATCCCAAATTTTTTTGTTGAGATCAGCCGTTGATTCCTTATGTGTTGTAAGTAAGTGTAATTACTCTTGATTCTTTATTCTCCACCTACATATAAGTATTTTTTTGAGTAAATTAACTATTAAATGTAAATGTAGGTTAATGACTCTCCTCGAAAAAAATATTTTTGTAGAATATGTTAGATTTATCATTCAAAGTCATTGATATGCAATTTCTTTCTCTAAAATGTACATTGTGACTCAATTCCTATAAATCATTTGCTAGCTTTTCCTAAACAAACAAAGATTTTTCATTTCCAAACCCCAATTTTCCCATCTTAATCCTCCATTCCCTGATTTTCCCTTTTTACCCCTTTGAGGTTAAACCCAATTCATTTTTATTATCCACACCTTCCCCCATTCTTTTTCACACCCTTTTACCAATATGGATTTATGGTCTAACTTCTTTTTTTCTTTTACTCCCCGTTTTGCTTTTTGCCACCCTTAAATCCCTCGATTCTTGGACTAACATGTGGCACTTTGATTGACCTAATTTCAGTCCAGTGGTCTTATTATACAAATATAGCAAGTACTAGAAAATAGAATACACATAGAAACTAATTCAAGATAGAAAATTATATTTGACTTAACTTCTAACATAACCTAACCAACTCAGCTCGTACCAAGTCCAAGCTAGAATCAAGCCTAACCAACTCTAACTTAACTTAATTTGGATTAACTTGACTCGATTTGGTCTGACTCGTGTAGACCTTTGCTCGGACCTACTCATATATATATATATATATATATATATATATATATATATATATATATTTAGATTCGCCAAATTGACTTGATTTAAGTTAAGTCCAACTTGACTCAATTTAGGTATGGGCCAAATCAATTCGACCAATTCCCAAGTCGACTTAACTCGCCTTGTGTTTGGTTAACTTAACTTAATCTATGCATGGACCAACTTGACTTGACTTATACCTGACATAGTGTTACTTTACTTGGGTCTAATTGAACCTAATATTTCATAACTTGAAATGACTAAGATGCACCATAAATATGAATTTTCAAAATTCAGAAAATTATCCAGTCTAATTACAATTAAATGGATTGGATTTAAAATACAAAGTTATGAATTTGAATTTAAGATAAATTCATTTAAATAAAATTAAAATAATATAGATTTATATTATTATGCATTGGATTTGCCTTTTAAAATTTTAAACTACGTATTCCGGTTAATCCGTGGAAGAATCTTAAATTGTGAAAATTTCAATGATAAAATTCAATAAATCACGAATCACCGTTGACTAACCCAAAAACACAATTTTAAACAAATATATGAATTAAGATATCCTTTTTATAAGCAAAAGCATTTTAGCCTAATTTATATGTTAATTCCAACCTTCCCACGAAGCTATGTAGACATTTATTTAGTAGTGTTTCATGTATTAGGTAGTAATAAACTCAATAAAAATCGTAAGGGAGCATAGAAGAAAAAACTAACAAAACATGCATAAAAGAATCTCACATCTTGGAGCCAAAATAATTCTAAAAAACGTAAAGGTTATTGCTTATCCTTAATAAATTGAACCTTCATAAAATGAGATCGATCTTATACTACAAACCTACAATCTCAAACAATTGGTAAGAAAGATGAACCAATACGCCCATGTTTAAGCGAAAGATTTGAAAATATAGTTTGAAAGTAGAATAAAGAAAGGGTGTACTTATTAATTGATGAAGTGCGTTTAGTGATTGTCACAAGAAATTTCTATAATATGGTGAGTGTCTCCGAGGTCGATTTTATTATGATTTTTCTTGATGGTTTTCCTTTCTTTAAAAGGTGATATATTCATAAAAAAAAAAAATTAAATTAATTAACCCTATTGTAATTACAAAAGTAATTAAATTAACCCAATTGGGCCTTCTTTTTTTGTCAGGGTCTTTTTTACCCTTTTTTTTTAGGTATTTCTAACACTGAATACGAGATCTTCGGAAACACAAACCAACACTTGAGGGAAGCATTTTATTAGTAAAAAAAAATGGCCTAGCCCTATATAACACCGCGGTCATTCGATCCAACGGTCCTGGTTCCATCATGCTCCGAGGATATTCCCTGTGCACAGCTGCTCTACCCCTGGTACTCCACCGTTTTCACTTCAACGCAAAATCTTCGCCTCTTTCTCTTCACCAATAACCCTTCATCCTCCTTTATCTCTCTTGAAGCTCGGATATGTTATTATCTGTCAACCCGTGGTGTTGACGTTTAGTTCGCACTCTCTGCTTCGAGTCGCGGGCAATGAGATTAGGGTTAGGTTTAGGGTTACGCTAACTCTCAGCGATTCTCAGGGTAACTATTCGCGGTTGCAGAAGTTTTTGCTCAGTTGATAGTTTAGGGTTTCGGTTGTCGCCATGTCCGATCATTCGAGGGGTCGCGTTACCATCACTCTAGGGCGTAGTGGTCAGGTAGGTTGCAATTTCGTTTATTTCGGAATTTATTGTAGATAATGTTTTCTATAAAAGGAACTTCTTCGTGTGCTTTTCGTTTGTTGTTTAAGTCTAGTTCTACTCTCGGCTTGACTTTGTGCTCTCTCTTTTTTTTTGTTCAATTTATTCATTAGGAGTAAAGGAATGCAGTTCAATTTAGATTTTTTTACTACCACTTCTTACCTTTTGTGATAGAGTTTTGCACTGATTTTTCATGATTGATTGATTTCCGTGACCTTGTATTTTACTTGAGGTTAGGTTGTGAAGAGGGATGTATCTTCTGTGGATGTTTCTTCTTTCTCTTCTCTTCCCTCAGCTGGCACTAAGCGGTCTGTAAGAGACAGGATTGGAAACAATGCAGATGGTTCTGTGTGGCACGGAAATGGACTTGGTGGCAATAAACGGTGCGTCTCTGGTTTTTTTGTTATATAGAGTGACAAATGAGAGAGAGAGTAGTCTGCCTGCTGTTTGTATGATTTAATTAAAGCCAGCTTACATAAATTTTGCTGTTCATATTCTCTGCAGACAGCGAGGAGATGTAAGCATACAAAATGGACTGGATGGCAGTAAGCTCCCTTAGCAGTCTTTACCACCCTTGCATCTTTATGCTACTCAATGGATTTTATGTTTCTAATCTTGTTCCTCTTAATTTACTTATATGGACATATTGGTAAAGATGATCTTCGGTTGAAGCTCATGCAAAAAAGTGCATCTAGGCATGCTGACAGCAATGGTAGTAAGAGGCATATGGATCTCCGTGAAAAACTTTCAAAGACAACTCACTCTCTGTCAAATAGTTTTAGTTCAAAGCAGCGTATGCCAGAATCAAGGGAAACAAGTTTGTTGAGGCAAATTCCCTCCGCTAGAAGTTCTGATGATTTAATGCGCATGGAATCCATGAGAAGCTCGTACTCTCCTTGGACATTGGATCATATAAGGAGAAGATCACCAGATGGGTTTCCGAGTACTTCAAGGGGTATTTCCCCTCAAAGGGACGTCCAAGACCTACAGAGAAGAAGGCCATTAAACAGGACATATGATGGCGTCAGACCAGTTCCATATGTAAGTAGGGATGTTCTTGAAACTTCGAGGCCTCCAGTAAGTACACCCCAATCTTTCATGTCACGCTCTACAATGTCCACATTGCCTCCAGTAACTGCCAAGCCTGTAGCATCTCATGCTGGCCAACTTCCTCCATCAAGCAGTGTTGCCCAAAGGTCATCATATGTGGTGAGTATCAATCATCTTCTGACCTGTAGATATCCATTTTTCCCATTACCATCTGGTGGATATCTGAGTTCATTGTGTTTCTCTCGTTTGGCTATAGCACCTTAAAGGGGGTTGTTTATAGGCTTGAGTGTTCTATAGCCATAAATACAAACAAAGATTCAATAAAAGATTCTTTAAGGAATCCTTTTTATAGCAACAGTAAGTGATGAATTATAATTTTACTGGGGGGATTAAGTACAATTACAACTTAATGATATTCTACTATGGGGACTGTTTTTGGAGGATTGGTATTTATAAATTTTTGGTGGTTAATCGGATCTGATCTGATAATTAAATAGGTATGTGTGAACTCTGCAATTTGCTTTTGGTGATAGCTTAGAAGCTCTCTTTCTGGTAATCCTAGCTTCCTAAGTAAGACAAGTGCTTTAGTGACTAGCTTAACTTTGTAGATTTGGGTCATGTTAGTTAACTTGATACACTGTGCTAACTATTTTAAACTTTGCACTGTCAATAATATGAAAATTTAGTCCCTCCTGTAGTTTTTCTTATATTTGTCCCAGAGTGTGGTTATGCTGAATCTGCAACTGGGAACTTAACATCACGTGGATAAAAGCCCAAATTTTGGTTGAAATGCAGAGTATGCAGTATTTATACTAACAAGTGAAAAATCATGGTGTTCCCTTCTGTTCTTAGATAAATAAGACAGTGTTCTGGGGTTACTTCTATGATTCCAAATCATTTTGTCCTTCAAAACCATTTTCGGTATAGAAATCCATAGTTTCCATCTCTCACACTTTTTCTGTTGCTCTTTCAGCATGCTTCACATTTTGACATTTTCCAGCCAAGGTCAGCACATAATAGTCTAGTTTCCTTACTCAATGTCTTTCTGCCTTCCTATGCCCTGTGCACATACATTGGGTTTGTGGATTTATGTGTCCAATTGGTGTTGTCTCGGGAATTTTTAGGGAGGTATTAACTTTAAAAAGTGGATGACCTATTTCTCACTGCCTTATGTCTCCTAGACTAACTACAATTATTTGTTTAAGCTGTAGTTTTTTAATAGCGGTGATGAATACGACTTTAGTTTTGGGGTCTTATTTTTAACTTGAACATTAATATTTGTTAAAGGTAATTTTTTTGCATTACGTTTATTATCTTAAGCGGTGTGGAGCAGCTGCCCCTACCAAAATCTGACACCCAGAGTGAGTTGCAATTAGCAGCTATACAGCCATAACTCAAATTTGCTGTGATAGCAAGCAGTGCCGAGGGTTGGATTGAAACTATAGTGGCATGATCATCTGTATTTTATAAAAGTGACCCCACCATCTGCCTCCTACTATAGCATTTCTGGGGTCAGATCCAGGACCCATTTCATTTCTTTAATTTGACCTTGTCTTTGGATTGTTTAGTGGTGTAAAGTTGAGCATTTTCTGTTTCTAATTGTTTTTTATCATTTGATTTTAGATTTTTTCTAATAGTTTCTTTCTTTGTCTGCACTCTGGTGATGCTTAAAAGTTAAAGAGTGCTTGGAAGTTAGAATTAATTTTTTTTGTACATCTAATAATCCTTTATTACGAATCTTTGATATATATATATATAGTAACAATTTTTTCTTTTTATTCTTATATTGACTAACGTCAATTTTTATATTATTCCAAACATTAAGCATACATAAAATATATAAACTTTGTGCTTTATTCCATCAAATATTTTTAGGAATTTATATTTGAATACCACATAATTAAAAAACAAGGTTTGTGATGACAAATATCGATAGAAGCAACTCTCATTCTCACCACTTCTACATGTAAATTATAATTTGTATATGCATTGAGTTTCATATGTTTAATTTGGATAATATTTGTTTAAAACATATGTTAAAATATTGTATCCTCCTATATGTTTCAAAATGAGATGAATAGTTAGTTGGACGTGAACGGGAATTGATGCTTAACTATGACTATTTAATTCTGGAGGGCTTCCAGTGATTTATTTCATCCCCTAAACGTGGTCCCAGTGATGGTTATGCTTAGTTCCCTTCTAGGAGATATGAAGGTCATATAATTAATTGTAATGTGGTGTGTATTGTTTTATTGATAGAATGTTGGGTAGTTGTGAGTATCTCTTTAAGTGATAAGTTGGCTGGCTTGGAAAAGCTAAAGGGTTCTATTGTTTTATCTGGTGAGAATGATTTTGTCCGCTGCTACCCCTACATAGACTAGATCATGGTGATGGTTACATTCCCTTTTAGGAGATATGATGGTCAATTTGTGGTACATTCTTTTAGTGCTGGAAATGGAATGTTGGTTTGGTTATGAATGCCTTTCTAAATGACAACCTTGCTTGCTTGTAGAAGCTAACGGGTTTGGTTATTTTGTGAATGGTTTTGCCATTTTGTTGACCCTGATTTGTTGAGTTTACTTGTTCTGTGTTGTTCATATCAGTCCTGAGTTGATTGTATTTGCACAAGTTGAATGTATTGTCCTTTGCAGTTAAATTGATTGAACCAGCAAGTTTATTCGAACTTTAAAAACTGATTGGGAATAGGGACTTGGATATTATGGGGTGTCTAACTCCTTCATTGTGTGGCATAAGATGCTTGATAGAAAACTTGAATGACTAGATTCTTCCCCCTCTAAAATTAGCTTTGTGATGGTCTCCAAAGTGTTTGGGTGCTTATAAATTGATATTGGAGCTGGTTGCCAGAGTTTGGAAGGCCTACATATGGAGTGACTGACTTAAAAGGGTGAGTAAAGTGCTGTACTGTGTAGCTGTTGATATGTCAACTTTTAAAGGAAATTTTACTGTAGGGACTTGGGTTGATATGTCCCACATTGAGCAGCATAGGATTCTTGACGGAGTACTCAAGTGACCTGTTTCTCCCCTTTGGACATCTAGTTTTTAAGGGAGGGTTACCCAAGTGCTTGGGTGTTATCCCGTGTTAGGATCCAATTTCAAGATATGAGATGCAAGTCTTACATTGAAAGTATGAGATTCTAGTGTGGGGTTGAAAATGCTTACAACCACAATTAGGTTTTAAGGAAGGTTCCTCAAGTGCTTGAATCATTTATAATTGGTATCAAAGTTTGTCATTAGAACATCTTCAGTCCAAGATCTTGAGTTGGGATCTTAAATACAAAATCTTGCACTGAATCCAAAATAAGATCTCCAGCATGGAGGATGGGTTCTTGTAGGGTGTGTTTGGATTTGAAGATGGATTTCAGGAAGTGAATTTGAATGGATTTGAGAAGAAAAAAAAGAGGTGATTGTGTGGTTGTTTGGATCAAGGGAAAATTTGTGTGATTTGAGATGAAAGTTGATAAAAATTAGTGATTAATGTGATAGGTTTAATAGATTAAAAAATATTTTATTTGATAAATCAAAATTATATATTATTATTATTGTAATTATATTATTATTTTAATAATAATTTTTATTTTATTATAAAAATATTATAAATTTATATATATATATATATATATATATATAGAGAGAGAGAGAGAGAGAGAGAGAGAAATATAATAAAATATGTATATAATCGATTTGGTTATAAAAAAATGAATATTTGTTAAATGTAAATAATTCAGGGAATTGGTATATATATACATGTTTTATTATATATAATACTGCTTCTGAGCAAATCTCCTTATAGTTGTGAAGAAAGTTTTCAAAAAAAGATTTTATTGTTTTTTGTGCTAATTTGCTTTGGTTTTCGAGTTTTCTTGGCAAATCCGCACCCTCTAACTTTCCGTTGTCTGAACCAAACACAATCATAGAAAAAGCCTGAATATCTGCACATTTTCCAACTGTTGGGATGTCAGCTTGTAGTGTAGTGTAAGGTGAAGCATTATGGGTATTTTGGGTTGACCAAATTCCACATTTAGTACTGTGGGATGCTTGGTGGAGCACTTAAGTGGCTTTGTTCCTCCCCTTGACAACTACCATTTATAAGAGGTTTCCCCAAGTGCTTAGGTGCTAATCACTAATACTACCTCATGTCACCCTTATTTGATTCATTGACATGAATTAACATCCTTGATTTATGAATGCATTTTAGTTTAAAAAAATTAATGAGCCTGAATATTTTCTTGTAAAAGTGGGAAAGGTTATACTAGAGAAACATCATTTAGAAAAAGAATATTCCATCAATAGAATGTGCTTTGGGTGCCTCTTCATTTAAACGAAGTTTCTGTATGTAATGCTTATGCGTATCTGCTTTTGCTTATGCACATATTTGCTCTATGCTTTTTTTGAAGAAATGTTAGCATCTATCAAGACAAAATTTAACAAACGGAAGTTTATGTTAATTGCATGTGTAATTTTTTTTATCAAACTTTTTGAATTGATCGTGGATACTTGAGATATGTTTAGTTCTTGAAACAGATTAACTGTAAAGTTCATCCTAACGTGTATTTGATGGTTATCCTATAGGGTGATGAACAAGTACAACAACCAAACCAGACTGTGGATGGCCTGTTACATGCACTAGGACTTCAAAAATATGCCATTCTCTTTAAGGCAGAGGAAGTATGTAACTCATTTCTTTACTTAAATGAAATCATATTTATTATGTTTTTATTTTCAATTGATAATTTCTATTCTCACGTGTTCAGTTAGATGTCAAAATCATCTACTTATTGGTTGGTACTGGAATGCTAACTAACTAAATGACTGTAAAAGACTATAAATATTGGGAACTTTCAAATGGTTGTCCTCTGGACATTCTCGAGTAGTATTTTTCCTATTGAATCAGTTTTTTTTTTTTTTCTCTTTCAGGATAGTTTGTTTCATTTTTATGTCATTGGTGGTTGAATTCTCGTAAGTTCTGTGTTAATTTACATGTGGGGAAACATGTTCCATTGAATGACTGAGACTCGGTTCTTCAACTTGGTTACATTATTGCATATTAGTTACAGACTAAACACTTTTCTGTTTACTTAAATTTTATAGTTTTACTTTATTTGTAGTATACTAGTGTTCATTGGCAAATTGTATCATTGTCGGTATGATGTGAATGTTTTGTAGTTGCATAAATTGGGTATAAATAATCTTTGAAAGTGAATTTAAGCTAACTCAACCTGGCTTGTGAGGTAGATTTTACGCTCACTTATATACTGTAATGTGGTCATATCTCTAGAACATCTAGTTGATATAAGGTCTTTAACATATTAACATATCCATTCATGCCGATAATTGGACATCTCAAGTGTGGGAATAAATATTTATGGGTGGCACGATAGGTCCAATACACCTTGCTAGGGATCAGCTTTGATACTGTTTTAGAAAATGGATTTATGTCTTGCTCAATCTTACAAAACTGGTTTGAAAAGAGAGGTTTGTACCCTACTTATATGCTATAATTTGATCATATCTATAGCCAATGTTGGATCTACAAATATTAACAGTTGAAACATTATTTAAGAATTATGCCTTGTAAATTCTTTTGATATCTTTCTTCCTTGGGTTGGCTTTCATCCTTACATGAAGGGGCAATACTGTAATGATTAAACTTAACTCTTAAATAACAGCGTTGGGAGCTTACTCTTACCATCAATCTCTTTGCTTCAATGTACTCTTAATCTTAGCTAGCAGATGAACTGAGTTTGTTGTGTAAAGTGTTCAAGTGATCGTATATTGTCTTGTGTCTCAATTTATCTTTAGTACGGACGTATGGATTAATGGAGTATAAAGTATGATTTTGATAAATATGCTTCAGCAATGAATTGTTTTATTCTAATTTTGCACTTCTAGTTATCTTATGCTCTGATATGTTCAACCAGGTGGATATGACTGCATTGAAGCAGATGGGAGAAAATGATCTCAAAGAGCTAGGGATTCCTATGGTAATTAATTGTCTTTCTTTTCATATATATTCAGGTGTTTTTCAGTAAGGCTTACTGTTGTGAATGTTACACCAAATATATGGATTTAGGCATTGTTATATTCTATTCGGACAATGTAGCATAAGTGTGGCTAATGGAGTTGTGTTGGAAGATATCTTCGTATTAAATATTGTTAAACACTATTTTTGTGCTCATGTCCCCAGTACCAGCTTGTCCAGCACCAGCATTTCTCTTCTCTTTCCTTCTATAGGTTCATCATCATTGTTCAAAGTTATTTGATAAAAAATACCTGTAAAACACATTATAATGTCTCAGATGCCAAATAGCCCTTAAGAAAATATAGATTTGGCATCTAAGTAAGAAGGTTTGTGCGGGATAAGCTGCTGTTAAAACCATATATTAGAAAATCAACTATTGATCAAAATCCATGTCCCTTGAATTCTGGTATCTGAGCCTAGTGAAAGGTGATAGTCCGGGTTGTACTTGGAAATTTTATTTTGATGTGCCTATAAAGCTGCTTGCTCCAGCTGTGTCCTGTAACAGATGGGCAGTATCAAGAGGAGGGTGTCTGCCTTTGTATTGATGATATTAGGGGCAGTGTGCGTGCGTGCTCTCTTGTGTTAATGTGTTTTTCATGTGCTGAGTAGTACTCAATTTGATTATATGTTCTGTTATTTGTCTAATGGAGGTTGATTGGGTTGTTGCAGGGTCCAAGGAAAAAAATTCTTCTCGCTCTCTTGCCCCGTACCAAGCGTCAACAATGATTGACTCCTATCCTGCTTGACGCTGAAACTGATACATTGTTGGATCACCACCTTTTACTTTTAATTTTAAACTTTATAGTTTGGGTGATGGTAATGCACAGATATGAGAATTTTTACGAATATGACATCCCTTGTCCCTTGTAGGGTTCGAGTATCCTTTGTAACCAACCATTGTCGCATTTTATTATAATTCGCACAAGTCCCGGTTTAAATTCTCGTTTTTTGGAATTATTGATCTGTAATATATATGCTTATCCCTACTTTCTATTTCTTTTGAATGAAAGAAAGAGGAAATTAAATCAATTCACCCTGAATATGAAACCTTGTCTAAACATTTGCATTGAGCAAGTGTCAGCCAACGCACACTTACCAACTCATGCCCGAAGTTTGACAATTTAGAGAGAAGTGCACAAGCTTTGATGCATGCAATGTCATGACGTTTTTAGTAAGAATCACTTTTTCAACACTTGTCTAGCTTTCGGTCTCAATTTTCTTTTGCTTTTGGGAGAAAACTTTGTTTCTGATGAGTCTAATGATAGTAATTTATTGGTTCTTGAAAGAATGTTGGGCTCAGCGAATCTCAATGTCTGCATCGAATCTGTGTTTACTTTACTTCTCCCAAAATTGAAGACATCGTTCGTCGCATGTCGGTAAGAACCCAATTCCTGGTCCCAGATACTGAAAAAAATGAATTTTTGGAGGTAAAGTTAATCTCTTTTGAAACTGTGGGTGATGCGTTATTATCAAAATAGATTTCATGCGGTTTCTAGAATGAGTACTGTGCTCATGTTTTTTGGTGCGTCACGTGTTTCGGAACTATGTAAATGGTTTTCGTCACTGACCGTTGAAGTAAATTTTTATAATCGCATATTCTTAAATTCGTCGATAAGAAACACAGTCTGCAAGATAAAAAAAAGGAAACATAAACGCACGTTAGTCGTTAAAAAATGAAAAAACAAACATTGCCCTTTTAAACAAATTACAGGTGCTGGTCATATTGATTAGTTAGGAATTAGATACGTACTCATTGAAAATAACTAGTATGACGAACATTTTTTATTTTTTTAAAAGCAAGATGAGGTTTTAAGTTATTTGTGTAATTTGGAGATATGATTATCACATTTCAATTTATTGTCCACGTTGTGTCATTTTCTGTTTGCGTTGAGGACTTCAATTGCAAGTTTGTAATATAAAAAATATATGAATAATTACATATTTTGTACTAAATTTTCAATTTGACGACTTTTGTTATTTAAACTATACACATTTTACCCTCTTATTAACTACTGGTAAATTTCTAAGAGTGTGATAATGAGACATGTAGAACGATTTTCGGTTCGAGGCCAAATATGAATTATATTTTAAATTATAAATTTTACTAATAAAATATAATTTTATGAATTTTATAGCTGAAATTTCAGTATCGGAATTTTATCGTAAAAGTTTAATCATACTAATTTTACAATTGCATTTTTAATTTTATGAATTTTAACATTGGAATTTCAATTTCATTCACCTTACCATTTAAATTTCAAAATTATAACATTTTACGTTTTCGTTAATTGGATACCAACTTACTAATAGTATGAAGGTGTGACTACTGTATTACTGGGTGAGTTTGTGGTAAAATAATAGTTATTTCTTTGGGTAAATTTCAGGAAAAGGAACTAAATATGAAATATATATGTTGAAAAAATATTCAAATAATGATGTGTATTTTACATTATTTCATCTGATAATTTACGTTATTTTGTATTTTTGACACAAAATATCTTTATTTTATTTTGTTATAACTATTAAATGGTAAAATACTCTTAAATGATTAATCAAGGGAAAATTAGATAAACATTTGGAATAATTTTAAGCCAAACTAATATTACTAAAAGTGTGTATACTTTTACAAAATCTAAAAAAAAATGTCATAACTTTTTTACATTTGTAGATTATTTGCAGTAATCTTTTTAAGAAGGCAGTTAATGAATTAGTAGTTAAATCCAATCTTCCCAAAATAAATATATTCTTTGAAGCTGTTGAGCTTTTAATATTTAAATTAATATGTTTTGGATTAAAATAATTAAGATATTTAAAAATATTTTTATCAATGATTTGCGCTGTATCCATTATTTAAAAACAAAATTTAAATTTATCTATATATTTTTCTAATTTTACTTTATTATATAACTTTTTGTGAATGTATTAGTTATTTTACTACTGTCTGGGTATCAGTCGAAATATAATATTAAAAATATAAGTCATGTAATTTTAAAACATAAGAGTAGATAAGCAAATCAATGTCTAATCAATACTTTATGAAATATTTATGTTTAATTTGTTGATTATATTAATATACCTTCACCATTTACATTGTTTATTAGTCACATTATCATATTATTAATAAATTGGGATTTAACAGTAAAAACGCGTATAATTTTAAAATTTAGATGGTAGAATGCATAAAATTGAAAGTTTAATAATAAAAATTATGAAATTAAAAGTTTCATACTAAAATGTGTAATTTATATATTTTACTTTGAAATCAAAGTCATTTATTGACCACATTATCGTATCGGCAATAATGTGAAATCAATTGACATAGCGGTAAAAAAAATGTCTAACTTTTAAATTGATTAGATAAAATTCGAAAAATATGCAATTAATCGAAAGCATTTTTATCCTTTTAGATTTTTCTACTATACATTTTCTTTTTCATGGTTTACTTTCTGAAATTCAAAAAAGTTTATCTGTCTTATTTAATTTTAGCCTTTTGAGACTTGACATGACTATTTTCTAATTCTTTGGTAGCAAGCTAATTTGTTTTTTTTTTTTTAATTATTTTTCTATTTTTCTTTATTCCTTATAATTTTGACTGGCAAATATTTCTGTTTCTTTTTATATTTGTGTATTCAAGAAAAAAGTTATTATTTCAATTGCTACTTTTTTAATCATTATGTTTAGCTGGTTATAACTTTTTTACACACATCTAAATGAGAAAAAAAAACGATAGAAGACTTGCTAAAAGGCTAAAACGAACTTTAAATTAAAGAAGAATATTGATTATAACTTTGAATTTGTGCAATCTTCTTAAATAAACAAATAAAAAATGGAAGTAAGTGAAAGTACACTCAATTTTTTACAATGTTAAGATTCCTTTAACAGAGTTCATGAGAGAAGAGTGACCCGGTGACATTATTATACCCAGAAAAAGATGAAGAACCTAAACCAGTTCAAACAGTTTGATAACTGTAACCTACAGTTTTTCCATACCTAACGACCTACACATAAAGTCATTTCTGACAGTTTCTGACAATGCTATCCTTTGCTTCGGATACTGCCTTTTAACCTAAATTAATCCATCTGTGGTTAAATAAATCATCACAAGAAAATGGTTGAAAGGTGGAACTTTGTCAATGCCAACAAACCAGATTACCTTAAAATAAAGCTTATAATATAATTAAAGGTGTCACTAACTCAAGACTTCTAAACAAATTTTGCAACCTATACAACACTTTAAACCTACGGACAGTACAACAAAAACAAATTTACACCCAACAAATAGTTGTTGCTTCTCTAAGTGACAATAGTTGATATGTTTGATATCAATCAGAAGTTCTTCCTCCGTTAGACATAAAATAATTTTAAAATATATAAATAGATATTTGTAATCCAGTTTTATAGGATTGAATTAAATTTAAAATCTATTTCTTAACTTAGTATGAGAACCATAATTTTACAGAGTTGATTTAGACTTAGTTCAATTTTTTAACTGTGTAACTCTCTCTAATGTGAAAGATGTTGGGAATCTGAGTCTAAGTCCCACATTAAGTAAAAATAGGAAGTTAAGTACCATATAAGGATCGATGCCCATAAATCCATCGTCTTAAGATTTTTAATTAAAAGTGATGTCAATCCTTTATGTGAATTTGGCTCATACTCATTGGTGTGAAATCTTTCTGGTGATCCTCTCTCAAAAGACCAAACAAAATATGCCCTTACATGCTGTGCATTCTGCATCATTCAGTCACAATGGTTTCTGATATCACTTTCATATAATACTGCAACACTTTCTTGATCTATTGCACAGATAGGTTTGAGGGATAAGTCAGCAACAAAACAAGGTTGAATCTTCGTAGTTGTTGAGGCATTAACCTATAGTGCTTATCCAAGTGCGTTTGATGAACTGGTATTAAGGATACATTTCAACTCAGCATGTTTCTCCGAAGCAACATATTTTTGTCGTTGATATAACATGAGTGTATGTATTATCATATAATATTCCAATATATATAGAAAGTTTTTCCTTAGTCAGTTTTGGCCTTCTATGGTGTGTGATAAAAAAATGGAAAAAAAACAGTAATAGCACTTTGGATTTGTTTTTTTGGAGGGTAGGGACCACGGTTTGATATTCTGAAACCAACGTGTAATGAAATGGAATTAGCTAAAATGAAAGAATGACCCAACAACGTACCCACCCACTTAGCCACCATAACCCAATCTTCTCCCTCATGGCCTCGTTTATTCCACATGTTATGAAAGAGTGAAATGAAATATGGTAGATGACAGCATGCCTACTTGGAATTCTCCTCCTGAAGCAAGAAAGAGAGTTTAATAAACCTGAAAATGGAGAAAAAGGAGTGGGAAATTGATGAGCATGAGAGGCTTATTGGAGGAACAAGTCAACCAATGGAAGATCTAGTTAGAGACAATGGAATAAAACACAATCTAATGATTTCTAAATTGTCCCAAAAGCAACAATGTGTGGGACCAACTATAACAACTGTCCAACGCAAATGCTGCGTTTATTTGTAGAATAATACTATAGTTGATGACTTGATTCACCTGAAAATATAACTTTTATAAAATATAGGCTTTGCCTGCTCTAAGAAGATATGCCCAGATCTTATGGAAGACTCTTATTAGTATATATGCTGACATCATTCCCCACTTTCTTTTATTCTTCTTTTGGCTTCTACTCTTTCTTTTCTATATATCACAACACCATTCATAAAACATGGTCAAGAAAAAACTCATTCACCCTCTTTTTTAAATCTCATTGTGGGTAGAGGGATCATCACAAACAACCTTTATTAATATTTAGTGCTGAATTTATACAGATGTCAGCATTTTATGAACAACGTCAATTCAATTAACTCAAGTAGATATAGAACCTGATTATGGTTTAATTAGCATCATATTGCAGTAATATTCATTAATATATTCATTAATACATGAAGCAGTGAAATCATTGGTTGCTCAGTAAAATAATTAGATATGAATTTTAGTACAGTAGTAGATATGTTACAAAGTTAGTGCCCCTCTTTCTTTGACTATTTGTAGCTACAGTTAGTTTAATAACTTTAATCATGTCCTGAGTATGGAATATGTCTGTTTTTAATGACAGAAAAAGCCAAGTGGAACTATAAATATTATTAAGTGCTTATAGACCATCTGATTCCACCTTAAATAAATCACAGTGAATCCTCTTTGATTGAGAAGTTTGAGGTGCATCTACTACAGTGCCAAAAAGAGTTTCTTTAATTGCAAACATTGCATGAGACGGCTTTCTCTAATCTGACTTTTCTTTTTAATCTTTTATTCTATTGACTCTGGGGTACCCTTATGCTGTCCATGTACTATAAAACTACTTTTTTTAATCGATGCAATGCATGCTGTGACTTCAAGAGTTTACTATAAAAGGAACACAAGCCTAACAACTATAACCACTGCATTTCCAACCTCAAAGACATTTCTTTTACCAAAGAGACATGGAAATGGAAAAGGATATCTGTGATCTTTCTCAAACATGGGATGGTGATAATGGCAACTCCACTGAGAAAAGGCTCAGGTTATTTGGCTTTGAGCTAAACCCTTCCAAAGAAAGCTGTGTCAAAGAGTCTGGTGAAGGAGATGAAAGCGTAAACTCCTCTAACTCAGTCTCATCAGGAGGAGACAAAACCCTGCAAGAAAAGACCTCAGCCAAAGACCCAGATGAGAAGAAGTTCGAGTGCCAATACTGTTTCAAAGAATTTGCAAATTCACAAGCACTTGGTGGGCACCAAAATGCCCACAAGAAAGAGAGAATGAAGAAGAAGAGGTTGCAGCTTCAATCCATAAACCGTTACCTCCAACACCCTTTTCAAACCAGCCATGGATTTGCTTACCAAACCTCAGATAGTCCTTGGTTCTATGACCCCTCTACCTATAATAATTCTGAGTTCACCCTTTGTGAAGAACCTCAGATTAGCTTCAACTCAAATGTTTTAGATACCAACTTTTCTTGTGACCAGAAATCTAGTTGGTATTCTGTGGCATCACACCCCTCTTCACAACAAGATACTTGCATGTTCACTTTCTCCAATGCAAATAATAACTCTCCTTTCATCTATAAACCTTGCCACTACCCTTCTTCAAACCAGAGTCATAGCAAAGCCCTAGATCTTCAACTAGGCCTCAACTTGGAGTCAAATACAATAAGGAGGATGTAATTTTTAGTATATACAGGACTTGTAGGTTTAATTAGCACTTTCCTTGTTTTTCCTTCAATTATTTTAATGCATAATTTCTCAAACATCTGGGATAAGGAAATGAGAAAAGGTAAAAAAAAAAAAAAAATTACAATTCATTAGACTCAGTTTAATTACCTTGGCCCCTGCAAAGCATTCACTGAAGAGTCCGACAATGACCACTTTCAGAATTCAGACAACATATACAATTCATACGATGTATTTATCATAGCTTGTAGCCATTTCATATTCTAAGTACATATTAGATAACGTTCTATTTCATTTTCTAAGTCCAGTTATCTATTTCTAGAATCTGATTCTTCTGATGAACATTAAAAATACATTGTTCTGATACAATAGAGAAAAAATAATAAAGAAACTAAACTCTTATTTCTGTGAGATACAAATATCAATATCAATTGTAAATTATCATTAGTATAAATTTTATTATGATTATAATCAAACTAATTAAAACACATCTTATTCGATCAAATTTTATTCATAGAATCATCATATACACTGACACAAACAATGGATCCTGAGACAAGAGAATTATATAAACTTGTGAGGGTAAATTTATGTTCACAAAGGCCTTGCTGTAATGTTGCATGTTAAGGGAGTGGAGAATAATTTTCTTTTATCTGAAAATGTTTTTCGATTTTGACAAGTTGCTTTTATTATTACCTATTTCTTAATCCAGTTTTATTTAATATACAATTTTCCCATGTGTTGTTGCTTGCATACCTAAAACAATGTCTCCAATGAATGAAATCAAATTCTCCAACCAATATTTGGACTTTTGACACAACTGTGAATCTCTATCTCTTAATGCACTATGAATCTCAATCTCTTTATCCATGTGTCACGCAAAGATTGTCAAAATTATGAAAAAGTGGCTCTAATTATGCAGCAAATTCCGAGTTGCCCTATTAATAGTTTGCCACGTACTATATATATTCTTGAACTATATATAACTTCTTGTGTTAATTTAACATTATTATTTTTGCTAATGAAAAAAAATGCTCAAAACTATCTAATAATTATTCAGAATATATAACAACAATCGACTTATAAATATGAAAAAAATCATATTAACTTGGGCAAACCAACCTTTCAAGCGTCTTATCTTAAACATTGTAATAATTCTCTAGACTAAACAAAAAATAAATAAAAAGGTTTTAATATTGTAAGGTAGTAGGTTACTTAATTAGGTTAGAGTTTTTGTATGAAATATATAGAAGCGTGTGTGGTTTACAAAAAATACTATTAGCATTCTCCTTTATTAAAGAACCATAGTTATGTTATTCTAATTATAAGAATTTCAAAATCGTTGTTACAACAACCCTTTGAAGTTTTTACCCACCCGATTTATAAAAGTCAAATCATTAGTAACTAGCTAATTAGTGTTTTTACATATATAATCAAAGAGTATTAGGAAGCTTCATTATCATGTCCAAGAATAGACTAATTAAGTTCACTCCATTATATAATGTACTTCCATTAACTTTCATACTTTGAAAAATATAATAAATCACTTTACATATTTAATTTTAATTTACTGTTAATTTGACTTTACTATTTTTGATATGCTATAAATTATAATTTTCCTTTTTCCATTGTGCTTATCCCCATCTAACCTATAATGGTTTCCCTTTTTTTCTTGCCATATCTTCCTTTTTTTAATCTCTAATATTATAATGAATGCTTCCTCTTCTCCCAATTCATCATCAACTAACTATATAAATCACAAAAAAATTCTTAAGTGTAAAATTGTGGGTATATATATGGGTGGAGCAAATCAACAAGATGCCTTGTTTTGTGGTTCCATGTGCCACTAGAACATGAAACCAAGTCTAGGCTTTTACTTAGAATTTGATTTGAATATTTTGTTTCATCAAATTTGACATAATTTATATATGTTTGTTGCATAGCAAACCTAACCTAGTAACCTATTACATTCTTAATTTAATCAGTCACCCTTTTAATTAAATACTAATTAGACGCTCTCCTAACTCTTATCTATACAAATTGATGTTTAATTATAAATTAACACATCAAACTTACATACGATAAAGATATATAAATATTTATATCGCGCACATTTTTTTATTGTGAAACACTAGATGACAAACTAAAGCTCCTTTTTAATTATCTTTGTTTAATTAATCCTTTGTGTAACCAGCCGCCGGACACATGCTTGAATGCCATTATTTCTTAATATTTATTAGTTTGTGATTAATTAAAGATAATTTTTAATTGAAGATCTTGGAGATTCGGGGAGAAAAACAAAGTCAATAATGTCCGTTCTTTCTAACAATATTTCTATATTAGATAGTTGAATTTAATTTATATCAGAAAATTTTGTTCATGGCTTTATTTAAAAAACAATTGCTTTGACTGCACAGGATTTTATTTTAGTTTTTCCTTTGGGGGTAGAGGGTAGGGTAGACTGCACAGTTGTTAATTATTAAAATGGGAAAGCATAAGTCTTCAACAATACTATTATTTATATAACTTCAAGAGTTTTTATCTCCCTTCAGTGTATTTGGAT
>Ga0214542_1001654_pt1 | contig 45846 bp, 40 predicted proteins | sample CNSS1metaG_FD_160096 | JGI IMG/M metagenome (GOLD analysis project Ga0214542, IMG submission 160096) | Root nodule microbial communities from cowpea collected in UCLA plant growth center, Los Angeles, California, USA - CNSS1 | ecosystem: Host-associated > Plants > Roots > Nodule | place: USA... | reverse complement strand
AATTATGTGCAATATAATTAACATTAACAAATAACTTAATTTATTGATTAATGCTAATCCATAATAATAACAACATAGAGAATAATAATTTTATATAATAAAATTATATAAAATATAACACAAAGATGACCTCAACAAGATCGACACTTACAAGGTCGTTAAGTATGTTGAATATGGCATGGTTCTTGGCCTGGGCACTAGCTGAACCGTTGAGTATGTCGAATCCAATGAGCTTTTTCTTTAGGGAAAACTCACATACATCTTCAGAATACTCACCTCCAAGATAAACAACAAATAGGCACTGCTTTAGCAGACCTAGGGTTTTCGGGGTGGAGGTAAAATTGTGTATAATACATGGCATAAAGGTTTGTTTTCTGATTTTCTATTATAAAAGTGTTTTACACTCTTTAGGATCCCCTATAATAGCTAGTTGTAGTTGTATTTAACCTTGTTCTAGAGAAATATTTTCCATTTTGTTTCCATTTTGAATTTAGGTTAAATTATTTCTCGCTTGGGAGCTTCTCCCTACACCTCAAATGATTTTTCTAGTACCTCCAAAACATTTGAAACTTCTTAGTTTACCCTTAAGTAAAAATGAAAACCTTTTATTTTCTCTCTTACTTAATGCCTTAACAATTGAGCCCCACCCCCAAAATTTTTTTACCTAGCACCGCTTTAACTCCACATCTCTTCTCCCTACATCCTCCCAAGTCTTTTTTTTTCTCTCCACATCCGGAAGTTTGCAACTCTCCCCCCATCTGCAACAACTGCTAGCAACCCCTCTGTTATGGCCCTGTTAAAAGAAAAAGCCAAAAACCAATAGAAAGTAATCCTCTCTGTTATTAATCTTCTAGAATACGAACACTAAAGCAAAAGATACAATTAAGAAAATTCCAAAGTCGGAGACGTTGGCTAGAGAGTAAGAAAGAAAGGAACAGAAAAAAATTTTCCATGCTCCTCCAATCATGCACCAATCATTTTATGCCCTTTTCTTCCTTAGATTCCCTCAACTTCCACGTTTTGCATTTCTCTCTCTTGCTACGCCTCATTTCTCTCTCTTCCTTAGATTCCCTCAGCTTCCACGTTTTGCATCTCAATGCCCCCTTCATTAAAATTGACCTTGTCCTCATGGTCAAACTGAGGAAATTGAGATTTTAGTCGGACGACAGATTCCCAAGTGTTGTTAGACGCATCCAGAGGGGACCATTAGACACAGACTTGATCAATCCAGCGTCCTTGTTGTTGGATACACCGAGAATCTAAAATAGCCATTGGAACGGGTACGGGAGCATCAACTGTGGCTGCTAACGGAAGGGGATAATATTGTTGGTGACCAGTACCGATGCATTTCTTCAGAAGTGACACATGAAAAATAGAATGAATGCGAGCAGAAGGAGGCAATAGGATGCGGTACGCAACAGGCCCAATCCGTTCAATGACAGGAAAAGGTCTAAAATAGCGAAGCCCAAGTTTCTAGTGATGGTGTTCGCGCAACGTAACTTGTCGATATGGTTGAAGCTTGACATAGACCATGTCACCCAACTGAAATTCAACATTGGCACGCTTGCGATCAATAATCTGCTTCATACGTTGTTGAAGGAGCTGTTCCACATCAGCTGGAACAGTGGCGATAGGGTCTCTAAATAGCACTGGAGGAAGCCACCCGTAAACAACCTGAAAAGGAGAGAACCCTGAAACAGTTTGGTAAGATGTGTTATACCAATACTTAGCCCATGGAATAAATTGGAGCCAATTACGAGGTCGCTCAAAAACGAAACAATGAAGGTACATCTCAATACAGCAGTTGAGAGCTTCCGATTGGTCATCCGTCTGCGGATGATACGTTGTACTCATGGCTAAAGTGTTGCCCTGACTTTTGAATAATTGCTGTCAAAAATGACTCGTAAATGTTTTGTCACGATCAGACACAATGGTCTTAGGTATCCCATGTAATTTAACAACATGTTGGATGAATTGTTCTACGACTGATGCACTCGTAAAATGAGTTTTTAAAGGAATGAGATGAGCATATTTTGATAATTTGTCAATGACCACAAGAATAACTGTGTAACCGTGCACCGGAGGAAGTCCGGTGATGAAATCCATAGCAACATCTTCCCAAATGTTTTGCGGAATGGGCAAGGGATGCAAAGGTCCAGCAAGTAGGGAATGAGAAATCTTTGCCTGTTGAAAAACTTGACATTGCCACACATAATTTTTACTGTGATGTTGCATTCCATGCCAAAAAAATTGCATAATCAATCGTTGATAAGTGCGGAGGTACCCGGCATGACCACCCACGGGAGAATCATGAAACTCCTTCATAATTGTTGCAATTAGAGGAGAGTTAGCAAGAACCACCGAACGATCTTTCCAATACAAAAGGCCGTGAGATTCTCGATAAAAGGGATTTGACTCGCCATTGCGTAGAGCAAGGAGAATGGAACTATATTCGGGGTCCTGAAGCAATTCAGCCCTCAAAGTATTGAGGAAGTCACAATGTTGAACTGATAAAGCAAAACAGTCCAATCTGGATAAGGCATCAGCACCAGAATTTTGTGGGCCAGGTTTGTATTCAATGACAAAGTCATAACCATGAGTTTATGCATCCATTGCTGTTGTTCGGGCGTTTGCAGAACCTGGTCCATGAGAGGGCGCAAGCTTTTATGGTCTATTTTAATAACAAAACGATGTCCGAGCAAATAATGGCGAAATTTAGCCACCGCCTCAGTAATGGCTAACATTTCTCGTACATAAGCAGACTTAGCTTGTAACCGGGGTGACAATTTCTTAGAGAAGAAGGCAATGGGATGACCCTGTTGTCCCAAAATAGCTCCGATACCGGTTTCGGAAGCATCTGTTTCGAACTCGAAGGGTATAGAAAGTAATCCTCTCTATTATTAATCTTCCAGAATACGAACACTGAAGAAAAAGATACAATTAAGAAAATTCCAAAGTCGGAGACGTTGGCCAGAGAGTAAAAAAGAAAGGGACAAAATTTTCCCACGCTCCTCCTATCATGCACCAATCATTTTATGCCCTTTTCTTCATTAGATTCCCTTAGTTTCCACGTTTTGCATTTCTCTTTCTTGTTGTGCCTCAATTCTGTTACCTCATCTTTCAGATCATTTGCCGTGTGGTTGGGCGCATCCACACCCATAACACCCTCCCTTCCTTCAAGTAAGTTTTTTTTTCAATTTATACTTTATTATCTTTTATTGTAGCTTGTACCCATTTATTTACTCAGATTTCACTGCCTTTGGTGTTATACTTGCTTCGATTAATTTATTGCATTGCCATTATTTTGTTGTGGACTTCATTATGAAATTTTATTTTTTAAGATCATATTTATGATGTACTAGATGTCAACATCCGGTTCGTTGGTTTTTGTTACGGATGTGGACATCCGAAATCATTATTTTTTGAAACCTTTTGCCCACACCGGATGTGGACATCTGGTATTGTAAATTTTTGCTACAGATGTCGACATCTGAAAAGGTAATTTTTTAGTTTTTTCAATATCGGATGTTGATATCTGGTACTATTTTCAATTAATATTTTTGAAATATATTTTAATTGCGGTTTTCGACATCCAGTATTTCGAAAATAAAAAATCACAAAACAATACCGGATGTTGACATCCGTAAAACACATTAATATACCAGATGATATTCATAATAACAAATAATTTTATTAAGTAAACCATATCAGATGTCGATATCCAATATTAAAATAATGTTTAATAGTTAAAGATGTCAGCATCCGGTGAACACGTTAACATATCGGACGTCAACATCTGGTATAGAGAAAATGTTATCAAAAAACAACATATATCAACAATGCAGTATGCCATTAGAGGAGGAGGTTGGAGAGGGTACATTGTAGTGTTTTTCAACACTTTAAGTGAATTTGAAGCTGCATGGGCTTTCGGTTGACATGGGAGCTCAATAAATTTAATTATCGTCACCTATTTTGATTAGCAAGGACATTAATATAATTAAGATTATTACTTGGGGGTAGTCGAGAAATCGTTGGAGGTGCATGGAGAAGCCCCTCACGCTTTGAAATGTGGCACCTTCTACCTTTTATTGGGTTTGGTGAAACACAACTCTTCCTAATACTCTTCGCTAGGTTTCGGAAGTGCAATGCGATGCTTAAACATCACACTCCAAAATTTTACCTTAACTTCTTTCGTTTTTAGTGACAACTAAGAACATGCATAACTTTAATATATTTAATTTATTATATATTTTAAAAATTTAACTTATCAAAGACACCAGAAATTATTTAAAATAATTAATATAAAAATATAATATCATTTTTTCAGTTTAACAAATAAGAAAGAATAAAAAATATAATATTCCATAATGTAATATAAAATCTCTAACATTTCAAAAACAATTATGTTAATATTTTCCAAATATAAAATTTGTGTTACTTACCTATATTAATGTTTAATAAACAAGTATATTTTAATATCCTGACTATTGTATTTAAATAGCTAGCACAACAGATCCACCCATGTCAAATTGCGTACAATGCTCTTATTACTTTTCTTCGTAAGACAATCCCATCACTAAACAATCTCATTTGCTCCTTTCAATGTTGTCACGGTTATCTTAAGCTCAGTCCCACGATAGGCCATATCTTGTTGTGTGTGTTGTCTCCTTATAAAGGAGCCTTTTACTTGTAATGTACAACCTGCACATACTTATGAAGAAAGAGATTCCATTAAATCACATGACAAGCAGACCCTACACCAGCTCAGCTTACTGGTATCGCACCAAAACTCAGCAACACACATCAGAACTCAACAACCAATAATACAAAGTGATTTTGGTCTAAACAGTAAGCTGAAGATCACACCTGCAAGCAAAAAAATGTCCATGATCATAAGGTCTAGGTTATAAATCAAAGATTCTTTACAACTACCCTGCTATTCTCCCTAGCTCAGGAACACTAAATGAATAATGGATTCCTATCCTATAGATCTTAAACAAAGTATGAGACATAGACACCAATAAGAAAAGAAAAAGTTTACATTTATATTTTTTTTATTTTTGCCAAGTCCATACTCTCACTTGGACTATACTAATTTCTTCTAGGCTGGTACAACATTCCTAAAAACAATATGATTTCAATAGTTCTATTGAATACACACTATACCAATTCACATTCTCTTTCATAGCATATTTCCTTTATGATTGATGAAAATGTGTTTGAAACTAATTGTGGCTTAACCCCGGAATCCTTATCCAATTATTACACACTGTGAGACCCCTTTATTTCTTCTTCTTCTTCTTTTCTTTTTTGCCTTTTTGCCGAAAGCACAGAAAACAACTCCCTTACGTTTACACTCTCCACTCCACACAACCTTCCATCAGCCACTTCTCTTCAGTGCACCCTTCTTTTCTTTTGTAACTTTTTCCCTTCTCTTGCAACCAGATCCTGGAAGTGAAGCTACTGTAGAGCCCTCTGCTGATTCCAATTTCGTTGCTCCACCACCTCTGAGTAAGTCAACAATGCAGTTTTGATCTCCTTTTTGTGTTCAAATTCAAAATTTTGTCCCAAGTTCTAATATTAATCAGAACATTCATCTTTTTCGTAACCTTGTGTTGCAATTTCTTAGGTTGAGTTGAGGTTTCTGCCCTTACTGGTTGAGGTTGATTTCACCAAGCTTAAAATCAGTAAAAAAGTAAGGAAAGCTACCTGTTTTCTTGAATTTTTGCATAGAAACCATTTTTGATGACTTTGATTGCATGATTAGGTGTGAAATGATGTTGAATTGCCTGTTTGCGTTGAATTGGAGTTTTTGGTATGAATTTTTTGGAGTTTGCATGCGAGATCAGATTGGGAATCTGATGTTTTCGCCCAAGCAAGCAGCTTTCGCACGAGCGAAAACACCATAAACTCATCTTTGTTCCCTATGCGAATGGTCGCCTAGGCAAGCTATTTTTGATTGAGCGAGAGACAATCTCGCCTAAGCGAGAAAACCCAGCCTGAGAGAGAATTCGCACAGATTTAAAGTGCTCTCTACTTTGAGTCTCGCTCAGACGAGAATGATCCATTTAGGCGAGAGAATCCTTTTGCTTGGACGAGACCTTCTAGCTTGAGCGAAACCCACTACAGTAGAGTATTTATTTCCTTATGTGTTATGGATGAATGAATACCCTCAGTGTTAAGGCATGAATTGTTATAATAATATGCTTGAATTGGTGTATGATAACCTGCGTGGTGTAAATGTGTGAATTGGACTATGAGAGTTGTGGTTGATCTAGAATTCCATGGGGAAATTCTAAAGGGTATGATTGTGTGAATTGGACTATGAGAGTTGTGGTTGATCTAGAATTCCATGAGAAAATTCTAAAGGGTATGTTTTAGTGTATGTAAGGACATGAGGACTCACTATTGGGGGTATCCTGAAACTCCAATAATTATTCACGCTCAAATAGAGCAGAATGGATTATGTCGTGAGGAGTAGCAGGAGGTCCTAGTCTTTGGACTTGATCAGGTCTTAGATGAGATCCAAGAGATCCAATGTCACTTATATAATCCGGATAATTGAGTCTAATGTCATTCCTTCTTTTCTGTGTTATTATAATCCAATTGATTTTCGGTGAAATATGAAATTAATATTAAGTTTTTAATTGAATTATATGTTTCTTCTAATCATATTAGCTTACCCTTCTTGCTTGTGTCTGTTTTCTTGTGTGGCTTTCCTTTTTGCAATGATCATCAATTAATTGATGTGAGTAGAGAAAGATGCAAGTGAAGGCACTCCCTTCTTGGATAGGAGTTAAGACAATAGAATAGAGTTTCTGATAATAGCCTTTGTTATATGTTTTGATTAGAGTTGGAACTTTCTGTTAACTCCTTTCTAACATAGGTTGTAAATATAATTGACATTTCTATAGTTATTTGGATGATTGTATTAATACTCTCTATTAACTTCCTTCTACTATCTGCCTTGTCTTATCATGATTGTATATTTCCTTTAGTAGTGTAAAAACTATTAAATGGGATGTTACACACACAATATGTAAGACCCGGGAAAATTAATTAAATAATTAATTAATTAATAAATGCGGGTAGAAGACGCCTTTATGGCATTAATTGTTGTTTAATGTGATGTGAAAAAGTACTAGCTCAAGTGGTTGAGAGTATTTTGGTTATGTAAGAGGACTTGGGTTCGAGTCCTAAGTATGCCAATTATGTGTGATTGTTTTGTTATTGATTTTTAAGAATATGTATGAGTGGGTGATTGGTACTGTAAACTTATGTTGATTGTGATTGGGTGATGATCTGCCAACTTTGATCACACATTCCAAGTTAGAGGTGCTGAATTATGTGCGTTTTACTTGAGTTGTATTTCTTTGTGGTGTGCTCGATTGGGGTCTGAATTTGGTATGCTTTTAGGGGTTTTATATGCAGTTGTGATTGAGTAATTGTGTACTCTTGGTGTTGTGCAATTTCTTGAATATATCACGCAAGTGTACGTGGGTTTTTACGTAGTTCTTTTAGGGAAGTAATGCGATGGTGTCAAATGAGATGAAAATTCAATTATTAAGCATGATTCTGATGTACTTGTGCCTCTACATTGTGTTGATAATGATTGGTTGGTGTTTTGGTATGATTTTGACGAAGTGGGTGCGTGAACAGACTCGAAACCCTGCAAGTCTCGCCCAAGCAGGTCCATCTCGCCTAAGCGAGAGTTGCAGAGTTTCACGTAGAGTTCTGATTCGTGGTTCTCGCCTAGGCGACCAAGGAGGGGTTTGAGCGACATGGTCTCTCGCTCAAGCGAGAGGCACTCGCCTAAGCGAGTTCGCGAGGAGAACTTGGAGGTTTGAGCGCGATTTCTCGCCCAAGCGAGAGGCTTTGGAGTTTTGAGTGACTGACACTCTCGCCTAGGCGAGAGTGGTTTGCCTAAGCGAGTTCTCGAAATGTGTTCATGTTGGTTTTGTCGAATGCTCGTCTAAGCGAGATTTGTTTGTTATTGGGAGAAAGTGTGACTCGCCCAGACGAGGAGATCTCGCCTAAGCGAGATGACGTGTTGATGTTGAGAAATTTCAGGTAGTTGTGTACTTGTGTGTGGTGTTTTGGTGATCTATTCTAAAGTATATGTTGTGTATGCATGTGGTGTGGTGGTTGCGCTTAAAGGAATAAGTCCATTAGGGGTCTTGGATGTGCTCGGTGGTTGGACACATGATGGGCATGGAACTGGTTGAGTTTCCGTCGGCTAATAATGGGCGAGGAGTCCTTAGTATGGTGATTGCATGTGTCGGGCGCACGATGGGCAAGGAACTGTTATGTTCCCATCGACTACTATCGGGCGAGGAGTCTATAGTATGGTGATTGCGTGCGTGCCAGGGTCCAAGTGTGAGACTTGGATGTTTTTACTGCAGACGAGGAGTCTGTAGGGCAGGACTATGAGCGGGATAGGCTCATAGGGTTGGACCACGAATGAGTCAGTTTCGTGGGAGCACAGGGAAGTCCCAAGACCTAGTTCATGCATATGACTCATGAAGGACCATGAGGCCATGATTTAGGTCATTTGGAAGTTATAAATTTAGTTATGTTATTTTGGGTTGGGAAACAAAATTATATCATGTTTTGTATATATATGTTGTGCATAGTTCACCCTTTCTGTGTGTGTGTAGCGATGATCGGATAACTTATTATCCGGGAGCAGATGATGTGACAGGTGGGCCAGGTGACACTTAGACGCGGAGCGAGGGCTAGCAGGGGGATAATTTTGTATATGTATATAAATGTACATTTTTAGCTTTGAGGAAATTATGTAATCCCTTTGGGAGTATTTGATTTTAATTCGGTTTTATGAATTATGAATTACTGGATTTATGGATTTTAGTTTTAAAGTTTTAAATTTCCCGTGTTTTGGGAAATAGTTTATATTAAATGCAGCACTTGTTGGATTTCGAATTTTCATTTATTTTAATATCAGTAATATTTCTTAGGGATGTTACACAATCCATATCCAAGTATATAATTTTTAAATTATTATATATTTTTCATGATTATAGAAATATAGTATATTATTTATAAATATTATAAAAGATAAAATGATAAGGCAATTATTTTAGTATAGAATATAATTAAATTTAGGATTAAATATGTTTTTAATCTCTAAACGTTTATAAGAAATCGAACTTAATCTATGTTCCAAACTTTGATACAGTTTGGTTCCCAAACTTTAAAAATAAATAGATATAGTCATCATAACCTAGTCGTCTTAAATTTTTTTTTTTGGCATGTAAAATGGTGTTTCTACATTTGAGTTGTTTAAATTGTTTGACATGTTCAAGACTAAATATCATCCTGAAAAGTCTTGTTAAAAGAAATTGAGGTCATTAGCTAAGGGGACTATAATCCTTCAATTTTAGTGTTTGATAATCAAAATGTATCAAAGTTTGGAAGAGGAAGGAATTCCAAGTTTAAGTTTAAGTTTAAAGACTAAAAATCAGCTTAAATTTATATAAATGGTCTCTCAAAAACTAAAAATAATGCAATAATATTGTCATAAATGTCATTAATCTAAAATGGTTATCACTCATCTTTCCATAAACTTGGGATCAATATAAGAATAGTCACTCGAAATAATATCGATCATGTATGCGTAGAAACCTAGTATTTCTCCATCTTGTGTTAAGCAAATATTTGCATAAATAAGAAGACAAGTAAACATTAATAAAAAATTAAACCCATCTTGAACCCATTTTCAAAGTATATATAACTAAATACTATAGTGTGAAGATTCTAACATATACAATATTAATTGATTAAATATTTATTACTTCACCTATATATTTAATCTAACTTAAAGATCGAAATATCTTTAGAAACAGCCACTTATCTTCGATTGATAATGGAGAAAAAAGAAACAACTTAACAGATGAAAAAAACAACATTTCAACATATTAAAGGAAACATTTTGCGTCTTATAGAAGATATTGAAAATGAGAAGTAGTATAGTCTGTTTCTATTCGTAAAACAGTACCCTGTCAGAAGAAATTTCTCCGTTTCTATTCATAAACAGTCAGAATTAATTGAGATAAGAGACAGTGAGATCGGAGCCGTGGATTTTCTCTCAATTTTCACATAAGTGCCCCATATAAGAATCTTCAGTCAAAGCTTGTCTATTCACAACACTTACTAAGTTATGTTTCTTGAAAAACAAAAGATCTTTAATGTTGCTAATACTTTAATGTCTGTAGAAATGTATTTCTCATACAATAAAAAACAAAAAAAAAAATGTATGGTTTGTATTATTTTTAAAGAAATACTTATTAGATAGAATAAGCATATTTCTACTTATTACATAATGTGTTTGTTTGTCTAATTTATTCATGTTTATTATATAATAAGCAAATTCCATCTTCTATTATTATTTAAAAAAATAAACATATATATATATATATATATACACTTAATAATTCTTCTATTATTAATACCTCTAACTAAACTCGTCGTGATTTAAATACTTAATTGCCACATTTAGCCAAGACAAGCAATCAAAAAATTAAAATCAAGTTAAATAGAAATTTAGGTCAAGGAACAAAGAAATAGACACATCACCCAAAAGTACCATAATCATTAATCATGTCTCATAAAACTGAAGTTATATATTCTGATTTATATGGGACAATAACAGCTCATACATAATACTCTATATCTTCTACTAGTGCCTACACAAGCAGCTTCACCACTACTTCAGTTACAGACTTTATCACAGACATAAGATAACTCGTACAAGCCTCAAGGAAGCATTTTCTAGCCATTCCCATGTCATGTCACGTGGCCTTTTATTCAAACATAGTATAACATAAAACACCATGCTCCCACCTCACTGCACACTGCATCACAACAACAACAACAACAACTCATTATAAACTGTAAGATAAAAAACCTTCTCACTGTAACAAAAGATCACAAAAGACTAAAACTTGTATGACTTCTTCAAACGTAGAAGTTAGGTTCTGATTCTTGCTATTGACATCAGAGAAAAATTTAGCATAGAAATCGCTATAAACTATGTTAAGATATTAAACATCTCGGTTATAAGATTATCTTAGTAGTAAAATTAAAAAAAGGTAATGGAGTACCTGTTACAGTCAGTGCTAGGGCTGATCTGGTAAGGAATGTTTACATGACATTGCTTGGGAAGACTAGCAGCAAGGTTGAGATTCCTAGGATTGTAGGTGATGCCACTGCCACTAACAGCATTCTTGATGCAGTTGCAAACAGCTTGGCGGTCAGGTGTGGTCTGAGCCAGGCCATAGAGGTTCTTGATCCCATTGCAGCACTGATCAGGAACATTGGTTCCACCATACATCACATAGGAAATGCATGGGCTCAGGTTGCTCACAACTTGCCCACATGTCACCACTGCCTCTACCCTGGGAGTGCTTGTTGCTCCAAGAACCACCCACACAATGCACAACAAAGAAACCCTAGTTCCCATGGTGGCCATGATCAACCACTCAACCCTTGCAAGAACCAGATATGGAAAGGTAGTGTAGTAATTATGTGTTTGGGGCCTTTTCTTTTCTGTGTTGTGGTGCTTTGGAATGCTATGGTGGTTGTGGTTATATAGAGGGAGAAGGGTATGGGGCTGGCTAAGATGTTAACAGTCATGTGGCTGTTCTTATTGGGTAGTTGAAGCAATTCAATGCATTAATGGAGTGTAGTTGAGTAAGTAAATGCCACACTATACTAGGGAAGAGTGATGATGAAGAGAAACTATGATGATGTCTACAATTTGTTGGAGATTTTTTTTTTCTTTTTTCTAACGAGTAATATCCAACAGCAACATTTTTTTGTTTCTGAACACCTAATGAATACCATAATTTCTCTATATTTTCTTTTTGTATCACATCATACAGTCTGTATATTTATATTCCTACCGGCACCATAGACTCACATCATTTAGAAGATCCAAATTTAAGGTTTTTTTCTTCTTCTATCATGTGTATCTTTAAAAAAGATAAAATCATAACAAAATCTTAGAATGAAAAGAAAAACAAATATTTAAATTGTTTTTAATCTTCACTACTGGTGAAACTATTAGATATGATACGAACAACCCAATATATAGTATGTACTATGTACTAATGTATAATAGTGACATAACATAAAATGAATACTTTCATAACAGAATGTTGGATTAAAAAAGTTGATTGAAAAATAACATCGACAACAATTATAATGCTATATCTAAGTTGCACTGTCTGGTGACTGAAATCACTGTTACGTATCACAGAGTAAATGATTATCCATTTTCCGAGCAGTGTCAATGTTTCCAACAAGTAGGTCACGTGTGGATTAAGATTATGGTTGAAGTTTAGTAATCTTTGGAACAATTAAATAATTCTTCTACTCTTACTCTAGGTTTTTCGGTTGGCCACAGGCTACGTTTCGAGTTAATCACTTCTTGTTTTTATACTTAAAACTACATTATGCAAGTTAAAAGGAAAAAATAAATTATTGTATCCCTATTGGTATTTCTATAAGGTGAAAGAAGGATTTAAAAGGACCATAAAGAAAGAGAGAGAAGAAAAAAGGTGTCTATAAGAGTAAAAATACGAGTTGAAGAAAGATATTTTGACTATTAAACTTAAACAATTTTCTTTTATATATGAGACGACATCTTTTAATGGGTTTAAAATAAAAAAAATAAAAAAAAAATGAAAAGAATCAAAAACTACTTAAAAGAGATGTCACATTAATTATAAAAAAATGTCAAAATTTAATTATTAAAAATTATTATTTTAAAATATATAAAAAAGAATTGAAAAAGAATATTTGTACATATTTTTCTTAATAAAGACCATTATAATTATCTTATTACACATTTTATTTTATGTCTGTTTTATTTAACTAAATAAGAAAAAATATAAGTTTTGATTTTTATTTCATTTTTTTTAACAATTTTTCTTTCTTTCTTTTTTTTTTTAATCAGACATATCATAAAAGAAGAATTTTAAAAATATTTATGGAGGTTATTGAAAGGTAAATAAATATTAACATTTCTTTTAATACTTTTTTTCTCTCATATTATACTTGCCACATATATCATTTTCCATGTCGCATTCATCTAACTCACAGAAAATGAAATGTGAGAGTTTTATCATTAAAAAAAAGTATTACAAATATAAAATAGAGTACTAGAATGCTCCAACTTTTTTCAGACAACATATACCACAAAAATATTTAAGGAATAACTTTCTAACAATATATATATTTATTGATATTATGCAACTGCATGTATTTTGGAGAACAGAAGCAGGTATGGACTGGTTAAATTATAAATGCTATATGTATATAGGTTACAGCAAAGTTATATCCTGCAACTGCAGAATATGATAAACATCATTTAAGAGAGTATATATATATATATATATATATATATATATATATATATATATATATATCATTTTAATTTCTTATTTCTTTACTTGAAAAACAAAAAGTGCTGAGAGGGGAAAAAAGTGGGAAAGCACAAAAGGAAAAAGATGATGATTATTCACCTCTGAAATCATTCATATATTTTATTTGATAATTTAAATATGTAATAGTTAAAAAAATAAAATGTAGAGACTAAGTAAGATATTTTAAGTACAAAAAAGATGAAAATATTATAATCATAGGGATCAAATAAGTAGCTAACTTGATTTGTAAATAAAATTTGGAATAAACTTAGAGTGAATTGGATTTTTATGACTAATAAGAATTAAGACAAAGTTCAAATATAAAAAAGTACATACGTAATTATTTAATAACAAGATATTTACATTTACAATTAAAAAACTCGAAAGTTAATTAATTTAACTATAAATATTATTTTTTATTTAAATAATTCTCCAAAATAATATTCACGATTTGTTTTATAAATGTGTAGGCTTAAATACTTTTTTTAAGACCCGTGAAATTTAATTAATTAATTAATAAATGCGGGTCGTGGAAGCCTTTATGACATTTAATAGTGGTTGATGTGACGTAAAAGAGTACTAGTTCAAATGGTTGAAAGTACTTTGGTTGTGTAAGAGGACTTGGGTTTAAGTCCTATGTAAGCCACTTATGTATTATTTAATTATTATTGTTTTAATAATATGAATGTGCGTGTTAAGTAAGAATATAGTAATTGAGTTATGTTAGTTTAACATGAAACATGAATTGGCATGATGGTTAGCATTGATTTAATATTTGCATGATTAGGGGTTCAAACCTTGGTTTGAACAAAATGATTTTCTTTTTGTTAAAATCTACACTAGCATGGAAGTGAAGAGGCACATAAACCCTAAGGCATGTGGCAGCAAGGGTGGCTGGAAACAGAAGGTAGTATGCTTGCAATCTTCGTTATATTCGCAACCGCCTGGCGGTAGGGCATGAACCGCCAGGCGGCTTATGTGTTTTCAGCCTATTTTCTGGGTTCGCCTATGAACCGCCGGGCGGTTGAGGGTGGCCCGCCAGGCGACGCAACGTGCGTCTTCTTATTTTTTTCGTTTTGGTTGGTTTGTCAGCGATGCTGTGGTGTTTGGGTTGTATTTCTATTGTACATATTTAATTGACATGATGAATTATGAGATTGTAGTTACTAAATTGATTGGACATTGCATGAACTTGAAAAGTTCATGAATATCAATTGGTGGGTTGATGAATTGGGGATTTCATAATCACACTAAATTAAAGGGAAAAGGTTAATGGAATTTTACTTATTGGAAGTTTTAGGAATGGATCATGAACCTAAACATGTGAGTACAACCTTTTGAGTCGTAAATTGAATGAAATCAGAGTTGTTGTGAAGGAGGCAAGGTTCGCAGGTGCAGGAACCCCCTGGCGGCACCATATTGGCCGCCAGGCGCCACACCAGAGGTGCGTGGTGTGTTGATTCACGAAAAACGTTGTTTTTCGTACTTTTCGCGTAACAGTAACCGCCGGGCGGTATTTTAGTCCCGCCAGGCGCCAATCGTCTAATTCTGGGCGCTAGGCGCCACCAATTTTTCTGGTTCGCGCAGTTTTCGTAAAACTGCATTTCTCGATTCGTTAACCGTCCGATTTAGGTGAAATTTTGACAAGTGGTCCATAACATGTGGTTCTTCACTTTAAACAGTAGAGATTGGATTTGGAGGTCAGTAGCTAGAGATATACATTACCTAATATTACTAATTTTGGAGTTTGTAAAATACATGAATAAGCCTTTGATGAGTTCAAGTAACTTCTAATGAAGCATAATTGGGTGCATGTGGTAAGTTAAATTCAGAACGTATGTTAATTGGGTACGAGTGAGATAATTATGTGAGATATGGTATGGATGGTGAAACTTTACCCTAGTCGTGGTTTTGTGCTTGTGAATTTTTATTGAGGTACATATGCAATATTGACAAAAGTGTGGTGTCATGAGTTTATAAAAATATCAGACTGTATGATCCTAAGACGAGGTGTATGTGGAATGTATGTGGCATGTTTAAAGGGGTAAGTGAAGGAGAGTATGGGTGCATGACAATACTTGATTTGATGGCATGTTTAAATGGGTGTGGTGTAATCTTATTATAGTTGTATGACTGGAAAACTAGGCTGTGTTATAAATTGTTATGTTGTATGATTGGGATCCCTTGGGGATCTGTTTAAGTGCCAAGGAACCAGTAACAGTGTGCTACTGGTATGGCGCCTGGCGGCGCGAGCGAGCCGCCAGGCGGACGGAAAGCAATCAGCGATAATGGTCATAGCACCTGGTGGTAGGGAGAGTTCCGCCAGGCAGAATGGTGCAGCAGAGACTCTAATGGTGCGATGGCGCCTGGCGGCGAGGCAGGTGCGCCAGGTAGTGACGGTGAGTGGCGCCTGGCGGCATGGTGGGTCCGCCCGGCGGTGACGATGCAGTGATGATGTTGCAGGCGCGTGGTGCTTGGCGGTGTGTGATGCCCGCTAGGCGGTGTGTGATGCCCGCCAGGCGGTCTGAACCTAGTGTGTGCCTGACGACGTGGGATGCGCGCCAAGCGGTTTTGGTTCAGTGATGGTGCGCGAGGAAAGGTTTCTACACAGCTTTAAGGGATGTTCATGATGCGATGCTTTGGCTGGGGGCCCAATTACGAGTGTAATCTTGTATTGGGGTAACACGTGACCACTCAAGGTTGTAGCCTGGTGGTTTAGGAAGTCCAGTGGAGTGTGCGAGTTGTGGCTCGTACGGCGAGGTTCGGGTGATTGCCCTCTTCAGAGTGATTCTGATAGAGTTTTGGTAGTTTGGAACAGCTACAAACTTTATGTTTGTTTCGGGGAGCTCCACTTGGTGTCACGATGAGATGCTGTGGCAAAGTTATTCCCACGTGTGGACTATCAGGTGGTGGCCTGTAGTCGAAGGGGCGAGTAGACACTCGCGCAGCAAAGATCGATCATCGTTCTCACCTAAAGGGTATAGAAATGATAAACGTCTAATGAAAGTATTGGAAGTGGAGAAGTAAGGAACAAGGGAGAAGAATACTAATTCGGGGTTTTAAGGTTGCGATGTTGTATTTAATATTTTATGTGTTTGGTTTTATTTAAATGAGCTCACCCTATCTGTGTGTGTGTGGCGATGATCATGTAACTTGTTACATGGGAGCAGATGATAATGCAGGTGAGCAGGCGGATACGTAGAGACGGAGTGGGGATCGTGACGGGATTATTTACTCAGTTTTATTATGATTTACTTTTGTAATTTTTATGGTTTGATTTTGTAATAACGGAATAGTACGATTTTAATTACTACGTAAGCGATGTTGAACTTTTAATTTTCCCGCATTTTTGGGAAATTACGAGAATAAATGCGATGTTTTATAAATCTTATTTCTTATTTATTTTTAAATAGTAATTTCCGGCTAGGACGTTACATTTTTTATCCTCATTTTCGTAGTGTTTATTGCAGATGGTCCTTATTTTTACCAAATGTTTAAAATGGTCCTCATTTTCACAATTCATGTTTAATTTAGTCTTTTTCTGTGACACCATTTAAATAAGTAACGAAGCATTGTACAAGTGGCACTGTTTGTATTATGTTGTACTGGGGTGTATTACATGTAATGTACATGTGTAGTAATTAGATATTTGGGGATAAATAGGCGAGCTAGGGTTTTGAAAATGAATTGTTGGGCAGTTGGTCAGTTGTTGCAATCTTCTTCCTCCATTCCCAATTCGTGTTGCTGCAATCTTCTTCTTCCTGCAATCCCATTACATAGGTATGTCACAGTCCCAATCTTCTCCCTTTACCTTTAGTTGTGATCGTTGGAGGTAAGTGTTGTAGCAATTCATGCAATGTTGGTGGTTCAACGAGAAATGGGGGATTAATCCCGATTAGTAACTGCGGAGAGATGGCAGAATTAATAAGTTCCAACCACAAACAAACCCCGTAACAGAATTACAAAAACCCTAACCCCAACTGATTCAAATGTGCAAAATTTATCACAACCCTGAAAACCCTAAACCCACAAGCAAAGCACTTACCTCGTCGATGATGATTATCTGGAAAATTGAAATTAAGCGAACAAATCGCCACATCCAATTGTTGCTTCCTCTGTAAATCGGAGATGAAGAAACTCGAAGATGAAGAAATCGTCTGTACTCGTCAATCCCTAATTGCAACGTGACCTAATTGAAAAATGTTTGCCCCAAATTGAAAAGTTAATGTTAATAATCCACTTGTACAGTACACGTAATACACCTCAGTACAACATAATACAAATAGTGTCACATGTACAGTGCTCAGTTACTGATTTAAACGACATCACAGAAAAGGACTAAATTAAACACGAATTGCGAAAATGAAGACCATTTTAAACACTTGGTAAAAATGAGGATTATCCACAACAAACACTATGAAAATGAGAACGAAAAAGGTATTTCAGCCTAAATGTGTATAAGTTCAATTCCAAACTTTAAAGGATTTAATTTCCATTTACGCACAGCATATAATAGAAAAAACTCTAAGAGATAATCCATTAGAAATCACTTTTTATTTTTTTCAAAATTATCCCAATTTTATTAATGTTTATTAAGTTAGCCGGTTCAATATAGGATGACAAATAAATTTGTCCTCGGGAATATTGTCCGAACTCGTTCCTGTTTTGACCAGGAATCTCCGCATTAACTAGACATGGATATGAGTATGAGGAATATCCTACTTTTTCAATTAAGTATAAGGATGTCTGTATTTGTCCCATCCCATTCCTCATGACTAGGTATGGATATGTTTATCATAAAATTCATTTGCATCTCCAATATAATTTTCGTCTTATCACAACATTTATGCAATTATGTCCAAATGATGTATGTCAATTAAATATTTGTTATGTCTCACATTTGAATATTTCTACTCTTATTTAATAATTTTATTTATTGTATATTCTTTTTTCATATGAGAATGTTTAATATTCTCAATTTAAGTGTTCAATAGTATAAACATTTCATTTACTATTTACTAGGTAATATCATAAATTTATCTTCTTTATTCTATTATTATTATAATTTTTGTTCCATTTAAAAAACTTTTTTGTTCCACTAAAACAATGTTCGGTATCTCTCAATTATCAACTAGGATGATTTTTAAAAGTTTTCTTAGATCTCTACTGTATTTTTCATCTTATTATACTATTAATTATACATTTTTTTCCTTTGTGCGATTTCATTCAATGGTATCTCAAATTGTTTTTAAGATACACACTTTATCATTTTCTTAATATTTTTATTTTTCTTGTTTATTTTTATCATCTACAATACTATTTTGATACTTTTAATACAATTATTTTTATTTTATAACTCATTATCATGGTGTAATTTTATCACTATAATTGTATAAATAAATTTTATTTACTATAATATAATAATTTTATGTAATTGACATGAATATTTTTTTTATCACCATCCAATATATGTTGAAGTTTAAAAGATAAAATATCTATGTTAAAATTCTATTATTTTAATTATTATTAGTTTAATATTTGATTTTTATGTGAATTTGATCAAATGATGTATTATGATTTTTATTAGTGTATAAAAATGGAGATTTCGTTAGAATTTAAAAATAATAGTAAATAGATATTTAAAATATATTTTTTTTAAAATATTTTCAATTTTTATCCACCAGGTTTCATTAATATTTGCAAATTTAATAAATATTTTTGTTCTCATAAACTTTTATTTGGTATTATAATTTGAAATGTACACAATTATAATTTCTTTCTAAATATTTGACATTGAAGAAACAACTTTCTTTTAACTATTGAATATTTGATAATACTATGTTTCATTTACCATATTTTGTTATTATTTTATAAAAAATAATTAGTTAATATTGAAACTGTAAGAAAACATGTACGAATACGAGTATATATATCTGTTATCCGATGGGGATGAGTAGGGATGACAACAGGACGGGACAGGGACGGGTTTTGCAATCCCACACCCATCCCCATAAAAAAAATTCATCTCCATCCCTATACCCAAACCCAACGGGTATCAAACTTTTGCCTCATCTACATCCCCATTGGGTAATGGGTATATACTCGTTCAGATACTCATGTTTTCTTACTATTTCAATATAATTAATTAATTTTTATAAAATAATATAAAATTACAGGAAAGGAAACATGATATTATAAAATATTCAATATTAAGTGGATGGTTGTTTCTTCAATATCAACTATTTAGAAAGAAATTATAATTGTATACATTCCAAATTAGAATACCAAATAAAATTTCATGAGAACTAAACATTTATTAATGCAAACTTTAGCATGAGTAGATTCAGTTTTGATTCTCAAATAAAATTTTGTGAATTTAGTTTTGGGTGAGTAGAACCAACCATATACGAAAAAATTCCCATTCCATATCTTGTTGCTATCCTCAAAATGTCCAAAGGCAGTAGGTCTTGTATAAAAGGAAAAAACAAAGTTGTGTAGGGTTATAATCCTCGTAGAACAATTATGGCAAAACATGGTACAAGTTTAGTGGTAAGAACCTTAGCAAAGCAAATCATAAGCCATCCTCCAACACAGAAAACACTGAATACTCTCATTGCTTGCATATTCAGAAATCAACCTTTTCACACCTTAGAAACCCGAAATAAAAGTAGTTAACAAGTTAATCCCAAACAACTATCATAATTTCTCTTAACTACCATAATTTTCACACCTTGTACTTTTGCTGATGAATATTTGTAAAAGATTGAATAGGATCAAAGGGACAAATAGATTTATGTTGGCCTAAAGAGTGCATGAAAACTGATATAACTATTATTAGAAGCCTTCTAAATGGCTCTGAATCCTATATGATCAATCTGCATTAAACAATGATCATCCTTGACAAGTTACGATGCTATGAAAATGAAATTTTCATTGTCTGAATTTATGCTTGTTACTCTCTCCATCCCATAAAAATCCAAAATAAAAATGAGAACAAAACCACAAATGAGGTAGTTTGGCCACCTGATGGGAGAATGAATATGCCAAAGCCCTCTCTCTTCTTAAAGTTGCTTATTGTTTGTGCAAGAATTTGGCTTCAATTTGCTCCTTTGACTGCAACTAATAAAACAAAGAATTGTCTCCCACATCTAAATTAACCCAACAAAACCCTAAAACATCACAGTCAGGAATCTCAAGTAATAAAACAGAGGCCTTCTAGAGAGCACATTAATCACACTGGTTCATAATAGAAGAGGAAAACATGCACTTACAATAGCACACAGCTTCTCAAGTTCTCTTTCATGTGGCGTCGGTGGTGGATGATTCTGGTGGCGGTGAGCAATTTGTGTTGAAGCAGTTGCAGTAGTTGCTACCACATTTTGGTGCCGGAGGTTGTTCCTCCATTAAATTATGCACCATTTTCGCCAATCACACCAAGCTCGTTTCAAACTCTATTGCTACATCTTAGATGTTCTTTGGTAACTGACAGTCAGATACAAATAACCATTTCAGCCGTGATTTCAACACCAAATTATTCTGAACCACCACCATGTCCTTCACCTTCTCGGAATCGATGTCGATTACAATCGGTTAAACCTTCATCGGAGCCATGCCTTTCTTTTTCTGCAGCGACAGTGAACGGTGGAGCTCCGAACTGCATTGCTAGGAAGACGATTTGCGAGGGCGGAGCACGGTTATTGCTATTTCGTGACCTGACGCGATAGAGAAATGTGATATCTGGGGAGTACTCCAGTAGACGTAGCGGTCTAGCAAACTTCAGAAAGATCTCCTAGGAGCACTGTAGTGGTTGCGGTGCTGACTTATGGTGGCTGTGGTCCAGAAGGCAAGGATTTTGTTCTTCGTGTTTCACTTAGGATTCTTGTGATGAGAAATTCTTTTTTTCTTTTATGACTTGTGAGTTTGATTTTAATAAAAAGTAAATGACAAAAAAATTTTAATAGAAATGACAGGGAAAGATAAGAGCCAGAAAAAGATAACGGGATGAGAAAAAATAGTATAATACGTTAATGACATTTATAAATGCCATAATTTGCCTATAAATTAGGGCAGTTATTAAACTGTCGCATTATAAAACAAATTATGCCAGTTTTCTAAAACTGCCATATTAAAACAGTCATAATTATTTCAATTTTTTGTAGTGATTAAATTTGTAAACATTAATGATATTTAGTTGATAAAATTTAAAAATATTTAAAAAAATATATAAAAAAAAATACATATTCAAATTAAAATATATTTTAAATGTCTCTTTACTTCAATTTGTTAGATTCCAATTAATCTCTTTTTTATACACTAATAAAAGTCATAATACATCATTTGGTCAAAATCATATAAAGAATAAAGATTAAAATAATAATAATAAAATTTTGACATAAATTTTGTATCTTTTGAACTTCAATATATGTTAGATGGTAATAAAAAAAAATCATAGCAATTATATTAAATTTTTATATTATAGTAAATAAAATTTTGTTTATACTAGAGACAAAATTACAATTTGATAATGAGTTAGAAAATAAAATAAAAAAATAGTTATATAAAATATATCAAAAAATTATTCTACATGATAAAATAAAGACCAATAAAAATATTGAAAAAATTGTAAACATGTGTGTTAAAAACATTTTGAAAGATTATTGAATGAAATCGCACAAAGGAAAAACAAATATATAATTATAGGTATGATAAGATAAAAAATACTTTAGAGATCTAAGAAAACTTTTCAAATATCAACATAGTAAATAGTTGAGAAATAACGCAAATTGTTTTAGCAAACCAAATTAATAACAATAGAGTAAAGAAGATAAATTTTTTATATTACCTAGTAAATGAAATGCTTATGCTATTAAACACTTGTACTGAGAGTGTTAAATATTTTCATGTGAAAGGAAAATATACAATAAATAAAAATATTAAGAAAGAATAGAAATATTCAAATGTGAGACATAAAAAATATTTAATTAACATACATCAATTGAACATAATTGGATAAATGTTATGATAATAAGATGAGAATGAATTTCACAAAAAATAAACAATTAGAAGAATTAAAGAATAAAAAAGTGCGTTGTAAATGTGTGTGTGCGTGTGTGTGCGTGTGTGTGTGTATGTGCGCGTGTGTGTGTGTGTGTGTGCGTGTGTGCGTGTGTGTGTGTGGGCTAGCCAAAATAATACATCAAAAATTTATACATTTAATTATTGTCACTAATAAAATAAAAATGAATACATAATTTAGTATAACAATAACTAAAAAGGAAATCACACATATCTAGAAAATTGTCAAAAGAAAATTCAATAATAATCAAACCACACTTAAAATCCAGTTATAAAAAACACAAAGTACAATATGATTAAATATAGTATTATCAAATATTCAATAGTCATAAAACAAAAAATTAATATACAAGACGCTGATTAAATAAATGATTAAACTAATATTTACTATCAAGCGAGACAAGAGAAAATTACCTTCTTTATTTCTTCGAGAAGGGAAGAAAACCGTTGAGAGATGAGAGCAAAAATAATAGATATTTTTCTCTTCAGAAACAAAAGAAGATAGGTGAGAACAATTTGTGAGAAACTCAAAACATATAATGGAACCACAATTAAAATTCGGTTATAAAAAAGCACACAGTATAATATTTTTTCTTCTATGTTCATAAAATAAAAAATTAATATAAAACAGGCTCATTAAATAAATATTAAACTAATATTTCACTATCAATTGAGACCAAAGAATTACCTTCTTTTTTTCTCCCTCGAGAATGGAAGAGAACACAAGAGAAATAAGAGCAAAAATGATAGATGTTTTTCTCTTCAAAAACAAAAGAAAACGGCTGAGAATGAGATATGAGAACAATTTGTGCTCAAGATATATAATGGAACCACAATTAAAATTTGGCTATAAAAAACACACAATACAATAGTTTTCTTCTATATTCATGAAATAAAAAATTAATATAAAAGAGGATCATTAAATAAATTATTAAACTAATATTTCACTATCAATTAAAACCAAAAAATTACCTTCTTCTTTTCTCCCACGAGAATGGAAGAGGACAGAGGAGAAAATAAGAGCAAAAATATTATATCTTTTTCTCTTTAAAAACAAGAAAAAACAGGTGAGAATGGAATATGAGAACAATTTGTGAGAAACTCAAACCATAATAAATAAATAAATAAATAAATATCTTGATAAATCTTTTTATTCTTTATTTTATTATGTTTAATTTTATATTTTATTATTTATTAACATTAATTATTATGTTTATAAAAGAAATAAAATATTTGATTTAATCATAATATATTTTTTAATATCTATAATATAAAATATATATAATATAAAAAAATTCAAAACTTTTGGGGGGGCCATGGCCCTCCCTGCCCTAACAGTGCTCTGCCACTATGTATATATAAGGTTTCTAAATTGACTATGAATATTTTAATAATTTAAACGGGGACGGGGAAATGACAAGGACGGGTATTATGGCGGGTACGGGGATGGGACGGATATGTACATCCTCATACCTATCCCTATCCCTATACCTAATTGAAAAAGTTAGGAATTCCCCATACCCATATCCATACTCAGTCAATGTGGAGATTTTCCGTCAAAACGGGGAAGGGTTCGGGCAATATCCACGAGGACGAGTTTATTTGCCATCTATAGGGAGGAGAATAGGACTAGAGATGTCAAAAAAACCGTACATGTGGGTACCCGCGGATAAAACCCTTATCAGGTAAGAAATGAATATTGTAAATAGATACCCACGAGTAACTAATACGGGTAATTTTTATACCCACTTGTTAATGAGGGCAGGTACAGGTATCATAGTATTCATACCCATGGATACCCGTACTCGCTATACTGTAATTAAATTAAAAAATGATTAAAACATTAAGACATTGATTTTGAATAAGTTTTTTTTATCAATTGGTTTTAAAATAAAATATTTCTTTCTTTGTTAGCTGTCATCCAACACTATTTAAATGAGTTATGTTGACTTTGTTTGCAATTTATGAATGTTATGTATTGTATTTTATTTGAATTTATGGTAAAAATATGTTGTTAAATATATTTTTTTAAATACCTGTGTATACCCGCGATCATCCGTGGATATTAAGAAAACGTTCAGGTACCCATATAACGGATACCCGCACAGATATGGGGACGAGTACAAGGTGAATAAAAATACGTTAAGTTGAATTTGGGTATCTCTAAATACAATAAAAATTTGATACCCGTTGAATTTGAATATAGAAATCAAGATAATTTTTTTCTCTAAAAATAAATATGAGATAGCAAAATTCATTCCCACTCCGCCATATTGTCATCCGTGATTAAAGCATGCTCATGCCAAATATGAAAGATGCAACTAGACACAATCATGTGTACTTTGAACAACGCAATAAATTTTTGTAACATTGAAACATAGATCCTTTGAGAACTCAGAATATTGACTACCGTACCAAAATATAGATTTAATAAATTTAGACTAATTCTTGGAATTCAATTATTTTGTCCTTTCTAAAACTATCGGTACTTACGATTTTTAATTATTGAGAAATCAAACTTCACAATTTGCTTCACATTTCGTAATTCGGGTAACAAAATTGATAAAATATATAAAAAAATCTTCGTGCAAAATAACATCCAATCTTTCTTTATTTTGATATTCTAATTATATACTTATTCAATATATATCAAGAATTATACATAAAAATTATATATAGTTGTTTAGTCACATAGATTTGAAAAATGGATATAGAAATAGAAGCAATATTACCTAGGAATAGCAAAACGGGTAGCCCGACCCGTTTTTGCCCAGCCTGTCCATGACTCTTCAAAAATGGATCAGGTTGGGCTGACTCGTCAAACTGAAACGGGTCAATAATGATAACTCATTCTGTATAGGATAGGCTAACAGGCCGGGTTGGGCTGAGCCGTCACTTTTAAAAAAAAAAATTAATTTGTTTTCAAACTTTTTTAATTTTTTATTTTAAAATTTGTTTATTTATACATATAAATTAATATTAAAAGAATATTTAATTATATAAAGTATTTTTTAAACTTTTAATTAATTAGTTAATATTTTTAAGTAAATAAATTAAATTAATTATTACATTTACATGTTATATTACTCTATTATAATTAATAATTAAAACTTAATTTGTAAATGTTAATGATTTAAATTGCAATATTATTATATATTTAAACCTTTTTAAAAAATATAATATAAAAATTTATCTTTTTAATAACTTTTTATTTTAATTTTTAATTTAAAAAAACGAGTCAACGGGTTGGGACAAGCTGGAATGAACTAACGATTGAAATCTTCAACCGATTCATCCCTTTTAACACAGACTGACAGACTGACCCATCAGGCTAACCCATCTTATCACCCGTAATATCACATAAACCAAAATAACTATAACGAAAAAGATAAACTCAAGTGATTAACTATGATTTCTCTTCATAATAAAGATGTTGATCACATAATTGTTAAAAAAAAATTGAAAAAGGTTTTCAACTCAATTTAAACTCCCTTTAAAAATATAAATTGATTTAAGAGAGAATGGTTTTGACTTTGCATCGTTTGGTTTGAAACCAGAGTGGTGTAGAATCCAATCTTACAGTTCTAATAGATTGAAAGACCTTTAATTTAATTAAATAAAAGAGAATCTTCAAATAAAACTACCAAAACTATTAGAGTTTTAATAGATTAAAGTTAGATTTTAATCTATTAATTTTACTTAGTAGTAAAATTAATTGAAACTTATTAAAATACATAATTCAATACGAGTGATTTTAATTTATTAAAAGCTCGTTTTAACTTATTACATTAAAATAATTAGATTAGAATGCCTCATAATTTTAAGTCATTATAATATATTAAATATTATAATTTTTTATTTATATATATATATATATATATATATATATATATAATATATATATTATTTAATATGTTATGACCATTAACTGATTGGTTAAAATACTAAAGTGGTCTATTAATATTAAGTTTATAACTAAGGGCATAATTGTCATGAAAGGTTATTATGTAAACACTATCAAAAAATTTTTAAATAATGACCAGTTTTAATGATTAAAAATATAAGGGATACTACGTTTGCTAAGGGAGACAAATTTGGTTTCAATCGATGCCCAAAAGAAAACTTGAAAATTCAATTAACATAGAAAATTCATCATGGATTAGTTGTAAGAAGTCTAATGTATGCCAAAAAATTCTTCATGGATTAGTTGTAAGAAGTCTAATGTATGCCGAAATAAAGTGTCTCATATCCCAACACTAATAAAAGTTTGATCAAGTCAAAACATATCAACATCAAGTTTTCAATTGTCAAGGAAAGTGTATAAAGTGGACAAGTTTTCATAAAACATATAGGGATAGAATCCATGATAGCAAATCCTCTTACGAAAGATTTTTCACCCAAGGTCTTTCACGAACACACTATTTAGTTGGGAATTTTATAGTTTGAGAAATTTTTAGTCAAATAGGAGTTAGTCATTTATGTTATTTATGCTCTCTGATTGATATTACTCATGCATACTCTTATATTTGAATAATTTCTTTTGATAAGATATAAAGTTTGATATTCAATTATTACACTTTGTATAATAATGTTGTTAATTGATCTAATTAAGGTAAAACACATACATATGTGACCAGTGGGAGATTATTAGAATTTTAGAATCACATCTATATTATTTAAATGTGTTATGGTCATTATTTGATTGTTAAAATAACATAGTGGTAAAAAAATAATAGAGTGATCTATTAATATTAAGTTGATGACTACCTGCATAATTGTCATGAAAATGTTATTAGTAGATACCTAAAGTAATATTTGATTTGATAAGAGAAAAAATTGGAATTATTAAAATATGGAATGTAACTGAAAACAACAGTTATCAGATGGATTATGATGGTGATTATGGTGGTTCCATTTGTAGAGATAACATTACGTATTGTATTGTGTTAGGTTCTTATTTTCTTTTTCCTTTTCATCCCCATACCATAAGGAGAGATAACAAAATCAGTGTCAACCATCTACATTTGAAGATCACATTCCCGCACTTAGTCTCATCATATTTTTTTTATAACATGTTCTATTTATTTGGGATCTCTGTGAGTAAAAGTATATGATTAGGCAAAAGTATTATTTCTTAACAATTTAATTCATTAAAATGATAATATAATCATTTAAACTATTTCTTATAACCAGGCAAAAATATTTTAACGCATTAAAAAAATCTTTGAATAAATTAAAGAACTACAACCTATGACCAGAAAAAGTAATACATTCAGATAAGCTTTCTAAATATTGCAATGTAAGATGAACCTAAGTAAGAGAAAACTTACAATGGTGTCCTAATCAAATCACACTAACCAAAAACATATCCAAGTCTTCATGGATTATTGCAAATCTTCAAGGAAAATGATTAGATTCTTCAAATACTTTAATCATAGATCCAACAATGCCATTCAAGTATCACTATTAAAAATTCAGCACACGAACCCTCAATCTAATCAATTCAGCATACTTCATCGCCATAACAAAACTGAATGCGCTGCCCAGTCATGAAAAATATCGGATATATCCGCACCAAACACACCTATATACTGCAGGCCATTGAATTACATAGTATCAAACAACGACACCTTCAACCGCTGGGTGCCATTGCTGATTTCTTCCTGTTCAAGCCATGCCTAGAGCCTCTGTGAGTAGCACCAATGTTGCTCTAAGCAACAAGAAAAGGCTAGTAGCAGTAGGAGATGGACTTGCTGACAAAACATAATGAACGTACCAAGCGAAACTTGCAGTGACTCGCCTCATAATGCTCAAAAAAAGCATAATTATACCATCTGAACTCCGACATCTGTTTGGAGTACATGTACAATCAACTATATACAACAAAGAAGAAAAATAAATAGTTTTGTTTACCTGACATGAAACCTCCTAACACTGTTCAAACCTAACTTAGAATGGATAGTGTTTGTTTACCTTACAATATGTGTACACACTATAGTTCGAGGAAGAACTAATGTTGCGGCTGCAGCAACGTCTGAAAGTTCAGAGGTTCTTTGGTTGTCACAGCTCTGGCTCTATAAGCAGCTTGTAAAGTTATGAGGTGAAATTCAATGTTCACTCAGTTGCATTAGATTCGAAATCCAAAATATGTCGATCCATTCGGTCCAGAAAACTACTTAGTGACAATCTTAAAATTCTGTTTTCTTCTCTCAATAAGTCCAGCTCTTTCTTTAACTCAGCATTCTGCTCTTCAAATTGAATATTTGATAAAATCTGCGTACGGATAAGTTCATTTTCCTCCATTAATTGGTCTAGTTTCACCTTCAATTCAGTGTTTTCCTCTTGTAATGTAACATTCTTCTGTCTTATAACATCATCCTGCTAATCAAATAAGTTAATGATAAGTGGAAAAGAAAAAACTAAGGATTAATAATTAATAATTAATAATCTATGACAAGACCCAAATGACTAAAGTAGAACGAAATCTCACATCATAAAAGCTCAACTTTGGAGGAGAATCCTCCACAAAGAGTTTATCACACTTGAATTCTTGATCACAACTGAGTTCGTCAGAAAAACTGCTAGTTGGGGGGGTGTCCTCAACAACCATTTTTAGTTTTTCAAGATTGATTTCTTGCTCTCTACGTACTTTGTCACAAATTGTTAAATCCGGGGGAGTATCCATCACTATGAGTTCTTCACCGTTGAACTCTGTATGTCCGCCTACTTCATCAGGAATACTGATAATTGTGGGGGGATCCTCAACTACCACTAGATTTTCAGGATCCATTTCTTGCTCTCCACGTACTTTGTCGCAGATGATTAAACTTGGGGGAGTGTCCAACACTACCAAGTTCCCGAGATTGATCTGCTTTTTACATTTTTCATGACTAGTGCTCGACCTTGTGGGAGTGTCCTCCACTACCTGATTCTCCATATTATCCTCGTCTTCTCTGCATACCTCACCGTTGATACTATGCCGACACCCTGAATCTACATCAGAAACCTGCCAATGCCCAATTATCAATCAGTAGAGAGTACGAAATATGAACATTGAAATAGAAAATAAAATATAACACCCTAGAAGATAGATTAATATATAAAATTCAATCTAAACATGTGAACGTTTTAATTAATATTTAAAATTCAAACTAAAACCATGTCAATTAAAGTTTGGCTCGAAAGATAAGATTTTCCTACGTCAACCCAAACCCAAACGTGAATGGTCCTGACTCTCAAGCTTGCTGTGGCTGGTGGCTTGCACTAACCTTACAATGGAGCAACTGCTTACCCTAAACTTTTAGGAGCAGGAAGATCACCAGCAGTTCAAACAAAAACTGCAGGCTCCTGCAGTTAAAACAAAATCAAATGGTCCAAAGATGTTGAAGATACATTGATTCATTATTTAATGCAAATAAATAATTTTTTTATGGTGAGCATTTTTGGCATTTGAAAGTTCAATTGCAATAACCCTGAGCCAAACTTACATGTACCAGAAATAAAAATAAATATCATAACTCACGCTAGATGGAGTGCATGTCGAACGGTTTTCTGCACTTCGAAGCTCTTTGTTGTCACCTATCAACTCCAGTGCTTCTTTAATTATCTCTATTTGCAACTCTCCAGCAGTAGGTTGGAGCTTCCAAATCACCTGCACATAAATAGATATAGACAAAAGGAACAATAAGTTTATAACCCGTTTTCTTTCCTTCACTTTTTTAATCGAGGCATCAATGATACAAATAGAACCAACGTCACTGTCATCAATTCAAACACCAAAATCATGCATATTCATACTAAATCATAAATGACAGATGAAGAGAGATGCTCCACTACTTCAACCATTAAGTGTGTTTTTGAATTGTTGTTTCGGAGTATTGAAAACAAAAATGTAGGTTACTTTAACCCAAACACTCAATAAATAATCAAACAAGGACTTCATATAACACAAAAATGACAGTGCGTCAAGACAGACATAAGTTTTCTCAACCGATATTATATGAGGAGTCGGTAACGATAAACTCAACACTTAGCAGATTTGTAAGCAAGTTTCTAAGTTACCTGATCATCATCCAGCTCTTTAAACCATGAAGTACCCTGTTGTCTTTGGTTAGATTTAATATTATCCCATCGACACATGCGAGGAAAGGTGAAATCATGATCTTGCAGTTGTGGCCTTGCTGCTACGTCAAAATGTTCATAGGACCATGTCTGCTCGCCATAGACCAAAACTATTAAACTTGAATTCCATCAAATAAGCATACATAAATGACATTTTACAAGTACTGATCCGGACATCTTTTCCATCCAAAAATTAATGCATACTCATGGTCTTAAAAGCTAGAAAAAAGATTGCGTCAATGGCCCATGATACATAAATTTTACAATGCATATAGCTTCTATGTACTATCTAAATATGAAAAGAAGAGAAGAAAACACTGAAATATCAAATCAACATCAATTTAGTCTTTGAGACTTTATCTCCATTATACTAACCTTCAACTATAATTCAGTTCATTTTTTGGACTAAATTGATAATAACTAAATACTTGGAGGACTACAATTCCTTCTCTCGAGTGAAATTTTGCAAATATAGACGACCAAAATAACAATTTACTCCATAAATTAAAAAATGAAAATCAGCCACACCTCATAGATATGATCAAAAGAACAACATTTATAAATCATTATTTAAAGCACTTTATTGTTAACAAGATTTTAAATCGTGGTTGTAGTAGCAATTCTTTGTATTGCATAAAACTACATAAAATTGCAAACTCCCAAAAACATTGACTTGCGACTGCAATTACAGTAGCGGACCATTTTATTTTAAAACATGTTTATTACTTGCGTGCTTCGTTTCACATTTCACATGTAATTTTTAATTTTTTTCACGTCTACTAAAATGCTAGTGGTTATAACTTCTCAAGAAAAATATCTTACTTCTAAACGAATTTTCAAACACGGAGTACTTCAAATCTCGGAACCAATTAGCTTCTCCACAAATATATCACATTTTAATGTCAAGTACCAACACGAACTAAATACCTTGTAGCTAATATTCTTCACATCAAATTATGACATGGTGAAACGAACTTACTTGAAGAAAGATGAGACAACCTCCCACATACTGGACATTCTGCTCCTTTCTCTTATCCAGCCACTGACACAAATCATCAATAACAGCAGCGCCCCAAGCAAACCCTGAAACCTCCCCCACATCCCCGAGAAACCGCAAGTACCGCGAATCTACCTTCCCGTCGTTCGAAGCAAGAAACGTTCCAATCGTGTAGAGCAAAAAGCTCCGCACAAAATCATCACTCACAGCATCCCCAATTGAATCGAGCCTATTCTCGAGAAAACTCATGGCCACCTTCCTCTTCACTTTCGTTGCTCCGTACGACTCTTCCAAATCGGAGAAGGGTTCCTGTTCTGTCAAGTTCACGGGGTTACCGGTCACCGGAAGGCCCAGGATCAGCGCCGCGTCCAGCGGTGTCATTCGGATTTCGCCGCCGGAATGTAGCACGAAGGCGCGGCTCCCGCTGCTCCACGCCTCCATAAGCTCTGTGAGAAACACCTTGTTCAGGCAGTGGTTTGGAACGGATAGAAGGTTCCCGAAGCCGGTTCTCGAAATAGCGGATCTCTGCTCCGGTGTGAGCAGCTGCACGCGCTTCGCGAACGACCTCAGCGAAAATCGAGTGCTGAAAGGCTTCTTCTGAAAGTGCGCGCGAAATTGAACATAAATTCAAATTCAAATTCAAATAGAAAGTGGAATTTGTCGGTTCTTACCGGCTCTGGAGCCTGTACGAGGCCGATGGCGGAGAGTCTAGTGGATTTTCTCATCGGAGAACCAAAATTCCAGCGAGGGCAACGGCGACGGAGATGGCCACAGCGACAGCCACGGAGGCGGCGACGAAAATAATAACAGCGACGGCGACGGAGAAGAGAAGTGCCGAAACGAAATGAATGAAAATGAATGCATAGAGATAAGGGAGGGAGCGAACAGGCGAATTAACCCAGCACCACTTGGCAGTGACAAAGCTTCCCGAAGAAGCTTCAGAAAAAAGATGAGGCGCCAAAATAAATATGAAAAATATATTAAAATTTCTCTTTCCCCCCTTGCGCCTCCACCAAAATATTACTTTATTTTCATTTATAAAATTATCAATAAAAAAGTTAGCAATGAATAATTTCAAAATTTACTTTAAAAGCTTGATTTTTTTTTTCTCTTACTTGTTGTCAAAAGAAAGTGTTAAATGTTGTGCTTTTTTTTTAAGTTTCTTAAAAGATCTTAGTTATTTGGAATTTACTTTTAGCTAAGATGATGATTTAAATGATTTCTAAGAAATTTTGATAGTTGGATTATGTTCTTGCGAGGCCCATGAGATTTAAGCACACTTTCACGCTTTTTATCACAACTTTTCCCACTTTTTCAAGTTTTCTTGGAATCAAACATTTCTTTTGCTTTCAGCCTTCTCAATCAGTGAGATATACATGAGTCTAACGTCTAAGTGAGTTTTCGGTCAACTATAATGTAAGTGATAAATACAAAATTTATGAACCACATACCTCTTACCCAATTACCTGTATTTGATAATGGTAGGCCTTGAATTATTTTTGAATCTGGTGCAAGCCCAATCTTTTTTTTTAATCATGTTTGGTTTTGATAATCATGTGATTAGCGTTATAATTGTCATCTTATTGTCAATATTTGGTTTTGTTGGTAGTCTGTCGAGTGCCCCAGCCCAGAGGTCCTTCACCTTGGTTTTGATATTTGGTTTTGTTCTCTGGTTTGTGCTTTCAACTTTGAGTTTTTGACCTATTGTTCTCAGCCTCGATAGTACACATTATGATAGACTCCTCCTCAAGCTAAATTGGGCCAAAGCTTGAAATGATGACTATGGTGGATGGTGAATGGTGGAATGTGCAGAAGCTTGGTGTTGAGGTTTGAAAGGGTGGATGAAGGTTGTTTGTGGTACTCTAAGAGAGGTTAGGCCAACTCTAGAGAAAATGGTGCAAGAGGGACCTCATGGGATACTCTAGCAAGTGACTAAGAGAAAAGATATGGCTTAAAAATGAATTTGGCAACATAACATTAACATTCTTAAAGTGAGAAATGCACAGGGGAGACACCTCTATTTATAGAGTAAGGTATATCCAAAATGGTCCAAAACCCTAGAATGCTAAAATACACCAAAACCCTAAAAATGCTAGCTTGGTGAAGGAGAGCTTAACATGTAGCAATCCTCACTCTCACGAAAATGAACCACTCATATGTTGCCATGTGGAAAACTACTTTATGAAAAGTCTCTCAAATAGGAAAATAACACATGGCAACTAACTTTGTAAGAGAACTCTCCATTAAAGGCTTGCCATGTGGTATGTGTGGACGCCCTTCCTAAGCTAGCTAGGTAAAACATAATTAAGCATCAAAGAGTTGCTTAAGTAGGCGCACATGATGCTCCCTACTTAAGCAAGATTGTTTTTAAAAGCTTATACTATTTGGCCCTTAATACAAAGTCTTCAAAAGAAATTCTACACTACCTGGTCCTTAATACAAGGCCTAAATATTCCTAATCTATCAAGAATACTCCATTGTGGTCCAAAAGAATAGAGTTTTGCTTCACCTTGCAAGATGACTTTATCTCTTCATGAAAGTGCTTGGCCATGCTAGGGGTTATGCCATCACATTACGCGTCTCTCATTCTCAGTCATGATCGTGGTGATGCCTAACAATTGGGTCTTAAGTCTATGGCCTATTGTTCTCAACCCTGATTGCACACATTATGTGCCCCTTATTCTCAATCCTGATTGTGGTGTTGGCTAATGATTTGGATTTTAAAGAAACATCTTCTTTGTGGCTACATTGTGCCCCTCAGGCCAGAATAAGTATGTATCTATTCGTGCCTGATGAAGGGTCATGTCATTTTAGGGAAGTGTGCACCAGCTCGTGTATCATTGTTTTCAGTGGTGACATGAAGCGTCACTAAGGTTGGACCCTTGGATGCTAGGAGATCTAATGATCTAAGAGACATGATTATTCACGAGTCATTTGTCACTAGCTGCCTATAAATAAACTTTGATTTCAAAGAAGGGCACAAATTCCTATTTTTAATCTTTTTAGTCTTTTTAAATCCTTATTATTTTTCTCCCAAGTCGGTCCGACAAGCGGTATACTGACGATTTGACCATAACGTCATTAGAGTTAAGCTTTTCAAGTAAGAGATCGATTTGGATTATTTCTTCCATCGAGAAAGTGCATGGAAGTGCTTCTCGAAGTATACATGGAGAAGGAAAGGGTGACATCGATGGTGATTTCATCAAGGAAGAGACAATCGTGGTTTATTCGGTCGTTAACCCGATAGATGTTAGAATCGTCGAGCGAAATGTTCGCGTGTGGACAAAACCCAATAAGGGGTGTGAATTGGGTTCTTAATAAAAATTGTACTTTTAAACTTTTTTTCTTTGAATATCAAAGTTCAATTAAAATTTTATCCGTTATTTTAATAATCACAACACAACAAAGTAAAGAGAGTAAAAAGAGAAAATTGCACAAAGTATTTTATACTGGTTTGGATCAAAAGATCCTACATCCAATTGTTAATCTCTATCAAGAGGATTAACTCAAACACTAAAAATAAACCACAAATACAATCACAGATAAGAAAGTTTAGGGTTTAGAAAACACCTCTCTTGAAGTCACAAGAGATGAAAGATGCCTCCCTTGAAATTCACAAGGGATGAACACTTTCTTTGAGTCCCACAAATGATGAAAACATCTCTCTTGAATCACACAAGAGATGAAGAAACACCTTCCTTGAATCCATAAGGAATGGACACCTCATTTGAAACACATAAAGGATGAAAAACTTCTCTTAGCAACAACAACAACAACACTCAATCACACAAGAATCCACTTGGTGAAAGTTATCGCTCTAACCACACTAGGTTTTTCAAAGCCTTCCCATAGAGAGTTTTCAAGTACTTACACTTCTCTAACTTCTCTATTTTGAATTTAGCCTAAGAATATTAAAAGTCAAGTCACAACTATCATTGATAATTGATTATCACTATGATAATTGATTATCACATAGCCTTTTCTCAAAAATCTTTTTTTACTGAGATAATCGATTATCACCTGAGATAATCGATTATTCTAGTTAAATTTGAAAAAATTAAAACTCTCACTACTCTACTGATTGGGTTATGGCTTTTGACTCTTGACATACTAATTTAAGTATTTTTAAATAAGATACATAAATTACAAGACTTAAACAACTAAACTACTAAAATCTAAAGTCTTCAATGTATCTCTTGAATCCAAGTATTCTTTAAGTCTTTAACATTTTTCCATGAATCATCATTAATTCTTCCACACTTCTTCATAAGTCATCATCAAAACTCTTTATTAATGCAAGATGTTCATCTTCTTCTTTTGTCAACAACAGAGTCAGTCGTCCAAGACGACGAATTTGTCGAGATGAGCGAAAGATTCGATATCAAGCTAAGTTTTGAGTGTAGTTGGATGAACTCTCATGTTCAGGAATACTTTTCAAAGTCTCAACACAAATATGCATTACAAAGTTTAGCCGATAACCATTATATCCATGATGAGGGCACTAGAGACAACATAGTATATTTTCGTTGCTATAAGATGGTAGCCAATTTTTGCCATGGCCAGGAGGGTTCCGACAATGACTTATTCTACTTGTACTCATGTCTAGTGACGGTTTTCATGTATGACTTCCTTCTGACGACTTTACCATGGAAGTTATGTTAATCTTGAATGTTTCACCGAGCCAACTTCACCCTAACGCTTGAGTTTGATGTTATATCCAAACGTCTTCCTTCATCATTTCAGTTCTCGACATCCGAAAAAGGCTCGATGGTTGTCGTTAATCAGTCAAAGTAAATCAAATTTGTTGGCTCTTTTTTACCGTTTCATATAAGGGTTTTAAAGGAAGTTTTTTAAGGTAGTCATCGAGGAAGGAGGTTGAAAGTATTATTCCAACAAAGGTGTTCCTAAGTTCCCATTTTATTGGACCTGTAAACATAAGTTCTCCTCGTTGGCCATATGTTTGATGTCGAGTGAAGAGTTGTCAGTTTTGGATATTCTGAACTAGTTACCCCAAAAGCATCTAACCCGAAGACTTCTTAACCTTTACTTGTCATCCAGCCTTCAGGATGAGTTTATAATATGTTTTTGCTTGCTAAATTTGTTCTTATCTTTCAATTATCATGTGCTCAAGTTGTCTAAGTCCAAAAGGTGTGGCCTATTTAAAAGATTTGTTAAAAAAGCTAGTTGTTAGAGGATCTGGCAATGTTGAGACCTTAGCCCCTCCTATTGAAATAATTGACACCCCCATTTACCAAATCCTTGCTCTTGATGTTACAGTTGTCAGTGATACCGAGAAGAAGTGTTGAAAGGACAAATCCAAGCATCGGGCACCACTGCCAACTTGTTCATCACTAATATCAAGTTAGTCAAGAACAACATAGAGTAGAGAATTTTTGGCTCGTTGACTCGGTAAGATAAATTGTCCACTTTCACTAAGATGAGTACACAAGCGACATTCCTCGATCTACATTTGATGTTGTTGGGCAAAGGTGAAGATCTAGTCGAGGTGAAAAAGATAAAGCGAAAGCTTGTAGATACTTGTCATTCATTGGATGAGGCCCTTCATGTCAATGGGGATTTGGCCTCATAACTAAAAATAGCCCAATATTCCCATGCAGAGAAGAAAAAGCTACAAGACTTCTTAACAAAATCAGTTGATAAGGAGAAAAGGCTCCAAAGGGAACTTTGCTAACTCTAATGCAAGTTCGATGATATCATGTTAAGCTACCAAGTCGAGACCACCAAGCAGGCTTCCCTAGAGGAAGATTTATCGATGCACAACACTTTGTGTTGTAGCAACGTGAACTTGGGTTCTCCAAAGCGCGACAACAGTGGCCTTCTTCTAAATCATTACTCTCAACGAGGGGAATTTTGATGTCGACAAGGAATTTTACAATGGAGAACTTATGAATGTTGATTACATTCCCGAGAATTCAATACAAATATTTGGTGTCGTCGACCAAGAAAGAGGTGGAGGTGATGCTTGAGGATTCTGGTCTTGCCCTTTTTTCTGTTGGGAATAGTCTCTCTTGTTTTGGGACATTTTTTGTAACCTCTATGAAGAATACAAAATTTTCTCTTTGTTTATAGATATTGCATACAAAATATCATTACTGATGACAATTTGAGTGGCCTTGTGCCTTTTACTACATATTTTTTGCGTATTAATTCAGATTGACGACTAACTTAACCGATCGTTTTGCAATTTGCGTCATTTACTTCTCTCTTGTTGATGTTACAACTTACCTAACACATTATATTGTGTTAGGGCTTTGTTTTATTTGGATTTTATACAGGGAAAATTTGTTATTTTAGCTTTTAACACATCTTATTGTTAGGTAATTGGGAGGCATTCACCAAAATGAAAACTTCCTTAACCGGTCACTTTAAATTGTATTTGGGAGGGATTCACCTGAATGAAAGCTTCCTAGACCAATAAATCTTGATATAATAAAATATGTTCTCATTAACTCATGCCTCGTTAAAACCTTTCCAGCTAAAATCCTCCTTAGATAAAAATGTCAATAAAGGAAATAGTACATTTAATCGAAATGAATTTTCAAATGGGAAACGTTCCATGTTTTCAAGATCTCTTCCCATATCATTATTTCTAGTAGGTAGGCTCCGTTTTCTAGATTTTTCCAAACCCAAAAAGGCCTTTCCTAGATGGGTGCAAAGTTGTTGTCTTTGGTGTCCTTTTGAGCCTCAACTATACTCCTCCATACCAAATCTCCTTATATGAATTCTCTCAGCTTTATCTTTGTCTTGTATCTTTTGGTAGTCCTCTCCTTATAGATGTCTCTTCTCTGATTTTTACTTCATTCTACATCTCTTGATGAGATCTAACTCAATTTTTCAGCACTCTAAATTCAAGGGCAAGTTGTCTATTTGTTGTCGCATGTAACATCCCTAAGGAATATTACTAATATATAATAAATAAATTCTGAAATGAAATAAATTCCACATTTATAAATAAATCATTTCCCAAAAACGCGGGAAATTCAAATCTTTTATACAATGCAATAAATATCGGAGTCCATAATTATAAAACCGTTATAAAATTAAAATGGCTCCCGAAGGTTACATAATTATCTCAAAAATAAAATAGTAAACATATATACAAAAATCTCATGTTATCCCTCACTCCGAATCTAAGCATCTCTTGGCCCACCTGTCAAATCATCTGCTCCCGAATAACAAGTTATCCGATCATAGTCACACACACACAGAAAGGGTGAGCTATGCACAATATATAAACCAATACATGAAATAAATATGCCACCCATCCCCAAAATAACATAAATAATATTTCATACTTTTCAAATAACCCAACCATGACCTCATAGTCCTTCATGAGTCATATCCATGAACTAGGTCTTTGGACTTCACTGTGCTCCCACGAAACTAACTCATTCGTGGTCCAACCCTATGAGCCTATCCCGCTCATAGTCCTGTCCTAGAGACACCTCGTCTGTAGTAAAACATTCAAGTCTCATACTTGGACCCTAGCACGCACGCAATCACCATACTATGGACTCCTCGCCCAATACTAGCCAACGGGAACATATCAGTTCCTTGCCCATCGTGCGCCCGACACATGTAATCACCATACTAAGGACTCCTCGCCCAAGCTAGACACTCAGTCTCGCTTAGGCTAGTCCACTTCGCCTGAGCGAGCTTAAAACAGTGGCATAAACACGTTACCTTGCTAAGGCAAGATCATCTCGCCTGGGCGAGTCATACCATCGCTCAAAATAACTCCCACCTCGCCTAACGAGGATTCAAGCAAGCAAAACTCAATTCTCATCGTGACCTCGCTTAGGCGAGTCGTTCGCGCCTAAGCGAGCATCCTGTCGCTCAGAACCCCAATACATCTCGCCTGGGCGAGATATCGCGCTCAGGACACTCAGGTCACTTCGCATCCTCGCTTAGGCGATTGTCTCTCGCCCGAGCGAGAGACAAGTCTCTCAACCCTGATACGGGGTCACCTAGGTGAGAAACGCAATACAGAAGCAAAAATGAGGTTCTACAACTCTCGTTTAGACGAGATACACTCGCTTGGGCGAGACTTGCAGAGTTCTCCCTCTGTTTACACATACATACCATCCAAAACCATACCAAACCAATCCACAATTATACCAAAACGTAATACAACAGTACCAAACAATTCATACCCAAAAGTACAACGTATACACATGGTATAAGCACATTTGAATCACCAAAAAAATACAGGTTTGGCCACAATCAACCCTTACCGTACCCTAACACCCTCCTTCCCAAAACATACAATGCACAAAGCTTTCTACATAATATCAATTACACCAATTTTTCAATCCCAGTACCTATAATATACAATTCATATCTTACCCAATCAATTTGAGACTAAAAAAACACAGAATCACAATCAGAATTTATATGCACATAAAACAGCTCCCCTAACCTGAATGTTTGATTGAGATTGGGAAGAAAAGTGGGATTTCTTGGTTTGCCAATGATTTTCCACAGACTCTCTCTCAATTCAGCCCCTTACACACCCAAAATCTCACCTCACAGCCTCAATTTCAAATTCCTCTTCAATGTTAATTATTTGGTGGTTTTCCAACCCTCTTGGTTGCCCCATTCTGCTAGGTTCTATCTACCTTTCCACATTCATTCCAAACTAAGTTTAGTAAAAATAAAAGTTAAGTTCTGTCTACCAAGGTTTAAACTCATGACCCTCCATTCATAATGTCAAAGCACAACCACCATGCCAATACATATTTAGTGATACACTCCAATCAATATAAGTTTACATTGTCAATTCCATACTCATACATATTATTAAAAATAAAAAATAAAACAACAACACATAATTGACATACATAGGACTCGAACCCAAGTCCTCTCACACAATCAAAGTACTCTCAACCACGAGCTAGTACTTTTCCACGTCACACCAAACAATAATTAATGTCATAAAGGCACTTTCTACCCACATTAATTAATTAATTAATTAATTAATTAATTTTCACGGGTCTTACAATTCCCCCACCTTTAAAAGTTTTCGTCCTCGAAAATAGGAATTATCAGAAAAGAGGTGAGGATAAGACTTCCTCATGAGATCCTCCATCTCCCAAGTCATCTCCTGGATTGCCTCGTCCCAGAGAACCTTCACAGTCCGAATCTCCTTCCCTCTGAGTTGCTTGACTTGAGAATCTAGAATTCTCACCGGTCCCACTCCCAAAGTCAAATTCTCACGCACCTGGACATCATCCTGCTCCAGCACATGAGTAGGATCCGTCACATACTTTCTCAACTGAGATACGTGGAAGACATTGTGCCGGTTTGCAAAGTGAGGTGGCAATGCAATCCCGTACGCCACTGGTCCAATTCGCCTCGTAATCTGATATGGACCGATGAATCAAGGTGTCAACTTCCTCGACTTCAATGCTCTCCCAATACCTGTTGTAAGGGTAACCCTGAGGAACACGTGGTCCCCAGCCTCAAACTCAAGTGGCCTCCTCCTCTTATCTGTGTAGGATTTCTGCCGACTCTGAGTTGCACGCATCCGATCCTATATTACCCTTACTTTCTCAGTAGTCTGTTGTAAAGATTCTAGGCTAAGAACCACAGACTCTCCATCTTTTTGCCAACACAAAGGTGTCCGACATCTCCTGCCATACAAGGCCTCGTAAGGTGTCATCCCAATGCTGGAATGGTAGCTGTTATTATAAGTGAACTCCACCAGCGGTAGCACATCACTCCACGTCTCGAGGTGATCCAGAACACATGTTCTCAATAAGTCCTCCAGAGACTGTATGGTCCTCTCAGACTGGCCATCAGTCTGAGGATAATATGCCGAGCTCATTCTCAACTAAGTGCCCAAAGTGTTCTGCAACGACTGTCAGAACCTCGAGGTGAATCTCGGATCTCTATTTGATATGATACTCGCAGGTACACCATGTAATATGACTATTTCCCTGACATACAGCTCTGCCAGTTTATCTAGAGACGTCTTCTGATTAATGGGTAGAAAGTGTGCGCACTTCGTCAATCTATCCACTATTACCCATAGGGAATCATGCCTCCTCACTGACATTGGTAGATGCATAACAAAGTCCATGGAAATGTTGTCCCATTTCCACTGAGAAATCTCTAGAGGCTCTAACGTACCCCCTGGCCTCTGATGCTCGATCTTCGCTTTTTGACACACTAAGCACGATGCTACATAATCTGCCACATCAGTTTTCATGCCAGTCCACCAGAAGGTCACCTTCAAGTCTTTATACATCTTAGTCATACTTGGATGTATGCTAAGACGGCTCTTATGCCATTCGTCCAAGAGCATCTTCCTCAATACCCGACTCCTGGGTACGCACACCCTTTCTCTAAAATGCAAGATGTCGTCTTTACCCATCTTGAAATCTTTTCTCTTATCTGTACCCAGCTCACCTATTATCTGTTGCAGCTCTTGATCCTTTCCCTATTCCACCCGAACCTCATCTAAAAACTCATTGGTAATTCTCAACATGTTGCACCATATATGACTTTCCCCCATATCCAGCCCCAGATTCATGTCTCGTAACCTCTCTAACAACTCCAACTCCTTAATCATCATGGTTGACACATGGATCCTCTTCCTACTCAGGGCATCTGCTATGACATTAGCTTTACCAGGATGGTATAACAACTCAAAGTCGTAATCCTTTAAGTACTCTATCCATCGCCTCTGTCTCATATTCAGCTTTTTCTGGTCGAACAAGTACTTCAGACTCTTGTGATCGCTGAATACTTGGAACTGTGCTCCATACAAATAATGCCTTCAAGTCTTGAGGGCAGAGACTATTGCTGCTAGTTCCAAATCATGTGTAGGATAGTTCTTCTCATGCACCTTTAATTGACGAGATGCATATGCGACTGGCCGTTTCTCTTGCATTAACACGCAACCCAGCCCCTGATATGAGGCATCACAATAAACCTCAAACATCTTAGTTGGATCTGAAATGACTAACATCGGTGCAGTCGTTAACCTTCTCTTCATGTCCTCAAAACAAGTTTCACATTCATCAGTCCAAGCAAAAGGATGATCCTTTCTAGTGAGCTGAGTTAACGGATTCACCCTCTTGGAGAAACCCTCCACAAATCTCTTGTAGTAGCCTGCCAGACCCAAGAAGCTCATCACCTCGGTAACGGTCTGCGGTCTCTCCCATTTTACCACCGTTTCAATCTTGGCCAGATCCACTGCTATCCCCTGGACTGATATTACATGACCTAAGAACTGTACCTCCTTGAGCCAAAATTCACACTTCGATAGTTTCCTATACAGCTGATGCTCTTTGAGGATTTCTAGCACCACTCTCAAATGCTCCGCGTGTTCCTCCCGGCTATGTCGTCAATAAACACAATGACAAACTGATCCAAGTACGGCCGGAAAATTTTGTTCATGTAATCCATGAAGATCACTGGAGCATTCGTCACCCCAAGCAGCATCACCACATATTCATAATGCCCGTAGCGTGACCTAAAAGTCATCTTCTGCACATTCTCTGGCTTGACCAAGATCTGATGATACCCAGACCTCAAATCAATCTTTGAAAACACCGCAGCTCCTTTCAGTTGATCCAGTAAGTCATCAATCCTCGGCAATGGGTACTTATTCTTTATGGTCAGCTTATTCAATTGTCGATAGTCAACACAAAATCTGGAACTGCCATCCTTTTTCTTCACTAACAATATCGATGCTCCCCACGGTGACGCACTCGATCTGATGAACTTCTTTTCAAGCAGGTCTTCAATATGCTTCTTCAGTTCAGCTAACTCAGCTGGTGCCATTATGTATGGTGCCATAGAAACTGGTCCCGCTCGAGGGATGAGATCAATAGAGAAATTCACATCCTTACTCGGTGGCAATTCTGGAATCTCGTCTGGGAAGACATCAGCATACTCATCCACTACTGGTATGCTTCTAATCTGCTCAACTGTGCTCTTCTTCTCTCCTTGAGCCACTATCATGAAACAAGTAACTTCAGCTTCAACCTCTCTAATCCCCTTTTGAGCTGATATCAACTCTAGCCCCAAAGTCTCTGGAAAAATCACACTGCGTCGTCCGCAATCAATAACAACGTGATTGCCTGACAACCAATCCATTCCCAGAATTACATCCAAGCCCTCCATTGGCAAGCAGATGAGATTCACTTTGAACCTGCGGCCCGCTGTAAGACTCGTGAAATTTATTAATTAAATAATTAATTAATAAATAAATGCGAGTAAAAAGAGCATTTATGGCATTAATTGTTAGTTGGTATGACGTGGAAAAGTGCTAGCTCATATGGTTGAGAGTACTTTGATTGTGTGAGAGGACTTGGGTTCAAGTCCTATGTATGCCAATTATGTGTGGTTTTTTATTATTAATTTTTAATAATATGTATGAGTATGGAATTGATGATGTAAATTGTTTTTGATGGGAGGGCATCACTAAATGTGAATTGGCATAGTGGTTAGGCTTTGGCCTTATGAGTGGAAGGTCACGGGTTCAAACCTTGAAGGGTAAAGAATAAGCTTTATTTTTGCTAACTATTAGTTGTGGTATGAATGTGAAGGGATAAAGAAAACCTAGCAGAAGGATAACCATTAGGTGCTGAAAAATCACTCACTAAGGGACTTGAATAGTCATTAAGCTCACACTAAAGCCAATCCCGTTTTATTTTTAAAACCCAACATAAAGGCACCTATGAAAGCCAAAATTTAGGTAAAGGGAAGGGTTTTGGCATTTGTGGTGAACTGCTATAGTGAGAAGCACGAATTTGAGAGTGTGAGTGGAGTTGTGGGTGTGCAAGGGCTGGACCAAGGGGGAAATTGCGAATCAAGGCTTCTATCTTTTCAATTGTTGATCACTAATTCCAGGTTAGGGGAACTTTTCTTTTGTGCGTGTGAATTACATGATATGTGTATGGTTCTGTGTCATGCTTTCTAAATTGATTTCTGTTTGGCATGAAATTCGTGTATTATGTGCAGTGATTGAGAGTTTGATTGGTTTGAGATGGTGTGCATAACCATGTGATGCATTATATGATTAGGGTGAGGGTTTGGTATGGATTGTGTCATTGTTGATTTTATACTCGAATTTTGGTAGTCCATATGAATAGGAAGCATGATTCTGATGTTGCTTGCCATTACTTTGATTTGGAAGCGCTTGAACGATGTTTGACATTGGTGTTGAGTGAAGTGCATGCGGGAACAGACTCGAAACCCTACAAGACTCGCCCAAGCGGGTCCATCTCACCTAAGCGAGAGTTGCAGAGTCTCAGATTGAGTCCTGGTTCGTGATTCTCACCTAGGCGACCAAGGAGTGGTTTGAGCGACATGGTCTCTCGCTCAGGCGAGAGACACTCGCCCAAGCGAGGTCACGAAGTGACTTGGGAATTTTGGGCGCGATATCTCGCCCAGGCGAGAGGTTTTGGGTTTTGAGCGATGGACACTCTCGCCCAGACGAGAGTGACTCGCCTAAGCAAGTTTTTGAAGTGCAGTGGTGTTGTTTTGTCGAAACTTCGTCTAGGCGAGGTCTGTGTGTTGTTTTAGGCAAAGGTGTGACTCGCCCAGGCGAGAGGATCTCGCCTAAGTGAGATAACTTGGTGTTGTTGTTGTTTTAAGCTCGCTCAGGTGAGGTGAGTTAGCCTAAGCGAGGCTGAGGGCTTAGCTTGGGCGAGAAGTCCCTTGCTTAAGCGAGTTAATGCGAATTACTATGTTTCTATGTGTTTGTGAGTGTGTTTTGGTTGTTTATACTAAGGTTAGGTTGTATATGCATGTGGTGTGGTGTTTGGGCTTGGAGGACTAAGTCCAATAGGGGTCTGGGATGTGCTTGGTGGTTGGACACATGATGGACATGGAACTGGTTGAGTTCCCGTCGGCTACTAATGGGCGAGGAGTCCTTAGTATGGTGATTGCATGTGTCGGGCGCACGATGGGCAAGGAACTGTTATGTTCCCGTCGGCTACTATTGGGCGAGGAGTCCATAGTATGGTGATTGCGTGCGTGCCAGGGTCCAAGTATGAGACTTGGATGTTTTACTACAAACGAGGAGTCGGTAGGGCAGGACTATGAGTGGGATAGGCTCATAGGGTTGGACCACGAATGAGTTAGTTTCGTGGGAGCACAAGGAAGTCCCAAGACCTAGTACATGTATATGACTCATGAAGGACTATGAGGTCATGGTTGGGTTATTTGAAAAGT
>Ga0214542_1001652_pt1 | contig 45869 bp, 19 predicted proteins | sample CNSS1metaG_FD_160096 | JGI IMG/M metagenome (GOLD analysis project Ga0214542, IMG submission 160096) | Root nodule microbial communities from cowpea collected in UCLA plant growth center, Los Angeles, California, USA - CNSS1 | ecosystem: Host-associated > Plants > Roots > Nodule | place: USA... | reverse complement strand
TATATATATATATATATATATATATATATATATATATATATATATATATATATATGATTATTGGGATGCTATTAAGAATATGAGGATCTCCAATCTTGCGATAAAAGATTCAGTGTAATATCTCCAGATTTTTTTTTTCGTTGAAGGAAGAAGAAAAAACAACCTTAAATAACGTTTCTTTTTGTTTTGTCGTACATATTACTATTACAATAATATTATCATACTTATTTACAAAGTTGTGGTTGACAATGGAAAATGGGACAAGTTAAATATTTAATTAGTTTTATCTGGTTATATTTAGAAAAATATATATTACCGTAACAAACAATAGAACAGTCGATTTGAGGAAACCAGAAGAAGACAAAAAAGTGACACAATGGAAAAAAAATTATTTGATATCTTAAGTGATGTTTTTCATGATAAAATATATATATATATATATATATATATATATATATTTATTTATTTATTTATTTATTGAAAATTGATCCTTTCATTGTCAAGGCTTATGCTTGTTTTCATCCATTCATTTTCTCATTCTACCGAAGAACCTCTATGCACCATCTACCATATCTCTCAAATCTCTGCTTTTTTCATCCGCATAAATATCCTTTCAGTGAAGACAAACATAGTGAACTCTTTATAGATAAGAGTTGCACCAAAACTCCTCGTTAAGAAGAAAGATTCCCAACTAAACCCCAAACTAAGGGTTTTTAAGCTGTTAATTTTTCCAAGACAAAATTCTTGTTTTTTTTTTCTTTCAAAATAAGTGAAAAAAGAAACACTTTATACTTTAAACATAACAAAGAAGAAATACTGTGGAGTTTTAATTCTTTAAAGGAGTAATATTTAGATACCAAAAGGTTTAAGAAAAATGAAAAAAGAAGCACAAGGCATGAAAGGTCATGGTCATGAAATGCACTCCTTGACAAACCATGTGTTGTTATTTCATTCAATTTAATAAGTAATGCTGACATACAGTAGATGCTATACTTTTAAAAGAAAATCCTTTAAATATATCTTGATCAGAAAAAGTTCTTGGTTCGTATTTTAGAGTTCAATCTATCACTAACCAGGTAAACTCATCTATCTGTAAGGTGTCACATGGAGCTGTCTTCTTTGTAATGACATCACACTGGTTTGCCTGGCAAACATTACATCACATTTGGAAGCATGTCGTGTAATTTAAATTCCATTTATGCCAAGGCGGAAAGCACATTCTTTGGTTTCACTTCACATCGAAGTTCTTGTTTTTCACTCGATGCAGACCAAAAGGTAAGTACGACAGAAACATCGTTGACCGTTGTTGTCTAACACCTATCTTTAAATTGTGCATGTGAAAAGCCTTACATGTTGCAGGGAGAAGGCGCATTTTACGGGTGTTTGTTCTTGCATACGACAAGCCTAATTGCTTTATGCATATCTATATTTGTTTCACATGTAAGAATGTTAAAAGAAAGGCATGGAATGAGTCAAAGTAGCATGTGAAATGCACTGCGCAAGTTGATGGGTGAAGTGATTAGAGTAGGTGGAGTGTGCGTATAACAGCCCAAACAACGTATGAATCAAGCAATTGTCAGCAATGACAATGGACTCAAACGGAGGAAAAGCATCGATAAAGGGGTGTTGCAGAATTGTAATAATCACACTAGATAGACGATAATAATGTGAGATATGCTCCAGATGTTGGTGTCATTACATATGGTCCATTCCTATAGACACGCTCCAGATATTCCAGATATTCCGACCAACAAGTGCATTCATTATAGTAACATGAGTTTATAACAAAATAAAACAAACATGTGCCGCATTCTAGTTGCATTTGAAGAACAAAGCAATTGAAACATACTGAATGGTACACCAAGAACAAAAGAGCTCTAAGAACCATAACACATAACCATGAACTTTTTTTTCCTTTTTAACCGGCATTCAGCATCAACATTGCAGAGTCTTGCATCCAGATACTAATCAGGGTGAAAAATGCTTACATCAAAATAAATGCAGCTATTTGATAAGTAATTGAAGGGGCAGCACCAAAATGGTACCTGGAACCGAGAACTAATTCACGTGAAAAGCTCATGATTACCATGGATGCATAGAATCATACTTCAAAGTTCTCAAGATTTGACGTTTTGAAAAGCTGCAGTACATAGCTTTGTCTTTGTCAGCGTTCTGTCATGATTTAGCATGGCACTGACACTCTCAACCACCAGAATGATCTGAGAAGTAAGAAGCATGCATAAGTTTACAGGATAACATACAAAAAGTTTAATTTTTTATTAGAAAACTTATTATAGCACAGTTCATATAAGAGCCAAAGTGTTCACAAAAGACCTATGGACAACAAGAACCATCCATGGGTTCAAATATTTAAAAAAAAAAAAAAACAAACTCCTTTAAGAATGAAAGTTTCAATTTTTATTTGTTTCGAAAGAGTCTCATACACAAATAAAAACATTAATTTGCTTAAAATTAATATAAATTCCAAGATTGTTTAAAATTTCAAAAATAAATAATATTTATGATAAAAAAGAATATTTGAAATTACAAATTATATCAATTTTAAAAGGTGAGATAATTTATTTTAAAGATCAAAATTATTCATTACAAAGGAAGCAAAAAACAATAATTTGAACTTTTAAAGATGTCCACGCCAACTTTTACTGTTATATTTGTAAATTTTATTATTTTGTCTTCTGAGATATTTAAAAAAAAAATACTAAGATATTTTAAATTTTGCAAAAAAGTAATTGATAACTGAATAAAAAGAATGAAATATACACTACAAAATCAACTTATAAATGATAATAGTGGTTGATTTAAATTGAGAAAGCTTAATTTGCTTACTAACTAAATTTACAATTTTTGTAAGTTATACTTATAAAATATATATATATATATATATATATATATATATATATATATATATATATAAAATTTCATAATTATAAAAAACATGAAATAGTATAAAAATATATAATAATAAAAAGATTACTCTAGTATTTTTCAAACCATATTTATTTTACACCAATTCTTTTTTATTTTAGTTATTACGTAGCATACAAATATAAATAAAGAAAAAGAAAATAATTTGCTTCACATCAAATAAAAAAGAAATGAAAATTTATTATAAATTTAACTCAAATCATTTTGCATTATATGCTCTTAGTTATAATATACAAATTAATGAGATTTTGATAAGCAAAGAGTAATAATAGTTCATTATTTCTTAATCTTTTTCTTAAAATTTTACTGTAATGTTGTAATTGCTCAAACTCACTTTGAGCTTGACCTTAACCCCTTATAGGGTCTTTGGAAGGTAGGTATAAAAAGGGATTTATTTTAAAAGTGAGCTGAGGTTGTCCTCGGGTTAAATTCATAGGTATAATTTTGATACAACTTGCCGATCTCAAATCAATTGACTCAATTTTTTAAGACATTCATTTTCAATAGCAATGAAGTACACCACCAGAATCTAACTAAGTTGGTTTTGAAGTGTGGACATTGAGGAAAGTGAAAAGGGTCAAGATTTTACTACGGGACCCTTGTCCTAGACAGAGGCTGGGGCATGTGTTGATGAGTTAGCATCAATCTTTGGCCTCACAATGTGATAAATATACAAGAAAATACAAATAACTTCAACTAGCATTATTTGATAAACATTGTCTAAAAAAGAATGTCAATAAATTAAATGCAATTCTGATCATGATAAAATGGTTGGTAGATGTAAATTGACGAAGATCTCCATTTGTATATAAACTTAATAGCTAGAAAAAGTTGTGAAGAAAAGAGATACAGCAACAATGACTAGGTGAGGAGAACCGAATATCAGAATGAGTAGAGATAACGCACCTGAAAGCACGCATAAGTAATTGCAGTCGCAAAGTAAAAATTTGCATTACCAGTACCCTGCCCATTTTATTACAAAGATGAGGAACTGCAGATAGACACAAAAATCTATTTGAAATTGAAGGTAAACACAACTCCATACCCTCCATATCCATAAATTGTGCATCACAGGGCTAAGAAGTGAAACCCCAACATAACCAGATAATAGGAAGAAAGAAAACTGCATATCTGAAAATCAAGGAAGTTGATTATTCAAAAGGAGATTATGCGCAGTATTATAAAAGGTTAAAAAAGAAAGAGAAATAACCTTTGAGTTCATAAGCAAATAACCCAAGTAAACCCAAATACAGAGCTGAATCACCAACCTAGTCATAATGAAAACAAAATGGTTACAGGGATTAATCCAGTTTGAAACATGACACAAATTCACAAAAAATTAACACATCAGTGATGGATTTATTTAATGTCTGAGTACTGACAAGTTAGATAAGACAAAATGGTATATAGATCAATCACATTGCAACCTGATGCAAATTCACACAAAACACAATACATATGGACTTCTCAAAGTAGATTGGAGATAGATGCATAGATGAATGACAGATCAATCAGATACCAGCATGATGAAAATTCACCACAAATATCAGTGCTGGACATCTATGTTTAAGTTCGTTGCTCAATATTTACAACTGCACTGATAATATTTTCCCTTCTAAGCGTGTATATGTGAATGTGCTAAGTGTGAACATACTTATTTGCATAATTTCTATTTTGGACGATGTAATCATACAATATCATGCATTTAACATTTAACAGGATACAGCGTCTCTTTCATTCTAAATTATAAAAATATTTTCAGCAACACCCAGATGGACCATCATGCTTAAATTCTAAGAGCTAATTTGGTAAAAATAGGAACTGGTGAAAAAAAAAACAACTTACTGAAGGATAAGATTTCAACATAGAAGATATTGCAATGTATACAAAAGCTAGAAAGCATGGCCGGTGATTAAGCCGCAAGGCTAATGGTGCTAGCATCAACAGAATATTCCCATGAAATACTATCAGGAAGAAATTTCTGAAAAAATCAAAAACTTCTGCAAAGAAGTACCTGTAATGCAAATACCACCAGAACAAAATAAGTGCCAAAGTTCATGAGAGGAATAAAATATTCAAGTCTACACTAAAAGTGGTAGTTTCCCTTCCTATAGCACATACCACAAAACACCAATGTTTGGAGACAGATCTTGTATTGTAAGAATGAAGCCATAGGTTCTGCACAAACAACCTAGAAGTTTATTTACAAGATATAGAAAAACTTGTCATTCCCATGAAAAAAGAAATTGTGACAGTTGACTTTCAACAGTTCTTGATAAAGATAATAACAAAAGAGAATAAAAAAAAATAATATAAATTTCATAATCACAAACAGTGTTCTTCAACAGAGATAATACAGTAAAATCTACCTCCCTCAACACATGGTAAACATATTAATTGTCCCCACACTAAGTTCATTTACTTTTTAAACAATGATGTTGAAAAATGTGCATAGTTTCTTTTATAATAGAATAAAAAGCAATTATTTGATTATTTGAGTGGGAAATGAGTTATTTGAGTTCCCAAAGGGTTTTACTTCAGAGTTTCACACCAACAGTAATACAGTATGACATGAACAAACAACAGTAATATGGACCTAAAATTTTCTAAATCTTACGAGGCTTCAAGGTTGCTTATGTGGTGACTCCAAAAGTCCATAATGGCAGCAGTTACAAACCCAGTACTTCTGTAATTATTTTGGAGTTATCATAATGGTGTTTTCACTTGATATTTTGGATTTTTCATGGACTCTTTAGTTGACCCGGTAACAACTAAGCCCGAATTCTTGCAATTACTATAATAATGAACAAATATGCATATTTATTTCGTTGCTTGCAAAATTGTTTTCAGAAATGAATAATGGTAAAAGTATTTAAGCAAAACCTCTTGAATAACTCCTGTAGACCGCCATACTGCTGGACATAAATACTACAAAGGACTAAGATGTAGGATGACCAAAGCAAAGTCCATAATAGAAAAGACACAACTGGCCTCCATGAGAATACATTTGCAACCTTTAGCTGATTCTTTGCTTTCTCTTCTGAATAACTATCACTTGAGGAGGAATTGCCAACTTCAAGCCTATTCTTTTGGCAGAATAATTTCCTAGGAGGAGCATCAGGACCATATCCCAATAACAATATCACCTGGAAAAGAGGATAATATTAGTATCTACAGATAAATAAATGCAAATTACAGAGAACAAAGATTTGCAGATTATGCTGAAAATGTTATACAACGAGTTCAAGCAACGTCATACTGGGATAATAAGGATAGCAGGGTACAGAGACAAGTGTGTAGCCATGACCCATCCGAAAGCTGCTAATGGAGCTAGTCCTGTTGTACATCAGTACAGTTTCAACATTACACAAAATATTAAATGAAGATCACAAGACCACATATATAAGGTGATAATGATCTTTCTTCCTCAGTTCTCACAACTACTTCCAAAATCTAATAAGCTAGCTGAATATAGCAATAGGGAACCTCTACACAGAAGTGGATATCAAATGGACAAAGACATGTAAATTCAATGGTAATAATAACAAACGAAATATTGCCCTTGTATCTGAAAGAAAATATGAAAAAAAAAAAGGTTAAAGAAGACGAATATTGGACATAAAAATTGATAGTCAGGGCTCAATAGTCAGCAAACTTACAGAAAAAGGTATACCAGACATAAAATTTGATAGAAAACACAAAAGCAATGCTACCTAAAGAAAAATTATTCCTCAAATTGGCTTGGGGCATTCAGTCTTAGTAATTACTAAACTATTATATGTACCCAAGTTCAACCGCCTTTAGTAGTAGCCATGTTTTATTGGTTTAATTGCTCAAATAAGAATATATATACACACACACACACACATATATATTCCTTTCTATTCAACACAAAAATAAGACCAAGAAACATTTCAGGAAAACAGAAATATAATAAAAATAAATGGAAAACCGTTTATCAAAGTCCTTTTGCATAAAAGTAACCTTTCAGCTAAAAATTGAGATTTCCCACTGTACTTCCCACAAGAACTTCCCCAAGAAGCTAGAACTACGAGTACTTTTCATCACACAACAACGCCAAGCAAAATTCATGTTTCAATATTAGAAAGCAAATAAATCTTAACCAGAAAACAACTAACAAATACCAATTAAACATGGTAGGAGTGAGTCAGTAGAATCTAAAAGTTCAGAAATTATAACCATAGGTTATTAGCTACTTACGCGAACATGCTCCATAAAGAGATAACACAACCATCAAATTCTCAATTGCAGATGTGGATAGACCAACGCATGCAACTATTGTGAAAGGATTCCATAAGTATACAAGAGCAGCAAAATCTCCTGAAGGAAGACGCTCTGGAAACAGTAAAGATACAATCAAAAGGGATGAAAAGAATTTGCATAGTTTCAAAAAGATCCACAACCAGAAGGGAAAATTTTAACATTAAATTTTAAAATATGACCATCACCTGCCCTTCACAACAATAGTTGCAAATACCCTGTTTTATTCTCATTCAGTAAAACACATTATCTTTTTCCTGGAAAGGGAAGCATAGTGTTTGTTATGATACAAACACTAGACAGACACAGACCTCACCATCAGTTTGTTCACAGAAACCACACAGACGTGTGATGATCAACAAGGTGTTTCATTTCCTACCTTTATTTTTTCACATTCAACATAATATCCCAAAAGAGGAAAGAAAAGCAAGCCAAGAGTCAAAAGGGGCACTCCTTGCATATCTAATTAATAGTACCAGTAATCTTCATCAAGTACCATGTTACAATTTTCTTATAATGCAGCATGCACAGAATAAAATTTCTCTCTTTGATTGCACAATATATCTTTATCTGAAAAGGATCTTCAAACTTATACACTAGTTTTATATATCACTTTAAAATAACAAATAAAAATGGGAGAAGCACATACAACCATAATCATATGAAATTTGAACAGAAGGATCATACTAGAAGCACATGCTAACAACCTGAATTTTCTGACAAATCACGAAGGCCAAGTAATTGTAAGCTTGAACTGTATGCCACCTGGAGTTTTTCACCAGCAGCACAAATAAGCATTGCACTAACCACATCTGCAATAACAAAAACCAAACTATATCCGGAAATGAGTTGATTATTTACTGTTTAACAAAGACTGCAGCAAAGATAAGTGAACACAGGGGTAAAGAACTGCATATACAAGATTCAAAGGCAAACAGCATTACAATTATAGATACGAATTATTGAGCACCGAAGGTCACAACAAGTATGATTCATGAGCTGTTGAAAATAGAAATAAACAACTGAATAGATACTACTAATACTCATCAGTAAAAGGCGGAGAAAGTTACCCGCATAAAAGATGATCAGGCTGTCCTTCAATTCTGAAGCATCAATAAGGTAAGTCGAAGTCATTACAACATAGGAATTTCAAACTTAGTAAGTCAGTCCATTTAAATAAAGCAACGGAACAAAATCTGACACAATTGAGAACAGGTACCTTTTAACTGTAAGCGGGCCGAGAAGTGTCAATAACAAAGGGGAACCATGGTACATTGATCCTGGAAACACGAAAAAGAGTCTAAGATTTTTTACACAGCACTAAACAATAATATAAATTGATCCAATGAACGAATCTGGAAATGGAAATACCAGCATAGGGTGAAACTGACGACTGCTTCAACCAGTAACCCTCAGCCACTGCGAAAAGAGAAGTTGAAGTTGATAAGAAAGCATGGATATAGGAATTAAAGGTAGTTCAGGAAGAAGAAGAAGAAAAACATACGACGGCGGATGCTGGTGAGGGGGGTGGAGACTTCAGGGCGAGAAGAGAGGTTGAGGTTTTTGGGAAAGTAAAGGAGAATAAGCCTGAACACGACGGAACCTATGACCCAAGTCCAGAACCATGGAACCTTCTTCTTCTTCGTCATCTTCGTCTACCTTTACGTGCTGCGTCTTCAGATCGGAACTTTGCAACTGCTTCTTCCCCTTGCCTCTGGCTTTTTCGGAGGAGGTATTCAACCAAAACGACTTTTACCGCTGTCGTTACGCTTTTTTATTTAGGCTTAATTACTCTAGGATGATATTTTGACAGGAGTATATCAATTTGGTTTAGTTTTAAAAAAAAATTGAATGTCTTTGGAATTTTTGGAAATATGTTTCAATTATGATCCTTTAAAAAAATATATTATTAAGATATTTTATGTGTTAATTTGTATTTTTTTTATTTTTTTTAATTATTATCACATGTAAGGTATCTGTGTGACACATAACACGATTTGATGTTACTTCATTATCATGTATAGGGATATAAAAAAGTGGGTACGGTATGGGTAATAGTTCTCTCATATTCTACCGAGATAAATATATATCATATCTCGTACCTGTACCTAGATCTGTACGAATATTTGTTATGCAGATATCCACATAATGTTTTAATATACACGGGTATCCGCAAAGATTTACAAAAGAAAAATTTAATATTTAACAATATATTTTAACCATAAATTCAAATAAAAATACAATGTAAAATATTTATAAATTTCAAACAAAGTGCAAATAACACATTTAAATAGTGTTGAATTACAATTTACAAAAAAAATGAATTTTTTTAAAACCAAATGATAAAAAATAACCCATTCAACTTCAATGTGTTAATGTTTTTTAATTAAAATTAAAATATAACGGGTACAGGTATCATGGGTACGAATAATATGATACTCGTACACACTCTATTAACATGCGGATATTACAAATAATCGTACTCGTTATCCGCTGGTATCCATTTACAATATTCATTTTTTACTCGTTGCGGATTTGATCCGTGGATACATATTTTTTTGACATCCCTAACCATATGTCATTGTATTGCTTTCAATTTAGTCTTTATATATGTTTTCTTCCATTCAATTTAAGATTTAGGCTCCTACTATCGTCTCTTTGATCCAATTTTTTTTTTCTTCAAAATATAGTAATATTGTTCCTCTTTAGACCAAGTTTATTATTTATATAAATATTATACTAATATATTTTACTAAAAAAAAAATTAACATATTATATTATTGCATATTATTAACTCATGTTTTGTTTATTATTGATTTTTTTTTTCAAAATAGAACAATATTATCTTTCTCAAATTTGAGACCAAATATATTATATGTATGAATATTATACTAATAATTTTTATTAAAAATGACTTTTTAACATATTACATTATTGTATATTATTAACTCATATTTTGTTAATAATTTATTTTACTACTAAATTTTAATTTGAAAATCACTACTTAATTTTGTAAAAATATTTATACTTAATTAATTTTAATTTTATAAAAAAACAAATTTCGATTATAAAAAAAACTGTAAAAAATTGAATTAAAAGAGACAGACCAAATATATTATTTGTATGAATATTATACTAATATTTTTTATTAAAAATGAATTTTTAACATATTATATTATTGTATATTATAAACTCATATTTTGATTAATCATTTCTTTAACCACTAAAATTTAATATGAAAAACAATACTTAATTTTGTTCAAATATTTATACTTAATTAGTTTTAATCTGTTAACAAAACCTGGATTAAAAAAAAATTCGATTATTAAAAAAAACTGCAATAAAATTGAATCAAAGAAACATAAGTAGAGATTAAATTATATCAAATAGACATATATAGACACAAAACTGAAATCAAGACACTGACACTTACACGTGACATTGCCCTAACACGTGGCAACAATTTTTTTATATATATATATATATATATATATATATATATATAATTAAAAAATTTTAAAACAAATTAAAAACCCACACATGACACGTGGCGTGTTGTTAACATGTTGGTAACTTTTTTCTTAAAGTGGACTTAATTGAGACATTTTTAAAAAAATTGTGGTGTAATTGAAACTTTTTTAAAAGCAGGACCAAATTGAAACACCTTTGTCAAAGTAGAGACCATTTAAGTAATTAAACTTAGTAAAAACATATCCACCAAAATATAAAGGTTAGAATATTGTTACTCATTTTAGTATCAAAAACTTAAATAGGTTCCCTCAGTATCTATAACAATACATAAAGATGATTCATTGTTTTGTGTCCACATTTCAAAATACCAATTTTACTCTTTAACATATAATTATTTATTACATTATTGAGAATTGACAGTTACTTTTACAAGTTTTTTTACACAATCGTCTATCTCTGATTCTTCTCTTTTTCTCTATTTATCAATTATTCTTTCATATTTTCTGATATATTTCACTTTATTTTTAATAAATATAATTTAATTTTATATATTAACTTAAAAATAGTACATTATAATCACGCATATTTAGATGCGTACACACAGGCACAACATTACATAGTTCTCAATTGACATTAAATAAAAGTAATCATAGTTCATACCAACAAATAACATTAGACAACAAAATAAATCTTAATAATCTATTCACAAATAATAATATTGGTGTGATGATTAAAAAATAACCCCGACAAACACACACACATACACATACACACATATATATATATATATATATATATATATATATATATATATATATATATAATTCATATTCACTAAAAAATATTTTTCCCAACATTGGCTTCAAAAATCCTAACTAATATTGAAAAAGAAATAACAACAACTACAGAAATATTCAAATAGTTTAAATAAAGAAAAAAATGGTATCACTTACAATAAAGAAAATAACAATTTACATAAATTAAGCTAAATTAAGAGATAAGTTATTCATATTCATTTGTCACACGTTATAACACTTTTCGATCAATATAATATAATATTATTAAACAACAGAGTTTTACATTGTGCAAAACTTACAATTTTTCATAATTTTCTAAAATCAATTCACAAACTAAAATTTATCCTTCCACCACTCAAATCTCACTGATACTCACAAAATGGTCATCAATTTCCTAATTGTATCTATGCTCTACAAAGAAGATATAATTTTAGTCATCCAACCTGAGGTAATGTTGACTCACATTTGCTCGAACAACATGATACCATGTTGACCAAGACGTAACATAAGCGATAACCAATTAAATTAAGATCATGATTAAAACACATTAGCATGATATTAAGTTAATTAAAGTGATTAATCATGTAGACCATACCCATCTATGTAAAAGTCTATAAACACAATATAAATAACACACACGGTCAATTAATTATGTTTTATTATTACATTTACTATCATATGATGCACTTAGTTGACTTAAGCCATTGAGTGTCTTTTGCAAGCATTAGTGGTGATAATGTGGGTTTGGTCTGGTGGGTCGACCCGCAAAAAAAAATGCGGGACAAGTTTAGACATTAAGCTCAATGGTCCCCAAAAGTCTAATCCGCATAACTCGTAGTCCGTGCAGACTGGCCTACGACCTGTATTAAAAAAATAACTTGTACTTATGTATATTGATTACTTTCCTTCGAGACTTTTGCATGAACTTTCCCAATTTTTGCATGAGTGGAAAAGTGTTATGTATGTTTAAATGTGCTAAAAATTTGAAGAATACATCGTGTATGTCAAAATACAAATATGAATATGATGAAAATGTTGAATTATCATTTTGTCATTCAACTCCCAAAAGTCTTTGCTTAACTTTGTGAACTTGTTAAAGTTTTCAAATTTGTTGAACATTAAACATTTTATCATAAGAATTTAAAAAAAAGGTTAGTTTGCAGGTCAAAACTTATGCAGATGAACCAGACTTTTCAGCCGAATTTTCAACGCAGAACAAGCCTAAATAAACTGGGTCGGCCAACCCTAACACACAGACTCCTTTCAATCCTAAGGACACGTGGACCTAAAACATCTCTACTAGGGATGTCAACGGGGCGGGTAGGGTACGGGTAGTAGCTCCCCCGTACCCTACCCGCTGGATAAATATTCGCCCCGTACCCGTACCCATATCCGTCGGGTATCCGTTATGCGGGTACCCGTCTATTTTTTCATATCCGTGGGTATCCACGGGTACCCGCGGGTATTTACAATAATATTTAAAAAAATAAATATTTAACCATAATTAGTGTTTGGATTAACAAGTCCCCTTTCTCCGATTGATTCTTGAAAAACAAACAAATAAAAAATCAACTACCAATTTATATTGTAGTTTATTTTTGAATAAAATATTAAAGAAATTACTAACTTACCAATTTCCACCTCTTGCAACATTGTATAAAGTTTCATGTTGTCCAATTTTAATCTAGAAGAGCCTTAAAACATAAGAAGTTACATAAGAAGTTCAGTAAAAATTTCTAACAATCACTTAATTAAAATATCTAAGTAAACGTGTTGGTCCATAACAGATATTGGAGACACATCAATGCCTCCACAGTATCTGGAAGTAATTTATTCTGTTGTGGGGTAAGAATCTGACCACCATTATTGAATAAAGACTCATAATATTTTCTACTAATATATATATATATATATATATATATATATATATATATATATATATATATATATATACATATATATATATATATATAATGGGTATTTTTCTGAATTAAAGTTTAACGGGTACGGGTATCCACGAATACGGATACTATGATACCCGTACCCGCCCCGTTAACATGCGGGTATCAAAAATATCCGTACTCGCGGATATCTATTTTTAATATTCATTTCCTACCCGTTGTAGGTTTTATCAGCGGATACCCGCAGGTATGGATTTTTTTGACATCCCTATTCTCTACCTAAACATAAAGTTAGAGATTATGATACATTTGAAGAATTTTCTACTAAGATCTTTACATGATATATTTGATCTTGTACGAACAATATTTATACACAAATCTAGTAATTAAATATTCTATTAAACCTTGAACATAATTGTGTTACAATAACAACAAAAAATATATATTAAATTAAACACATCAATTTGATCTCTGCACAATATTTCAATTTTTAAGAATTGTTTTTTTTTTTTTTAAAAAAACTTATTTCTTCAAACATAATTTACCTTAGAATTTTAGTGTTCTCCAACACACAACTGTACCACCTCAAACAACATAATTATAAAATGTTCATAGAACCTAACATTTAAATCTCAACTGATCTATACATAAAATTCTTCCATGGAATTAAATGTCAAGAAAACTTTCATATGCAACCAACACAAAAGAAAAGAAGAATTGAAATTTATGAAAAAATAAAAAATTCATTTTAGTTAGAATTAATTATTGTGATGACGTTATCACAAATTACTTAAAAATTACAGTAACCAAAGAGGTATAACTCATCTTTTTAATTTTAAAATATAATTAAAGATAAAATAACAAATAAATAAATAAATATATATATATATATATATATATATATATATATATATATATATATATATATATATATATTATTAAGTAAGGAAAGAGGTATTTTTTGTTTTTCTTTACAAAAATAAAATAAGGTAATCTACTAAAATTATATTACGTTGTTCAAATACGAGTGCTTTAGAGTATGCTTTATAGTATGTTTTATCGTTTGAAATGTGTCTGTAATTGTTCTCAATATTTGGATAACTCATCTTTTTAATTTTAAAATATAACTAAAGATAAAATAACTATATATATATATATAATATGGATTAGTTTTATTTGTATACTGTTATAAAAATAATATTTTTAAGTGTTAAAAATGAATATTTTTAAGTATTGAAAATGGTTTTAGTTTATGTGTGATTTTTAAATTTTAAAAATTATTTGTTAAATAATGTTTCAAACTAGTATTTAAAAACTAGTATTTAAATTGTGTAATATCTAAGAAAAATTTAACCCCGTAGGTCGAAAATAGTAGATCTATTTATTTATTAAACTTAAAAAGTACATCTTTTGATTTTAAAATTAATGATTATATAAAAATAAATATATATATTATATATATATATATATATATATATATATATATATATATATATTAAAAATACTTGCGTGCATTCTTGTAAAAAATAATAAAATTAATAATAATATTTTTATTATTATAATTTAATTATAAAGAGTTTAATTTATTTTGTTGAAAAATGTTTATTTAAAAATTATAAAATTAAATAAAATGTCAAATTGATAAAAACAATTAAATTAAAGAAATTATTATTTGAAGAGTAAAATTGATAAAAATAATAATTTTAATTTAAAAAAATTTATTTAAAAGATAAAATTAGAAATAAAATATAGACATCAATCAGAAATTTTTTTTATATATAGGTATATTTAGATGTAATACACGATGAATACAAGTTAACCTAATTAGTAAAATATTAAATAGGATTTACAGATAGATTTCGATTACAAATAACAGGAATCCGTTGCATAGATATCTTTCCTAAACTATTGATTACAAAACTAGTTTTAATCATACAGAATCCATGATAGAAAATAGAATAAGTCATTTTATTTGATACATTGAAATATTTTTTAAATAAATTAATAAATAAATTATAAAATAGTTGATTAAAAACCGAATAATTAAAAATTTAAAAAATATATGATTTAGAAACACAAGAAAAATACTAGAATTAGGTGATAAATTGACATATCTTCAAATAACCAATATATTAATATTTTAATCATATTTCTTTTATATTTCAATACCATGTAAAATAAAATACATTCAATTTATAACTTATGATAATAATATAATAATATATTAATAATTTATATTACAATATAGTGCCAGTATATCATTTTTCTTGAATGATCATATATATATTATAGGCAAGTCTTAGGCATCTGTTGTAATTTAATCTCTCTCTCTCTCTCTCTCTCTCTATATATATATATATATATATATTAAATAAATTACAGTTTTAAAAATGATTTAAAAATATGAGTTTTTGTTAATTTATAAATTAAAAAAAGTATATAAAATAGTAATTTAAAAGAGTGATTTATTATTAGGTAGTTTTAAGAATGGTTTGAAAGAGTGATTTATGATTAAAAAAATAAATTTAAACACATACTAAAATGGATAGTTTTCAAAATAATTGATTAAACTTTAGTAACAGAAGATTAGAATATAATAACGGTTTGCCTCTACAACAAAGATTGAGATAAAAGAATAATAGAATAGTATATCCAAACATAAAACACAAAAATAAAACAGATTTATCTCAACTGAATACAAGAAACAGAAAACAAATAAAAAACAAATTTCAAACAATAAAATCAAAAGATAAAAAACAGGAAAAAAAATAGATAACAAACAAAAAACAAATCAAGCTCTATTATAAATCGAATTTAATTCATTGATTGATTAATATAGAGATTTGCATGTTATCAAATAATGAAAAAGTACGGTTTAACAAATAAAAAATAATTAGTACAAAGATAATAATTTAGTAATGTTTGAATTGATAATAATTAGGCAAATTAAAATCTTGAAAAATGTGGTAACTATATTTGATTTTTTTATTTTATTTTATTGAAACGTAGTTACAAAGTAATAAATTGGATGCGTGGAGGCATTTTGAGAGCATACTTGTCGAACAAGAGAAGAGTTGCAAAGAGATAGAAATAGCGAAAGCAAAGCAATTCCAAACACTTTCACCGTATTACGCACTCCAGAGGAAACTCTCACTCTAGAGGCCCACCCACCCCTTCTCACTCTCTCTCTCTCTATCTCTCACAGCACCTAATTTCTTTTTCTTTTTTCTTTTATTCAAAAACAAGACAAGGAATAAAAGCTCTGAATTTTGGATTGTCTTCTGTTTCATACAATTTCGATTGCAATGGCACGGCCTAATCAAGAGGCGGTTGAGACTTTCGTCAGCATCACTGGCTTGCCTGAGGCAGTAGCGTTGCAAAAACTCGAGGTATTTTCTCCTCTCTCTGTTTTTTTTTTCTTCCAATTGTGAAAGTGCTTAATAGGTTTTGATTGGGATCCAAAAGCACAAATTTTGACATAATTTGTAATAGTTGTTTAATTGATTAAAGTTAGGGTTTTGGGCATTGCTTGATCACTTTAGTTATTTTTTAATTGTTTATCAATGTTTATTACTTTTTGCTTTCAAATTATGTCAATGGGACTCGTTTGCATATCTATGTGTTTTTTAGGTGAAATCTGCTGTTATTCGGTTTTTTGTTTTTTTTTTCTCTCTAGCTCAAATATATAGATGGATTGTCTAATGTCTGATACTTTTTGGAGTCCTCCTTATATCCAGTTCATGGATATCGGCATAGAGGTGTAACTTTAGAACTTTAGTGAATGAACACATAAGTCCTCTTGTGAATAGGGTGCAAGCATTATTCTAGAAATATAGGAAATATGTTTTCTTTTGTTATTTTCATTTGTTTTTTTTTATCATTATATGAAGTTAAAAGTGGGGTTCAGTGTGCAGAAAAAACTTAAGTACTAGGACGACATGTTTCATCACTAATGAAAATGTTAGAAATCTGCTTTAGAGTAGCGAGTTCTGGTAAACGAACAATGAGGACCAATGACCCCAATGACCGAACTGATCTATTTTAGCCATTTGTCTGACCTCAGATGATTTTATTTCTATTAGATGCTTATACATGAGATTGAAATCTTCTTATTGCAATAATTTATTTTTTCATAAGTGATCAATTACTCTTCTGTGAGCTTTTTCTTTTCATTGCTCTACACAGATGATCTGATTGTTATCCTATAAAAGGATCGAGTGACCGGTTTATTTGTAGTTAACAAGTTATGTTTACTTTATGTAACTAAAGACTGAACAAGTTATCTTTACTTTATGTAACTAAAGACTGAATATATTTTCAGTGGGCTCAAGTGGTTATTTTTGTATATATCCTCTTCATTGTTTAAATATTATTTTATGTCAGGAGCATGGAGGTAATCTCAATGAAGCAGTCAATGCACATTTTAGTGAAGGAGACAGAAATTTAACGACTGGGTATACTCTCTTTTCCATTAGTAAGCAAGTGATCATTGAGAATATAACCCATTTTACTGGTATTACTGTTTAATGGTTGCATTTTAATTCTTTATTTTTGGAGTTTGATATTTTTTTAATTCCTTCGTGGCCAGCTCTCACAACAGCTCTGCTGCATTTCCTCAAGATGATTTCATGGATATAGATGATCAACACGATGCGGATGTTCAGAGAATTCCATCACTTCCAGCTTTAGCAGCAAATCTCAATCCGTTTTCTCTTCTTGATCCTACAATTGGGAGAGGTATATTTGGTACTCCTCTTGATTCAACTGTCCAGGCACCCTTTGTTACACATCCTAGAGAGGTGAGGGAGATTCCTATAGAGGTTAAGGATGGTAACCAATCCTCTACTCAATCTGGTCATCCATCCATTGAAGATGTCACTGGAACAGTTGATGCCGATGGTCCGGATATCCATGGGACTGTCATAATTGACAATGACGATGATGACACTCCACCTGCCCAGAGTGCACATCGAGATGAGCAAAACCATAAGATCTTGGCTGATACCTCACTCAATAGCAGTGCTAGACCTAGTGCTCCTGAATCTGAGAATTTACCAGATTATAACAATGAGATAGAAGAAGAAATGCTTCGAGCAGCCATTGAGGCTTCTAAACGGGAGGCTGAGGAAAATTACAGAAGTCACAAACTAGGCAGACAAACTGTATGTGTTTTTCTTGATGGATTTTCTTATGCTTTGGTAAACATGATGTCTGTGTTGGTATTTATTCTTCTCTTGGTGCAGGACTCAACTGAATCAGGATCACAGTCTAGGCAATCGTATTTGGAGGATCCCGAGCTTGCCCATGCAGTTTCATTGTCTCTGAAGGTATCCCTCTAATTTGTATTTTCTACATCATAACAGAGTTTTGAATTTTTTTTATCATTAGAAATTTCAAACCTGGATTGCTTCTAACAAATGAGTTTTCAGACAGCTGAGCAAGAAAAAGCATGGCGTGTACAGGGAGGAGATTCTGAATCTCCACCAGCCGGGCCATCTAAGTCATCAGAGGCTGGACTAGGGGAAGTGGCATCTAATGGAAGGTATGTTATCTCTTCTACTATGCTTGCTGTGCACCTGTAGCTGTTGCACACTGCTGCAATAAACTAAGTATTTCCTTCAAGGTATATTCTCTTAGATTGTCAAATTTGAAATGGGCAATTGTGGTCATTCTAGGTTGCAGGCAGGAAGCTTGTCCTTTCATGATGAAGCTGAAGATGTAGAGGAGCAGCCACTCGTTAGGAACAGATCTAGGCATATATCTTCAGGATCCACAGGATCAGTCAAAGATGTTGAATTTGCGGAGGCTAGCACACTACCAAGCACAGAGCCACAGGAGACCAGTAATCCTCCTCATAACAGAAATTCCTTCCCCTCTGATGAGGTATAGCCTTTAAAATTTTCCTTTTCAAAAAGAATTACTATGTTATTACTTGCCACGGCATTTCAACTTGTCCCTGCCTCTCAATTTCCAATGTCTGACTACAATGAGATTGCAGTGGGGTGGCATATCTTCAGAGGAGCATGATGAAGCAGTAATGCTTGAAGCTGCAATGTTTGGTGGAATCCCGGAAGGTACTGGATACCAGTATGCTTATGCACCACATGAGTTTATGCACGGTAGGGGTTCTAATCCTCGTCCCTCATATCCCTCATATCGCCCACCTTCTCCAACACTGGCAGCACAGCGTTTGATAAGGGAACAACAGGTATGTCTTGTTTCTCAAATAGTTTGGAGTTGTTGGTTGTTGATGGTCTAATTGTAGCTCTTGCTGTCTGTTTGTTCATGCAGGATGATGAATATCTTGCATCATTACGAGCAGACAGAGAAAAAGAATTGAAGGCCAGAGAAGAAGCTGAGGCTGCTCTTGAAGAGGAAAGGCGGAGAGCAGAAGAAACTCGCAGGAAATTGCAGGAAGAGCAGGTAGTGCAATTATAACTGATAGCACTTTTTTCTCTTGCCCCATGCTTCAATCCTCCTACCCGGTTGCTGATTGGAGTCTGGTTTTAGTCTTCACACTCACTAGAAATGGCCTTTATAGCTAACTTGCTAGAGTTACAATATCGATTTTGAGGCATATTTTCCAATATTGTATCGCCTATAGAATGGGTTATCTCCACTTAATTGAAGGAGTGAATGTTAACAGAACTTAGAGACTCTTTAACTAGTATTCAAAAATAAAAATTCTGGTATAAATATCTCAGTTAAGAATCGGTCCATACTTGGTCCCAGAAAAAAATCTGTATTTCGTATTATGTACTTGTTCTGTATCCTGGATGTGTAGCCTTGGGCAGTTCCTTGCTATAAATTGATTCTGTCTTAGGTAAAAAGAAAACAAACATTTTCAAATTGCTTACTATTGCATTTTGCATAAATTGTCAGGAATTGGAAACTCAATTAGCCGCCAAAGAAGTTTCCCTGCCCCCAGAACCATCATCAGATGATGATAACGCTGTTAATTTGCTGGTAAAAATGCCAGATGGCAACCGTCGTGGACGCCGATTCCTAAGATCTAATAGGCTACAGGTGATGTTCTGTTAGGAAGTTTCGTTCTCCCCCTTTTTTTTTGTGCACAATTGTTCTAATCTTGCTTTCCTTCCGGAAATTTTCAGTCTCTGTTCGACTTCATAGACATTGGTAGGGTGGTGAAACCGGGAAGTTACAGACTGGTAAGAAATACCATTACCTTTCAGTATTATTATTGATACTAATTTTTCTGGGAGATGGTTGATGTGTACTGTAATTTTAATGTGATTGTCTTGGATGTTATTGTTGGGACAGGTGAGACCATATCCTAGGCGTGCTTTTAGTGATGAAGAAAGTGCTGCAACCCTGGCTGAACTTGGCCTAACCAACAAGCAAGAAGCTTTGTTTTTGGAGTTAATCTGATGCATTGTTGGAATTTGCTACAAAACAAACTATTTGAGTTTTTAGTTTATTAAAACTAAAATATGAACCCCACAATTCACAGACGGATGTGACATTTTAGTTTAATCTGGGTTTGTACTGTCCGGGTGATGCAATTTATAAATTTACAGATCTACATGAAATACAGTACTGTCAGTTTTACTTGTGATTACTAAATCCTTATTTCCATTATTTGTATGTTTTGCGGTAAGATTGAAATAATTCATGATTAATGAAATTGCAGATGTTCCATTATGTGCCCACCTTCTTTTTCAAAGAATTCTAACTCCAATTTAAAGGCTACTTGTGCTCTATTCATATTTTTAGTACATATAAAAAAAAAAGTCAAGCTTACTTGTACCATAAGATCACTTAAGAGATATAATGAATTATTGTACAAAGCACCTAATACTTAATAGACTTTTAATTATAGGTTATTCTTTAAAGGTCAGCTCTTAGAGGTGTCTCCATAATTTTGTTTTGGTTCAACTAAGGGAAAAATACCTAAATAGAAAGCATTCATTTTACTTTTATTTTTGGCTAAATCTAGAACAAACTAATTCAATCAAGAATTAGGTAGCTTGGTTTTGTTAATAACATTTATAATATTTTTCCATTGATAAATAAATGGATAAGGGATTCGTACTGCTTAATTCAAATAATTTCTTTTAACTAATATATATATATATCTATATATATATATATATATATATATATATATATATTCGATCAGTAAAAATTGGTAGTATTTTGTTCATAATTTTATTTTAGCTACACATGTTCTGTTCATAAGATTCTTTAGTTAAACATGAACTATAAACTAAGGAATAATTAGGTAGCTTGATTTGGTTAATCTCATTTTATATGTATCAATATAGATTCATTTCCTTTAACCAATATATCCAAACGAATCAGAGTGGATTGTACTCCGTCCATAATTTTCTTAGCTGATCATAAACCAAACCAACGAAAATTAGGTAGCTTGATTTGATTCATCTCATTTTACATGTATCAAATCAAAATACAGATACAAAATTTGTTCAAAATCTAATTTTTTTTAAGCAAACCAATATTTAGTGCAAATATATACAATGAATATAAAACTAAAGTCGATTAGTTTCAATCAATGTTTTAAAATCCTACTGGTCAATGAACGGACATCAACGAAATTATTTTAGGATTTTAAAATATATAATTAAAATTAAATTAAATCTCGGTCTTAACATTCATAATACATATAAAAGTTGAAATAAAATTTATGTATCATACTTTAATTGAAATATATATATATATATATATATATATATATATATATATATATATATATATATATATATTCATTCTAGTGTGTGTGTTTTTTTTAAATAATATGAATTATATTTTCATTTTGTGATGATGATGAGATGAGTTGTGAAAGAGGTGGAGAATTAAACTTTAATGTTTTTTTAGTGTGTTTTTTAAATAATATGATGAATTATAATTATTCTTAGCTTAGTACGAGTTATTTGATCTCTTTTAATTTTGTGAGGATGGTGATGAGGTAAATTGTGAAAGTGGTGAGCAATTAAACTTTGATGGCATGACTATTGAGTATGGGTAAAATGACTATTGAGTATGGATAAAATGAGTGGATCGTGTTTGGTGTGTTCAAATTTGTGCATTGATGTATTTGAGGCTTTTTTTTTTCTAAAAAGAATAAGTTTATATGACATAAGGAAGTCCTTAAATAACTGAGATATAGTTAATGGACCATTTTTATACACATTAAAACTTTTATATTTTTGCAATAACACTAGGCTGAACCACGAAACCATTGGAAGCCACTTTAAAAATGAATTCTAGATAGTTTTAGGGGTTTGGAGTGTCGGGCATTTAGCTAAATAGTGTTGGGTGCTATTCAAAAAATGAAGTACAAAGAGCTTCAGGGACTATAGCGCTGGGTGCCAATCAACCACGGATAGGTGCGACCTTGAATTTTAGTTCCAATAAGCTCTTGTGATATTTTCACTCGGTGAGAATGGGTGTTTGAGAGTGTTATTTTTATTTTTTGGTGTGTTTTAAATTAATTTGGAATAATAGATGTATAACATGAGTTTTGTGTGAATGAAGTGTATATAATAGTTCCTAGGGAGGGAGTATTACTTTAATGTGATATGATGATAGGTGGTGTATGAATTCTTTATGGACACTTTCTTGACTTTAATAGTATCAAACTCAATTAAGATGATTTATAGTGATGAGAGTTGAAGAAAATTTCTTGTCTCTCAGTGTTTAAGTAATGATTAAATTAGTAGTATGATGTTAAGTAGAATGTTACAATTGACATTAGCTAAAAACATTCTCAATAAATGTAAATAAACTTTATTAATACCAATTAAAAAATCTCATCATTTGACCAAAAAAATAATATCTACTAAAAATATATTTTATTAATAATAATAAATTTAAATTAACTTTAACATTTAACTATTTTTTAATATTTAATAATAATTACAATACTTCGTTTAAATAATAAAATTAAATTTTAATAAATTTAATTTGTCTTATCAAATGTAAAACAATTGAAAAATTAAACAATTTTAAATGAGACAATTTAAGTTCAATATATTCGAATATATTAGAAATGGTAAAATTTTCTATATAAACAAGTAATTATATTAAATAAAAAAATTAAACTTTCGAAGTTATTTTTTTGTATTTAATAATGTTTTTAAAAATGTTCATTTAAGTAATAAAATAATGCTTATAACAATTTTTAAAAATATTAAAAATAAAAATAAAATGGTAAATTATTATATTAATTATTAATTAATTTTTATTCACATATTAAATACTTTCATGTTTATACTAGTAAAAAAAATAATTATTAACATAAGAAATATAATCATGTACTAAAATAGTTTATTTATGTAACAATCCTATTGTTTAATCATTCTCAATTGTAATTAAGATCGTAACTCAATAATAACATCAATAATTATAATTATATTGAGTTACAATTTTGTTCTTAAACTCAATAAGTGAAATATCATGTGTACTTCAAGATAGAAACTAAAAGCTTGATACAAATACAATCTCTGAAGAGACTAACATATATCCTCTAACTCATTTTTATACTATTCATTTAGTGGCTAGTTTTTGCTCTATTGCTACTATCCCCATCAATCCTAACTCTGCTCTCCTAAATATGCTCTCCTAACTTGCTCTCATATATACATAATATATTATCATCGTAAGAGTAGGAGAAACAAAAATAAGTTCTAGTGGAAAGATATCATAATTTTGACCAAAATCTTAAATTAAGGTCAGTTATCTAAAGTCCAAACATCAAACTACAGAAAAATTTCTAGACTCTTGCTTCCAGAAGGCTAGTATATTGAATAAACTCGTGAGACTATGTCTCTGATCCTCATATGCTCCTTCTATACAAGGATAATTCAAGTGGAACATCACATATCTCATATATCTCATCCAATACTGAAAGGGTTAACTTGACGAGCTCTCTATGATCCTCTCTTGTATCATATGGTCTGCTCTGTGAAGCCTCCTTTGATTCTCGCATCTTATAGCATCCTATCCTCTACATGAGTTTGATACTAGTAGAGACATGATAGTCCCACATTACAAGTCTCATCCACTATATTTGACTTCATCCTAATTAGCATTTTCTCAGAAAATAACTAAGAACCATAACACATTTAACTTTTACAAGTAATCCTACATTCTAGAAAGATAGTTGAGTTTGTAAAATGAACTATATAATAAATACTCTATTATAATTTAGCTTTTTTTAACAAAATATTATTGTACATAATTTATTCATATATTTGGCAAAGAAAATCATTTACCAAGATATAAACCACTCCTAGTATGAAAAAATGTCACAGGGTTACCGCCCAACAACAAAGCCACATATAAGACAGTTTTTCTACAAATTGATGAGGACTTTCTCATCATTTCATATCATATCTTCAATTTACAACATTTACACATACAAAATTCTAATAAGCAATCCTATATACCACATTCATAACTATGACATTTATGATATTAAATTTGATTCTCCCTTCCCTATTCTTACAAGTTTCAGGAATTAATACTTCAGCCATGTTTTCATACAACTCATGTATGTTCCCAATCATAAATTTTAAGGGAAAACTTCAAAAATCACAATTACACTAAGAAAATCCACTATTTCACAACATTAAAAGTCTCAATGAACTTCATATCTTGAACTAGAATACTTTTCACAATAATTTCTTAACTTTCTCATATTTAAGTTAAAATGCAACTACAACATTCATACCCCAATAATTAAATTCAACAATATGACTTTAAAATTGAAAAGAATTTATCTCCTCTAACCTTATATAATCCACTCATCACTTTTCTTCCCATAGCTCCAACACTTAAGATTGCTGTAACTACACAACAAAAAAAGCCCGATCAATGATCAGGACATGATTTTAGAATCACAATAAGATGGAGTTTCATATAAGAAACAAACAAATTACATGCAATCCAAAGAAAAACTTAATGTATAAGAAGAACACCTTGTTTTATAGAAATGATAGAATCTTGAACTTACCTTAAGATGAAATCCGAAATCTGAAAATCTGAAGTCAAGTTATATGGTAGAACCATTCACACTACCCACTCCCATGACTTTGAATCCTCAAGAGAAGGAAGAAGGAGGTCGAATTTTGTTTGAGAGAGTAGGAAGAAGATGAGAGAACCTGGCTTCTCGGGATTGAAAATGAAAAAGATGTCAGAAGCTGCTTTTAAAGGAAACTTCTTAATTTTTTAACTTTTTTATTACATATAAATTAACAACCAGGAAAAATATATCATTATGAAAATAATATATACTTTTAATTTTTATTTATTTATTTATTATTATTATTATTATTTTATATCTAGGTTCTCACAATTTTCAAACAAAAATATATTTAATTATAATTTTAGTTTATTTAAATATTAATTATTTTATAGGTATTTAAAAATTAAATACTATAGCAATAGCGACGAATATTATACCAATACTTATGTCAAATTTTTTATTTTATAATTAGATGTTTAAATGTATATTTTAGAGAATAGTATATTAAATAATGATTTTACATATATATATATATATGTATTTAAATTAGTAATTAAATATCTATATGTTTATATGTTGTAGAGAGGACTTCAACTTCAGCGGCCATTGATCAAAATTTCAAATTTATTGTAACATCTGGATTTAATTAAATTTAATACTCTTAATAGTATTTGACGAAGTATTAAATTACTTAAATAAACGCTGACTATGTATGTTTTTATAATTTGTATTAATTTATATTTAATTAGTAATTAATACTTTTTTTATTATACAAATTGCCTTAACTTAATAATCGCGAATTAATTAAATAAAAAAATTATCAAATATCAATACATATTATATTATAGTTTACTTTTATTCAAATTCAAATTTTAAACACTTTGGATATATATAGCATTTAAATTCATAATAATAATGTTTAACCTTAAATTAGTATTTATGTTTTCTTTTATTTATTTTGAATGAGATATTTTGAAATATATTTATAGAAAATAATAATAAATTATGCTACATGTATTTTTTTAATACATCTCTCTCTTTCTTCCATATTTTTAAACAAATGTTATATTATAAGTAATTAAATTTAAATAAATAATCATTTAAAGGATCAAATAATAAAATAACTATTTTAATCTTAAAAATATTAAAATTAAATGAACCATTATTCATGACATAAAAATGAAAATATAATTATTTTAATTTAAAGTAACCGTTACTAAAAGTAACATAAAAAATGTGTAAAATCTCCTCTCTCTCTCTCTCTCTCTCTCTCTCTATATATATATATATATATATATATATATATATATAATATAATTTACATGAATCTGCATGGTTTAAAATCTATAGAAAAAGAAAAGAAGAATGTAATGTCACTCTCGGGCTATTAACTTATTTACATTCACTTTTTTCTAAAAGAAAATTCATTTTTGGAGTGTAAGTTTGAGTTGTGCAAAATAACTTTGTTATGCTGATAAAGTATAAGATATGTCGTTATGAATTTCTTTTTGACAATTTTTATACTAAGATTAAATTTTGGTGAAGTATACCGTTTTTTAAGTGAAAAATACATTAAACATAAACTGAAATTAATGTTAGCATGATTAGCATAGGATAAAGGAAATTATTCTTCTCACTTTCTAAACACCAAAATAACTAGAGCAGTCAAGTCATCATCAATGGTCAAGACCAGGAGGAGCATCCAAGTCTGGGACCTTCTCCACTCGTGTGCCACGTGTCTCACCAGACATCATCATGAAAATAAAATATGCTCTGCAAACTGTACTTAAAAAATATGAAAAGTTGTTTATTTAATGGAAAACCATGAAAGAAGAGATGGGAAAAAAAATACAAAACCAGATAATTTAATTAGAAAAGAAAATAAAAAAGTATTTAAGAAAAGGAATAATAAGTGGTGTAATTATAAGGTGTAAAGGTAACGGTCAAGTGAACGGATATCAGGGGACAATACGTGCAACGTGGCACGTGAAAAGTCTGAGTGGGATGAAGTGTCCGTACACCAACTCCCCCTTAGCAACGGTCATATTTCACCGACATGCCTCAACGGTAATGTAACTCCCCAGCTGTGGACCGTTGGATCTGAATCGGACGGTGCAGGAACAAAGTGTTTCCGTCCCTTTCCGAAGCATGTTGTCATCATCATATTCCTTACTTTTGCTCCCATGCTGGTAGATGAAAGCACTCGTAGGCCCAGAAGAGAAGAGAAGAGAAGAGGGGAACTACAACTACCTACTATGATGGAGTGGTGAAGAAGAAGAAGAAGTAGAAGTAGAAGAAGAAGAAGAAGAAGAAGAAGGGTATAACGCAACATGGTGGTGGAGGGAGATCGTACGTAGTTTGTGATATATATAAAAGCACTGGTAAAGGTTTGTGTTATCTTTTGGGTAAGTGAGAGGGGGGTGGGGGGGTTTAGTCTTCTCTTGTTCTACTACTTCATTCAAGCAAATGCATGTTTAAAGTGCATTCAGAGGTTGGGTTTCTGGCTTTTGCTTCACCCGCTGCTGCAATGATGGACTTGTTCAACGTTTCCACTGCTAATATGCCTTTCACTATTTCTCAGGACTTCTTCTGCCGCCAATTCCAAGGTGTATGTTTCTGTTTCTCATCCCTTCTTTCTGAACCACACTTCCTAATGTCCCTTCTTTGAACGATTCTGGAATCCGATGATTGCATTCATGTCTAGCTAGCACTTTTTCCTTACACTCTTCAATTCTTTCATTCTTTCCTGCATATACCAATAACTTCTTATTCTTTTTACAGATTCAATTCATATAGGAACACTTGGGATTTCTAAACATAAAACCACACTTTCTTAAATTCATCGGATTCCTTTGTTTTTCACATTAAACAAATTCTTTACAAAATCTCCACACACTCACATAGATTCTCACACTGCATTTTAGAGGAAAACAATAGATAAATACATATTTTTGCATAGTTGATCAAAGTTATTACTAGATAAAGAGAAAGGGAAGGGAAAGAGAAGCAGCAGCATTGGGGTTAGTGAAACAACAGGCCTTCCAAAAACCATAGACGATGTTGGCTGGGTGTTCTAGTTCGACATTGTTGTCACCGAGCCACAGATTGAGGAGCGAAGCACCAGCACAGTTTCAAGCCTGCCATTTTCCGCGACCTTCCATGAGCACGCAGAGGTTGGATTTGCCATGTTCTACCTTCACTCGCAAAGACAGCTCTTCACGCTCGCAGCCCCTCAGGCCAGTGGGGCTTTCGGTGGAGAAACCCATAGAAGCCAAGACCAGCACATGTTCTCTCAAGCACAACATTCGACTCCCACCTTTGGCCATCACAGCAGCAACACCATTGGTGGAAGAGTCCATCAAGGACAAGAGTTTGAAAAGGCTCGCGGAGCACGATGAGTCCTTCACCAACGTAGCCAAGAGGAAAAAGGGTATCACCGAGTGTGACAATTCCGGTGATAACTTCTGGTTTCAGCCAAGCGTTGAGGGTAACACTTTAGGAGGGCTTAACAACACTTCACTTGCTTTCTCCCCAGAGGAAGAGACGGTTTGTTTTGTTCCTTCTGAAGTGGTGTCTCATTCTGCACCTTTCCCCTTAAACCCATGGCTGGAATCATGTGTAACAAAGATCACCAACTTCGGTGAGGGTAGCCACCGTCCTCGCCAGCATCACAACGACCATGCAACCGAAGGGTCGGTCTCCAACGCTTCTTCAGAGAGCCAAAGCCTGAGGCTAAACGAGAACGCGTCAGAACATGAAGTGGGGAACGGTTCAGGAAATCCTTACCATCACCACGAGGTGGAGACAGGGGAAGAAGATGATCATCACGGGTTGGAACTCGTTAGCTTGCTCACTGGCTGCGTGGATGCCATTGGATCAAGAAACGTCGCTGCTATAAACCAGTTCATCGCGAAACTGGGTGATCTGGCGTCGCCAAGGGGAACCCCCATAAGCCGCATATGCGCTTATTTCACAGAAGCCTTGGCCATCAGAGTCACAAGGCTCTGGCCGCATGTTTTTCACATCACCACCAATTCCCGAGACATGGTGGAGGATGACGAAACCGGAACTGCACTGAGGCTTCTGAACCAGGTGACCCCAATTCCCAAGTTTCTCCATTTCACATCAAACGAGATGCTGCTGAGGGCGTTTGAAGGGAAAGACAGAGTTCACATAATAGACTTCGACATCAAGCAAGGTCTTCAATGGCCAGGCTTGTTCCAGAGCCTAGCGTCGCGAACACACCCTCCGAGTCACGTGAGAATCACGGGGATAGGAGAGTCAAAGCAGGAGCTAAACGAAACCGGAGACAGACTGGCGGGGTTCGCGGAGGCACTGAACCTCCCCTTCGAGTTCCACCCGGTTGTGGACAGACTCGAAGACGTGAGGCTGTGGATGCTCCACGTGAAGGAGCAGGAAACGGTGGCCGTGAACTGCGTTTTGCAGCTGCACAAGACGCTTTACGACGGAAGCGGGGGAGCTCTGAGGGACTTCTTGGGGCTGATCCGCAGCACCAATCCCAGCGTGGTTGTTGTGGGTGAACAAGAAGCAGAACACAACGAGGCAAGGTTGGAAGGAAGGGTGTGCAAGTCGTTGAAGTATTACTCAGCGTTGTTTGACTGCATCGAGGAGAGTGGGGTGGCGCAGGAGAGTGCAGTGAGGGTGAAGATAGAGGAGATGTACGGCAGGGAGATAAAAAACATGGTGGCGTGTGAGGGGAGGGAGAGGTTGGAGAGGCACGAGGGTTTCGGGAAGTGGAGGAGGATGCTGGTGGAGCAAGGAGGGTTGAGATGTTTGGGGGTTTCTGAGAGGGAACTGAGTCAGAGCGAGTTGCTGTTGAAGATGTATTGTTGTGAGAGTTACAGTGTAAAGAAGGTGGAGATTGAAGGAGCAACAGGGGTTACTCTTAGTTGGGTTGACCAACCTCTGTACACTGTTTCAGCTTGGGTTCCTGTTGATGTTGCGGGTACCTCCTCCTCTTTTTCTCACCCTACTTGATTTCATTTTCTTTCTTCATTCATTTCTTCACAGTCAAGTTATACACACAGAGAGAGACACACGTAAAAGAAGTATTCTTTGTAGGTAGGGAAATCTTCATCACCGTCGTTATTATCATCATTATTATTCTTTCATTCTTTGTTGCAGATAAGATTTGGTAGCCCAAAATTTAGTTGGTGCAATTTGTATCAATACATACAGAGCAATACTGCCTTCTGTTATTTGTTTTTCTTTTTAGTCATGATCATGTCTACAGAGCATAGGGTCATTTTCAGATCATTGTTTCATTCTTTGTTATGTAAGTCCAAATTCTTTAGTTCCACGAGTCATTCAGATTGAAATGAAATTAATTCAGTTATTTTTTCCCTCTGGTCTCTATGCAATTCCGATTCCTATTTGCTATGTTTTATTTCTTCTGTTTCTCACTGCAAGAACTTTGCCTTGAAACAGGCTGCAAGGATTTTTTTTTTTTCTTCTGTCTTCCCTTGTCTTCCCTTGATACTGAGAATGATTCAATTGATGAGTTTAAATTGGTACAGAAATTGAGTAGGGAGGAACTAGTTTGTTCTAAAATTTTATAATCCAAGGTTTTACTTGACATAAATTGAATTTACATTCTCTTTTTTGTGGAAATGGACAAAAAGAACTTTGATTTGGCCACACTCTTTCATGTTGGATTGGGTCCAATCAAGTTTGATGGGTAAACTAGCTTTGTTTACGAACTATCTTAACTATACAATTGTTTAGGTCTGTTTAAGGATTTTTTACATTTTCTAAAAAAAGACTTTGAATGCATCGAAATGAAATGGGTTTCTAATAAATTAGTTATTTTTATTGTGAAAAAAATATTATGTTAACAACTTTGAATAATAATAAAATATTAAATAAAGTTATTTAATTCAAATATGAATTAAATTATTGAATAATATATCAATAAAAATAGTAAATTTAGAGTTGTCAACGTGGCGCCCTCTTTTACCATTGTTGTCTATACATTTGTAACTAATGTTAGGTAACCAGAATTTATTATCAAATCAAATTATTATTGTCATTTTTTAGAAGCTTCTAAATTCTCCCAAAACATGCTTTGCTTTGCTTCTTCCTCTTATTGCTCGGGTGGGTGGCATTTTCTATGTCCTTTTATTGAATTTTATCTACTGAAATAGTTGAAAAATAATGAATAAAGAGAATGTCTGTATGGAAAAGTAAAAATTACATAACAATTCTATTAAATGGAATTTACATTTTTCTTTACAATTTTAGAATAGATATTTATTCTTTTTTTAAGAAAAAAAAACATCTTTAATAAAGATAAAACTGCAGTATTTTTGTTAACACTTTTAAATAGATATTTATTCTCTTAAATTTTTAACTAAATAATTACACTTTTATAGTTTCTAAAAGCATTTATCTTCTACGTTTCATAAAATATAATGATATTTATATATCTTGTCTTATTTAAAAGGAATATATTTAATAAAATTTAAACAAAAATTTTGAAAAAAAAAAGAAAATTTAAAATAATTAAACATCCTCTATCTAAATAAAAAACTTAAGTGTTATATATATTAACCATTTCTATAAAATGTAATATTGCTCCTTAATAAAGATTGTTTCATAAAAATATATTTTTTAAGAAATTTATTATAAAATATTTTTTTAAATGAATGAATAAATTTATTAAATTGTTATTATATTTAAATATAATTTCAATATAAATAAAAATAAAAAAATTTGTCTCGTAAAAATGTAAAAAAAATTATATTTTAGAAAACTAATATAAAATAATTAAATATTTATTAAATGAATGCATAAATTTATTAAGTTATCATTACATTTAAATATAATTTCAACATAAATATAAATATTTAAAAAAAATAAGCATGACTATAAATAAAATATGAAATATAAGTTTTATTGGTTATGACATAAGCGATGCAAAATCTATTTTAAAATAAGAGAAGTTTGAATACCATTTTAAAAGAATATCAGGAATGATTGATATGATTTTATCATAATCAAATCATTCAAAATTTATTTATATTTTAAAAATTTAATGTATAATTTTAATAAATTAAATTATATCTTATTTAATATTTTTTAAATAAAATAAAAAAGTGAATTTTCCTGAACACATAATAAAAATATATATCATTATATTAAAAATATAAAATATATTAAGTCTTTAACATATTAAATTTAAAATTGATTTAGTATAACTTTTAAACGAAATTAATACAAATTTGCTTTAATTGAATGTTATGTTTATAAGAACCTTAAAAAAATTAATTAATTATTTAAAATTTTATGTATATAATTTTTTTTATACTAAAAAGTTAAATGGTTTAAGAGGTTATTTCAAAAACCCTTCCTGAAAACCATTGTAATTCTCATAAGTCAGATTCTCGCATTCTTCTTCATTCTTCTTCAAAAATTGACCTTCTTCCTCGTTTATTTGAAGATCCAATGTCATAGAATTGGTTAGTATGAAAGATTCTACCATATAATCGGATTTCATCTTAAGATAAGTTCAAGTTATGTAGCTATAACAATCTTGAGTTGTGAAGTCGTATAGGAAATGAAAAATGTATTCTATAAGGTAAGGGAGAACTAAATTATTTTCAAATTTTAAAGTTATATTGTTGAATTTAAATATATTGAAGTATGAATCTGTAATTGCATGTTGACCTAAATAGGAGAAAAATATGAAATTAATCTTAGTTTGATTCTAGATGTGAAGTTGATTGAGACTTTTAATTATGTGAAATTGTGGAAATGTGGATTTATGAGTATCATAGTGTGGTTTAGGAAATTTTCAGTTAAAATATATAATTTGAAACCTGTTCAATTGGTGAGTGGTTGGTTTGAGAACATGACTGAAGTGTAATTTTTCCTACGGTTAAAACATGTCATAATGATGAACGTGGCATATTGGGTTGCTTATTACAATGTTGTATGTGTGTAAATGATGTAAATTAAGGATAGGAATGAGAAAAATATGAAGTGATGGAAACTCTAAATTTCCAGAAAAAAAACTATTTTGTTTATAGCCTTGCCATTGGAGTGGTAACCATGTGACATTTTGTTTATAGTAGATGTGTTTTTATATTGGCAAATGATTTTCTTTGTCTATCACAAATTATATTTATTATTGTATGATGTTATGTGTTGAAAATAATGATAGAAATAAATTTCGTACAAAATTGCAAATTTGAATAGTACAAAATTGCAAATCTTAATTGTACAAAAATTTATTTTTATATATTTAGATTTTTTGTACAATTATCTATATAGCATGTGAAGACTAGGAATAATGAATATTTTTGTTTACTTAGAAAAAAAAATAAGAAGTTTGAACTATAAGTAGTGTATCTATTGTAGAGTCATATTACAAAATTTAGCTAATATCCCTTGAACGAAAGATTAATTGTGAAAGTTTAGTGTGTTATGGTTGTCACATTAGTTATTTTCGTCCGAGGAGAAATGCTAATCTAGGATGAGGTCAAATGTATTGAAGGAGACTTTGGTGGTGAGATGATAACTCGGTGGTGAGAGTTGAAGGTGGTTTCACATATCAAACAATATGATATGAAAGAGGAACATACTTAAGGAACTAGTGAAGTCAACCATGTCAGTACTGGATGAGATATATATGATATCCACTTGAGTTATTGTTGTATAGAAGGAGGAGAGGAGGGTCAATATGACAGATGTAGAGTCTAACGAGTCCATTCAATCTACTAGTATTTTGGAAGCACGAGTTTAGAGTTTAGAAATGTCTCTCTAAGGTGATGCTTGAACTTTGTTTAACTAACTTTATTTTAATATTTTAGGAAAATTCTTAATATTTTTCAAGTATAGATTATTTTTGTGAATAAAAAAATAAATATCAAATAACAATTGAATAAAGGTAAAATAATTGTAGGCAAAAAAAGTAAAAATAACCAAATGTGTGTCTTAAAAGTAAGTTATGAAATTAAGAACCAAAAAATTTTCAATTTTAACTATGTTGACTTTGGTAATTGAAAGTTGGACAATATGTTGACTCACTTATTTGAAGAGTATATAGAGTTTTTTCTTCAAGAATACTACTTTTGTGTGAAGTGAATTAACCTCATACAATTTGATAAGAGTGTCTTGTACCTCTTTCGCAGAAGCCTTTTATACAATGATGAACAAAACTTCATTTGCCATTACTAAGCACAAATTTGTGATAACAGTTGTTTCTAATTTATTTTTACCTTTGATTTGTGATGTTACTAGTCTTTCTTGCATTCCATCTATACATTTGTCTTTTCTAAAAGGCTTTTTTATCTTCGATTTTTAAGATGAAAAATTATTCTCACTAAACTCATATATCTTATATTTTATTGCATGACTTTAACAATAGACTTCTTTATACACTTTCACGATGAAGAGTATTGTCCAATGGAACAACAATAATAGATTGTGAACCAGTAATTAGGTGAATTTATAGAAAAGAGAATGTGTCACTGATTGACACACCTAAATACCAGGTCATTCCATTACCAAAATATTCCTAAACATGTACTTTCACACTTCCACACTTTATATCGAGTAACAACAATAATTATTTTCTAAGGTAAAATATCACAATTAACTATGTTGACTTTGGTAATTGAAATGTTAGACAAATAACATACTCATATTGTTGGTGTGATGTTGACTCACTTATTTGAAGAGTATATAGAGTTTTTTCTTCAAGAATACTTTGGTGTGAAGTGAATTAACCTTATACAATTTGATAAAAGTGTCTTGTACCTCTTTCACATAAGCCTTTTATACAATGATGGATAAAACTTCATTTGTCATTACTAAGCACAAATTTGTGATAACATTGTTTGTAATTTATTTTTACCTTTGATTTATGATGTCACTGGTCTTTCTTGAATTCCATCTATACATTTGTCTTTTCTAAAAAGCTTTTTTATCTTCGATTTATCTTATATTTTGTTGTCATGACTTTAACAATTGATTTCTTTATACACTTTCACGGTGAAGAGTATTGTCCAGTGGAATAACAATAATAGATTGCGAACCAGTAATAAGGTGAATTCATAGAAAAAAAATGTGTTACTAATTGACACACCTAATACCATGTCATTCCATTACCAAAATGTTCCTAAACATGTACTTTCATACTTCCACACTTTATATCTAATAACACCAATAACTATTTTCGAATGTAAAATATCACAATTAATGGACACACTTAAATACATGTCATTCCATTATCATAATTTCCTAAATATGTACTTTCAACCTTTATATATATATATATATATATATATATAATTATTTTCTAATATAAAAGATCAAACTAACTAAAATGACATAACATACTAAGATAATCTACCATCAATAACAACGAGATGTGATCAATAATCTGACAACTAAAATAAAAAGTAAAAATAAAATAAAATTGTTACTAAACAATAGTATAACTTTACTAAAAAAAATTAATAGCAATATTTTCTATCTAACTTTGATGGGTTTATTTTTAAAAGGTGTATTCAGTAATGAAGGATTGAATAAACGTGACTTAAGTCCAACCCATACAAAAGATTCACATTATTTTTAACCAAAAATATAAAGACATTGAGTTTATGGTCTATTTTCTTACATAACATTTAACTTTGTCATTATTTTGTCATTTCTATTCAATGTAAAACTTAAATTCACACTTTCATTATTTTCAACCATCTTTCTTCACGAGTAAGTTTTTTTCTTATGATATGTTTTCTCTCAAGTGTGTACAATGACATTTATTTATACTACTATTTTGTTATTGTTATTGTTGTTGTTACAACAATAAGTGAGTCACTAAGATAAACCATTAAATTTGATACAATTGAAGTTTATTTTTAAATTGTGTATTTATTAGGAAATAATTATATAATTGTGACTTGACTGCAACTCTCATAAGATATTATTACCATTCTCAGAATTAAAAGCAGAACATTGTTCTTTTGTTATAAAAGAAGGGAAATAGTAGAAAAATCTTAAAAAAAAAAAAAGAAGTTATTTGTTCTTTCTTAATTTTTCTTTTTAAACACTAAAACACTTAAGAAGAAAAAAAATATTTTCTCCTACTAAGAGATATAACATGTTCCTTTTATAAGAAAAAACACCAAATTAAAATTTCAGTTATACATGACTTATTTTCTTACGTCACCTCTAATAAATCAATATGCCATTTGGTTTCAACAAAATAAAATTATAATAATAAAAATCTTTGAATATATTGTGAAGGAGTTAAGGTCGACTATGGTTTGACAAATTATGAAAATGATGGAAAAGAATATAACTAGTAATTCTCTTGTATATTCTTTAAATCAAACTGCTAATAATTTCCCAATGGTCGGACAAACATCATGTGTCAACTCTAGTATCTGCTAATAATTTGTTGCCTTTCACGTCTTTTTGTTGTCGCCGTTCATTCCAAATAAAGAATATATTTTTTTCTTTCTTAATAAAGTGAAGAGAATCAAGAGTGGGAATTATTATGTTGATGACCCTTGGCTTTTATGGTCGTAAATTCTTCTTTTCTTCTGTTATACAAGATATTTTGATTGAAAACTAATGATTAAGGTATAAGTTTTACTTTGAAACGTGCAATGAAGAATTTACGATTAATGTACTAAGTACTAAATTTTGGGATTTTAAGTTTAATTTACCTTTCCAACTCAAGATAAAAGGATTTTTCCTTTGAAGTTCTAGAACGACTTATTTACCGTTTAAATTTATTTATTATTTCGAAAAGACGTCAACCTGGTATTCTATAAAAATTCTTAAGACAATTTCATATGCAGGTATACTATATTTATAAAAACTAGTAATTATTATAAAGACAAAATATTATTTTTTCTATTGAAAGTTGATTATTTTAAAATCTACCTTACGTCTAATAATTTTTAAATGATTCTGAATTATTTTATAATTCCAATTAACATTCACGTGACACATTTGAATTTTTAAATTTAAAATAAAATAATGAATAACGTTTAGTCACCTAGGTCGAATTATATATTCTTAACGCTATGTATAAAATATGATAGATATGTAAATATATTTATATTTTGTTAGGAATTCAAGTGTGAGTCTAAATCTCATATTGATTAGAAATTAGAAAGTTGAACACTATATATTATATAAGGATGAAGATCCATAAACCCATCATTTTATAAGATTTTGGGTTGAAAGTGATATTGATGCCTCGTGTGGTTGAGCTCATGTTTGATTGGTGTTTATCTTTCCAGTGAACCTCCTCCCTCCTTAAACCCAACAATATCAGAGTCGATGGTTAAAATCGGCTTATACGAGTGCGACGGTATAGAAAAGGCAAAAAATGAGTATTTATGGTTGAAAAATGCTTTATGTAGTTGGACTCAGGTCTCCCTAGTGAAACTCCTCCCTCCTTAGACTTAAGTATTTAAGTATAGTTATTAAAAGATAAAAAAATATTTTTCACTTTCTTTTTAATCCAATACTTATTGAATTATTTGTTCTTTTGTATCAAGATATAATCATAGTAAACTCATAATATCAAATATAAAAAAAGTAGTAATTAGTATAAATTAATTGGTGGATTATTTTTAAAAGATTTTAATATTAAGTTGGGAGAGATTAATACATATCACTAACACGATATATCTTACAATGTAACTATTTTGATATAATCAAATTATTATTGTCATTTTTTAGAGGCTTCTAGATTCTCCCAAAACATGTTTTTGCTTTGCTTTATATGTTTATTGCTCGGGTGGTTGGCATTTTATAAGTCCTTTTATTGGATTTTCTCTAGTGAAATAAGTTGAAAAACAATGAATAAAGAGAATGTCTATTGAAAAGTTTAATATCTATCACACGCATCATATCTCTTGATAAGTATATCTCTCGAATCACATATATCTTAATTCCAAAACACATCAATTATATAATAAAACTTAGTTTTCTTTTGCTTGACAATCAAAACTTTCGTGGAACGAACAATAATTTTACTTAAAATAATAAACTTTCACATGATTAAAAATATTTTCAATATAATTTTTATTTAAACAACTAAAGTTGTGCTTAAAAAAAACTTATGTTTCCTTGTTTTTACTTGAGTAAAAGCATCTTATTCTAACAAAAATATAAGAAAAAGAAAAACTAAATTGACGATGAATTGTGATAATTTTTTATTTGAAAGAATTAATTGATAGATGTAACAATACAACAACAACAAAAGGTTTAAAAATATATGCCGCAAAATAAAATAAAAAAATAGGTGACAAGAATATATTATAGGAAATACAAGACAACCCACCGAAAGTGACCTACCCAGCACTCTGCAAACATAAAGTCATAAAATTCTAAGATGCATCGTTGATGTCTGCGTCAATATTTTTGAGCTGGACAAGTTACACATACTTATGTCATCTTTTATCTTCCCTTTTTTTGTCACCACAAGTTCCCCATCGCACAGTTTTTCTTCTGCTATGGTGGTGAGAATTATAAGATCAGGGCCTGTCATTCATCTTAGAGACTCAGATATTTTGTTTTTCAAAGTTTACTATTGACGTCGAATCAGTTTCACCGTGCAACTGCAGTGGAAAGTCTTCCGACGAAAGTCTCACCATGATCGGTGATAACGTGAGTTTATAATATATAATTGTATACAAATTTAACTTTATAAATTATTTTTTAATAGTTGGATTAAATTTAAAGTTTAATTTTGAATGATAATAGACCTATGTGTATATGGGATGCGTAGATGCATCCCTGATTTTATTAAAGTTACTACTAAATATAAGAAAGTTACTACTAAGTATAAGAAAAAATTTATTTTGTCTTTTCTAATCTTATAGATTTAAATTTGTTAACAGTTGCTCTATGATAGACATGTGTGTAGTGGAAAGGGTACAAATACATTATTTGACTAGTCCTCACTGACTTAGGGTCTTAGATCTCTCTCTACTTCTTAATATGGTATAGAGTCTAGAGTCTTAACATGGTATAGAGTCATGAGTCAGACTCTATCATAGTGAGGTTTGTTGCTTTTAGGTTTATTGTGCTAACCACTATTAGGGGATTTGTTGTTTGTTGGAGTTATTGTTCCACCTGTTATCAAATCACTCATCAATGTTTAGTCTCATGCTCGAAATATATATGTCTCGGTAAGAAGAGATGTATTGAAAGTCTTACGTTGACAGGTGATAAGGTCAATTTATAAGTTAATAATATACAAATGGATACAAACCTCATCTCTACAAGTTGATTTTGTAAGATTGAATTATGTTTAAAGTCCATTTCTTAACAAAAACAACATCAATAATATTTTCGTTTTCTATGATGAGAACTTTTATCAAATTCTTAAATCTCAACTTGTATGACCATGTATGATGAAGAATAGAAGAAGAAATTATCAAAAAGAATTCAAAATGTTGACATTAAATTTCTAATCATTCTCAATCTCTATATAGATGAGTTTTTTCCATGTAAATAGAAAATAAAATCGTATATTATTTCAACAAAAACAAATTTAATAAGTGATTAAAAGTGCTACATCGATTAAGGATAAAACGATCTTATAGTATATGAGTGCAAATCTCATCTTACAAACTGATTTTATAATGTTGAATCATGTTCAAAATTTACTTTAGCATGATATCAGAGTTATGGTAACCACCTATGTTTAGTTTTCTAGACATATAAGAGAAGTATGTCCTTACAAGCCAGCTTTGTTTATAAGTTTGACATAGTTTAAAGTTCAATTTTTAACGTAAAAAGTTTAAATTTTTGTAAATTACCGAATTATGTATTTAAATAAGTATTTTTCGAAATAGTAAGTTGAAACTGCTACCATATATTTAGAGAGTTTTAACTATTAGCCACTCTTTTCATGAATGGACAAGCTTGCTTCCGAGTCTATCGACACCTGCACGTAAGCTACCAAGTCCATCCAACGTAGGTTGTGGTCTTGTGAACATGACTTATGTTTTTGTTCTGTTTTGCTTCCGTAGCCATCACTGGAGCCATAACTTTTACCCTTGTTGGTATTGGAAATTGTTTTTTTCTCTTGATATATTATAATATATTATCGTGATGATATGAGTATATGCTGTAGTTGTGAGCTGTTGGAGTTGTTATATAATGAAAATGTGGAAGAGGACGGTGCATATTCAGATTTTTCGAACGATAATAATTTGAAAATGACAAAAGGGGTGGTGGAATTCAGAATTAAAATAACATAAAAAGGAATGAGAACGAGATCTCCCAAGAATGACACCATTATTGTATTATTATTAGCATATAAAATATATTGCATGACTTACTCACCCGTCTACCCAAAGAAAAATGTGTTTATTTTCGAAATGTTTTTATATATATCAGTGTGTTTGCTTTTAAGATGTTTAAAAACAAGATTTTTTTAATACACATACATTATGACTCATCACTGTGTTAAACTGTAGTAGGGGCACAGCAGGAGTTCAACAGAATAAAATATAGAAAGCTATATGATATGATGGATGTGTTTGACAGAATGAAAAATGTATAAAGCAGAGGAAATTAAGGGTATGTTTGACCGAAAAAATAAATTATATATATATATGTATATGATAAATACTGCCAATAGTTTTTTTCTTAAGAAAACATAGTAAATGAACTTAAGTAAAACATATAATGAATTTTGGATGTAAGAGGAATGTGAAATGAATGGAAAAATGAAAAATAAATGAGAATAATGAAAAATAATTAGAATCAATTACTGTAATACACATGTTGTTGTAAATTATAATAAATTTACCTTTTCTGTCCATAAAGTTACGGAAATTATTTTAAATATTCTTGAATTAACATGAAGTCAAATTTTAGATAAAGTTGAAAAAAAAATAGTAAAAAAATGTAATACTCACGATATAAAAGAAGACTGTAATTTTATCCATTTAACTTCCATAAAAAAATAATTGTGTAAATCACAAGAATCTCTTTTTTAAAAATTTTCACCGAGAATTAAATTCGTGACCTTGATTTTAATACCAATTATTAGGATCAAGCCCCACTATCACTATGCCAAAAGATATAGTCACTAGTCATGACACAATTCTTAATTTTTTTTACTTAAGAGTGTAACAGTCAGTGTTAAGATTCGATTGTGACTGCTCAATTGGCCTCTGTCACGAGACAATTGATGTCACCTGCAACAATCTCTCCCTCAACGATTGTCCTACTAGAAATCACACTTTGCGACTTGGCCCACCTGACCTCCGTCTCGGGACAATTGTGCAACCTGTAACCAGTTGCGGAACTTTGAAAAAAAAATTAGGGAGGCCAAATTTTATTCTTTTATATATAAATTATTTTTTCTAATTAAAAAAATTTTCATTTCCTGACATCATTTTCTCTATTCAAAACAAGCACACATGATAGTATAATTCAAAAAATATGACAATAATATATAGATGAAAGTGTAACATAAAGTTTATCATCAACAATAATATATTAAAAAAAGCAAAATGTGCCTTTAGTTAGAGTGCTCATGTATGCTCTTTCAATACCTTAAAATCTTCAATAAAAATTTTAGACTAAATAATTTTTTCTTTTGAGTAAGTTCATGTTTTACTCCCTTTAGTTAGAGTGTTCATGTATGTTCTTTTGTTTTTTGAAACAATATGTTTTACTTTTGTATGTGACTTTTCTATGCTCTAGGCATATATCTATTTGTTAAAGATTATAAAATCATGCTCTGATTATTTATCAAACTCTTTTTTTTTTGTTATAAATAGGGTTATTTTAGACTTTGAAGTTAGGTAGGGGAAGAACAATATTAAAAATATATTTTAAGATAAAGAAAGCTAATCATTTAGAAGTTCTTAATTTTCTTAAAATATTTAGTCTTGATTTTTAGATTTAATCTGGGGTATTCATAATTTTATCTTTTTTATATAAGACATGGAGTGAACTTTTAACAAGCACTATGGTTATCTATATTGAAAGAGATATTGCAACAAATTTTAGTTCTAATTATCATGGTGCAATTTGTTTTTGAAAATAATAAAAGATTGATGATGAAAATTGACATAAAAGGGGAGAGAGTGAGAGATGGAGGTACGAAAGAAAGAGAAATCGAATAAAGAAATAAAAAAAATTACAACAGAGAGGCAAAACTTGATTTTTAAATTTTAAAATGTTTTTTTAATTAAATTCATATAAATAACATAATAATATAAAAATATTTTTTTAAAATATATATAAAAAAACATTGGAGGAGTCGTTGATCCCCTATTACAACATAGGTCTGCTTTTGCCCGCAACATATATATATATATATATATATATATATATATATATATATATATATATATATATATAAATTGACTTTATCATGTTTTTATTTTTATTATTATTATTATTTTATTTTTGGATTTTATTTAATATTTTAGATTTTATTAAATAAAAGTGAAAAAGATAAATGTGGGGATTATAATATGCAAATAAAGGGAATCTCAGATATTTCGGAAGATTATAAAGAAAATGAATGGAATATTGAATATTCAATTATTATAAAGAGTATTAGATATCCACAATGTTGGTTACTAAAATTACAAGTCATAATAATTGAAGAATAATTCAAAGATAGGGAGTCTCCAAAGATTAAAAAATCTATATCAAGAATTATCTCTTACAGTTTATTCAAGTACCGAATCAAATCTTAATTTTAGGCTTAGTCCAATTATGAAAGTCTATGAATTGAGGGTCTGACATAGGCCAAACACATACTTGGAGAAAAAGAAATTTGATATCTCTATATTTGAAGGTAGAATGACATTCTGAAAGATGGAGACATTCAATTTCAACATCAGTATAATATTTAGTAATATGTCTAGAAGTTGCTAACTCCCTAACTCCCTCATTCACAGTGTTGGGTGCAATGCATTATTAATTCGCAGTGAATTTCATTGATCAACATGATATTATAACCTATAGTAGAATAAGCAACTAATTAATTGTGCGTCTAGACATAGAGTACATCATTCGTCATTCATAACATCATAATTTTGATCATTAATGCGAACTCTTAATAAGGTCTAAGACACTTAGACTTGTCGCTAAGACATTCAAACTTGTTACATAAGGTGTGAATGCTAAAGTAGGAATTAGAAGGGTATTGTTTGGTGTTTTTACTTTTGAATTGGATCATGAAACCCAATCTCAGTGAAGATTTTATTTGATACTTTTTCTCAATCAAGTTCTTTGTTCCATTGTACCAATTCCTTTTAGTGTTTAATGAATTTATTTTATTTTATCTCAACCTAAAATGTTTTGTTATTCTCTCCCTTTATTAGTAAATAATTAATTTAAAAACACACACAGGTTAAATATGTTTTTAATCTCTAAATTTGGATGCAAAATTAGAAGTCTCTTTCTCTTAAACTTTGATATAGTTTGGTACTCAAAAAATTAAACTCAATTTTTTTTACGTAATTGGTTAGAAGAACTATATTTATTGATCTTTAATCTTTGAGGATAAAAATGTATCAAAGTTTGAGTTAGAGACGAATTTTAATTTCGTATCCAAATTTTTTTGACTAAAAACATATTTAACTATATATATTAAAAAAATTATATATATACTTGTGTTAAAGAAAGTTAAACTATTTTAAGTTTATAAAATATATATAATATATACCATTACCAACAAAATTACACAAAATCATCTCATACTGAGGAAATATCTAAGATTACACTTCCAACTATACTCAAATTCTAGGTAATTTTCAATTTTTTCATTTCACAATGTTCTTGTATCAAACAAAACTATTCTATAATAAGATGGTACGTTCGTGAATACTTAACACCTCTAATATGTTAATAAAAAGAAGAAGAGAAATTTTCAAATAAGATCATGTTTGACATTATTATGAATTTTGACATTTCAAATATGTTGAGATCTCAAAGTTCATCAATTATTTGTCAACACATGAAAAAAAAAATACAAAGCATGGAAACCACACCAAATCCATGATAAACAAATTATATCTATTATGCCAAATTAAAATATCTAAATAACATGGTGGTAAAATATTGAATCACTTATATTGTTCTCTATGAATCAAAGCTAAATTAGTTAACTTATCATCACAATTATTTCCTTCACAAAGAACATGAAAAACTCTAAATTGTATATACTTACAAAAATGCAAGTATTGATTGACACCATCTCCCACCAAGACTCTAAGAAACCACTCGTTGATAAAAAAAAAACATGAAAAACTGAACAAGAATCGCTCTTGATCCAAAACCTCTGAAATCCCTCAAAGCATGCTCTAAAGCATAAATGGTCCCCCATAAAATCAGCATAAATACAATTTGGCACTCCTCACAAAACTAAAAAGTATCACACATATTTATTGTGATTTCCTCTAAACATATCAGCACATGCAGTCAAACTAGAACAACCCCTAATTTCACCATCAATACTCACCTTGAGGCAATTAGCAAATGTAACTCATTATATTATGTCCATAAATAAAACCACCATACATTTCCTAATTTGAATGTTGAAAATTTTCAGCACCAAAAATCAATATTTCTCATGTGCTTCTTAAATTTATTTTCAGCCATATGCACTAACTCTTTAATTTGAAAAATAGCATAAAGAAACCTAATTGGATCCTTAAATCTCCGAATCATCCAAATAATTGTAGTAATGTCAATCACTTTAATCAATTAAAACAAATTACTACAAAGAGAACTTCGTAAACGATGGAGGTGTGGTTCAGGACCATCACAAGGATTTCAAAACAATTGATGGAATCATGCCTAGGACCTTCAAAGAGATCTCCAACAAGCTTCGGATCGTAGAATATGAACTCTTTATAATTTTTGTAATGTTTTTGTTTGGACTTTATCGGACCTTTAGTTTTATTGGGTCTTTTGGTGTTTTAGCCCATAGTATATATGTCCTTGTGAAACACTTTATAATCAGATTTGAGTGTTATGAAACAATGACTTTTACTCTCAAGTCTCCAGGTTCTCCTTCGAACCACCGATCCTTATATTTGAATCTTCCATTCAAAGTGGCGAATCTTCCTCACTTGTCTTGGAACCTTCTCCAAATAACGTGATTTTCTCCCGTTTCGCAAAACTCCCAATTGATGTCTTTCATTTTTTTTCCAATTTCATCCCAAATCTAAGACGATCCTACATCAATAAACAATAAAATCCAAAGAAGACAACTGTAAATCCTCAAAAATTTTCTTCAACCATTCCCATAGTCATAGATAGAACAATAAAAAAATAAATAAGAGAAATATTTAACATCATCACCACACACAGAACACATAAAACATAAAATCACTTTTTTTTTATCTCTAAATCAATAAACAAATGAATATATATATATATATATATATATATATATATATATATATATATATATATATATATATATATATATATATA